>Ga0335085_10005205_pt1 | contig 21074 bp, 13 predicted proteins | sample Lox_Sample_45_FD_206712 | JGI IMG/M metagenome (GOLD analysis project Ga0335085, IMG submission 206712) | Soil microbial communities from Loxahatchee National Wildlife Refuge, Florida, United States - Lox_Sample_4.5 | ecosystem: Environmental > Terrestrial > Soil > Wetlands | place: USA...
TGGCGTGGTGAACCAGAGTCCGCCCTGCCGGTCGCGATAGGAGAAATCGAGCGCGCCGGGCGCGATGCCGTCGGCCGTAGTGAAGTGCTGGATGCGGCCCAGGCGGCCAGGCTGCGGCTCGAAGCGATCGATCCCGCGGCCCGTCGAGAGATAGATACGCCCAAAGCGGTCTTCGGTAATACCGTTGATATCGGTGCTGGACAGGCCCTCTGCGGTGCCCAAAGGAACCAGGTGCGGATGCTCGGCGTTGGGGTCGTCGATGCGGACGAGGCCGCGGGCGGTGGCCACCCAAAGCCGGCCGGCCGAATCGGCGAAAAGTTCCTGCACCATGCCCGAAAACCCGTCGCGCTCGCGGGTTACGGTGAAGCGGCCCTGACGGTAGCGCGCCAATCCGCCGTGATACAGCCCGACCCAGATATCGCCGTCGCGATCCTCCCTAAGCGCGTTGGGCACGGGTTTTTCGGGCAGGCCGTCTGCCGGCGAGAAGGCACGAATGCGGCCGGTAGCGCGCTCCCAGATTGCCAGGCCATCCTGCTGCAGCAGTCCAATCGTGCCGATCCAGATATTGCTTCGGGAGTCTTCGAATACCAGGTAGATCTCGTTGCCTGCCAGCCCGTCGCGAGTGGTGTAGACGGCTTTGGCACGTGCTCCAGCTAAGCCGTTGACGCTATCTTGCCGCGCGAAGCGATACAGTCCGTGGCCAGTGCCGATCCACCATTCGCCCTCCCGATCCTGCACCAGCGCCTGCCCTCGTCCCCAACCGAAATAGGTGAGGTCCGCGGGCCACGCTGGCTGGACCGGAACGAACTTCTGCCCGTCGAACCTGCCGAGGTACATGGAGTCGCGCTCTCGGTACGCCACGCAGAGCTCTCCCTTGCGAGTCTCCAGCATAGAGGCCACCCCAGGGACGCCATCGGCTTCGGTAAAAGTGGTGAATCCATTGCGCGCCATCTTCATGGCGCCGGAGCCGAAGGTGCCGATCCACAAGTTGCCATCGCGATCCTCGGCCAGCGCTCCGACCGCGCGGGCGCTCAAACCGTTGCTGAGGGTGTATCCGCGAAACTCGCGGCCGTTCTCCGGCTCGGCGGGCGTCCACTCCGCCAGGCCGTCCACGGTGCTGACCCACAACTTACGGTCGGACGTTTCGAGCAGCGCTTCGATGCGCGGGCCCGGCAGTCCGTCGCTGGTCGAATAGGAGCGCACGATGCGCCCGGCGGCATCGAAATGCACCAGGCCCACACGGGTACCCACCCACATGCCACCGTCGTGGTCTTCGAGAAGGGCCATCACCGAGGTATTCGGCATGCCGTCGGCGAGGGTGTAGACGCGCCCGGCGCCATCGGGGTCGCGGCGGTAAAGGCCGTCCAACGTGCCGATCCACAGCCTGTCACGGCGGTCGATGGCCAAGGCCAACATGGTGTGGTCCGCCAGCGGAATCTCGACGTGCCGGAACTCCGTATCTTTGGCTCCGAGATAGAACACGCCTTCGCCGCTGCGCGCGGCACACCAGATTCCGCCTTCGGCATCCTCGCGCACGACCGAAATGGACACCTTCATCTTGCCGCCCAGGGCATAGCGGTGGAAGCGGGAGGCGCCCGATCCGCGCGGGTCGAAGCGCACCAGTCCATCTGTAGTCCCGATCCAATAGTGCCATTGGCTGGTTTCCAGAAAGGCGCTCACCGCGTTGCCGGGCAGTCCCTGCTCGGTATGGTAATTGGAGAACTGATAGCCGTCGAAGCGAGACAGTCCTTCGGCTGTGCAAAACCACAGAAAGCCGTGCGAATCCTGAACGATGCACAGGACCACGTCGCGCGCAAGACCGTCCGCCGTGGTGTACGTGCGGATCGGCAGACGTTTCGCTGTTAGCGCCGCCGGCGCTATCAGGAGAAGCAGCCAAACACCGAGGCCCCGCACAATTGGACTTATCTTATTACATGCGGAGGCTGTGCGGACACTTTAGTGTGCGTCGGCGACATTCGTTTTTTTGCCGGCGCTTCCCTGCGCCGAAGCCTTCGGCAGGCTGATCAGGTTAGCGAGAAGTTGGTAAGCGCCATCGGTCCCGGCGGGCAGTTGCCGCCACAATCCGAGGCCGAGGTAAATCCAGCGGCCCTTGCCGTACTTGCCCTCAACCAGCGAGCCAAGCTTTTCGCCGGGGTTATCTTTGAACGGGTCGGTCATGGACACCAGGTCGATGTACTTGGGGTCTTTCTCGCCCAGGAAGTACAGTCCGCGCTCCTGCACCCAACCGGCCCAGGTGGCCGCGCCGATCTTATTCGGGAAGTTGAACACCGGGTCGCCGGGCGCCAGAACCTTCACGGGAGCGGTTTCATCGGTGACGCGGTTGCCGCTGACCTTGGCTGGAAAAGGTCCGTACTCACCCTGGTTGAACTCCATCTTGTTGTACTGAACGATGACCGTGCCGCCACGTTCCACATAATCGAGCAGGCGGCGGTTGTACGCGCGCAGGTCGGCGCGGCGCTCGTAAGCGCGCACGCCGGTCATGATCACATCGTGTTTGGAAAGATCGCCCCAGGCCAGTTCGTCCTGGTCGATATACGAAACGCGCGCGCCCAACTGTTCAAGCGCCGGAGGCACCTGGTCGCCGACGCCGATGATGTAGCCGACATTCAGATTCGGCGCCGTCTTAACATCCACCACCTTGAGGGCGATCTCGGCCGGGTCGATCACCTGCCGCCGCTCGACATGCGGATACTCGATTTCGCGATATCCGCTGGTGAACTTCTGCTCCCCGGTGGCGGGCGAAGTCACCGCCGCGCGCAGGGTAAATTCGCCAACCTTGATCTGCGCGGGCGCGGTGATCTGGAATCGTGCGGAGAGCGCTTCATCTTCGTGCGCGAAGCTCAGCGCGACCGTTGGCGGATTGGCTTTCCAGCCCGACGGCATCTCCAGGGTGACATTTGCCTGGGCCGCACCCTTGATGCTGTTGGTCACGTTGACGTGCACTTCGCGCTCCACCGGCTTAGCCGTGCCGGCGGGCAGCGGGATCACCGCCAGCGTGGGCGTCACCTGCACCGAAAACGCCGGCACCACGTTCAACTCCATGCGCTTGTCGCCGAAGTAAATGTCTTTCTGGTAGCGGTATTCGATGGGCAGTTCTTTGGTGACCTCGACATCGCCCGACTTCAAGTGGAAGGTCACGCGGAACGGTGTGGGCGCGAAGGGAATACCGAACGGCACGCCCGGGTCGAAGATTTGGATCGCCTGGTTCTCAGGGTGCTTCCAGTAGTTGTCGTGAAAATACGGTGCGGTCGATTTGAGGTTCTTGGGCACGTGCGCTTCGGATGTGCAGGTGTACGTGGCCTCGCGGGCAGACTTGCCCGGCGCGCAATTTGCCGGCGCGTCGAATCCGGCAATCTCCACGCGCGTTATCATCAGGTCCGATGTCCCGTGATTGGCGGCCTGCAGCGCCAGGCGGATCGGCTGCCCTGGAACTACCAGTCCATCGTCGGCCAAGGCATCGAACGAAAGATCGTGCGCCGCGAGGACCGCGTCTTCGAAGTCGCGCTCCTTCAGCTTCAGGCGGAACTCGATTTCGTAGCGAGCGGCATCGGTGAGGTTCATCGCCGACAATTGCCCGCGCAACGCCCGTATGCCTAACAAGCCGGCTTCCACCGGCGCCGCGGTGGCTGCGTCATTGCCTGCGGCAAAGAGATTCTGTGCCAGCTTGGCCTCAGCCATGATCGCCGCCAGGCCTGCCGTGAGCGGCTCGGGCGGATTCGGACCGGCGTAGTGAGCCAGCGCAGTCAGGCTGAAATCAATGCCGTCGAAAAGCGTGGCATCTTCCTTGCCCAATTGTCCCGGAATGGTTGTATCGACGAGCGAGTAGCCGCGGCCGCCGCCGGGACCGCCGCGTCCGCCGCCTGCCTGGCCGAAACCCGGTCCGCGCCCAACGCCGCCGATTCCCTGGCACTTATGGCTGGCGCGCGCATCGTTGCCGATTTCGGCATAGGTGCGGCCGAGTAGCGGATCGTACGCGCCGGTGTTGACGGGCGTCAGCTTGGGGCCTTCCGGCGCGGGATTCGCGGCTGCCTGCGGCGGGGGCGCCTGAGCGGGCGCCGGATTCTGCTGCTGAACGCCTCCGCGCCCGCCATTTCCGCGACCGCCGCGTCCACCGCGGCCGCCGCCTGCCGGAGCAGCGCCTTGTCCCGGTCCGGCGCCCGGACCGCCAAAGCCAGCCGCGAAGTAGAGTTTTTTCGGCTGCCACGGCCGCAGCCCCTCCTGGATTTGCTCGGGGTACATCGACGGGTCGCCTGCCGCCTTGTAGGCCTCCCGGAACAACACGGTGGTCGCCTCATGGGCGCGATCGCCGCCGCGTCCTTGGATGTTCATCGTGACCGTCACATCGGGACGCAGCGTCCGCAGCAGGCGCACATAGTCGCCCACGATTTCCTTGCGGCCCCACTTGTTGATCACTTCTTCCGGATCGAACGAATAGCCGTAATCGATGGCGCGCGTGAAGTATTGTTCGGCCCCATCGACGCGGTGTGCCGCGAGGAGTTCGGAGGTGCGCAGCACGGCCATGTCGCGGAACAGTTCCGGACCGATCTCGTTCTGGCCGCCATCCCCGCGGTTATTCTGCAGGTCAATGACTCGCAGTCCGAGTCCATAGCCGAAGTAGGCAAACAGGGCATTGGTTTCATCATCGGGATGCGCGGGGGCCTGTAGGAAGGTTCCCGATACGCTCAGCTTGCGCAACGCCAGGCCCAGCGCGACGTGTCCGCTCCCGGCCGCGACTGGCGAAAAGCTCATGCGGTTCTGCGCCTCGACCACGGCCGGCTTCGGCCCCATCGCCAGGAAGGCCGCGCAGGCGGCCGCGCCGCTTGTCAGAAGGAGTAGAGACAGCCTGCCTTGACTCGTTTTTCTAGAGCGCATGGAACGCATCATACTCCTGTTTGGGCGGTAAGGACAGGACAAGCCGGTAGACGGCGCACCTTGCCGGTCCATTGACTTTTTTAGCAGTCCGGCGTGCATGCTGCTAGAATAATCTGATATATGCGAGTTGGGTTTGCCTTAGTGGTGGCCGGTCTGTGCGCCTTTGTTTGCGCCGCCCAATCCTCAACCCCGCCTGCCAAGAAGACTCCGGCGAAGTCCGCCACGGCTGTAAAGACCACGCCCACCACGAAACCGGCCGCCTCCAAGACTGGTTCGACAACGGCTCACAAGACGGTCCGCAAGACGACTCCCGTAGTGCACACGGCGGCTAAGCCCAGGCAGTTGCAGCCGACTGCGCAGCGCTACCACGAGATCCAGGACGCGCTGGTGGCCAAGGGCTATCTGCGCCCGGAACAGGCCACCGGCAACTGGGACCAGGCTTCTGTGGACGCGCTGAAGCGCTTTCAGGCCGAGCAGAAACTGGACGCCAGCGGCAAAATCACGTCCATGACGCTGATCGCTCTCGGGCTGGGACCCAAGCACGAGGCCGAACCGCTGCCGCTGCCTCCACCGCCCGTGCAGGCCAATTTCCAGGAACGTTAAAAACACCCCTACCGACCGTCCGCAACCCATCGACGCCGTAGCACCAAACAGCTACAATCTCTGGCTAGCCGAGTAACCCCGGCGGGAGGTGCGCATGCGTACGCTGAACCGGATCTTTTCGCGCAGGGAACTACTGGACAAGGCCGCTGCGGCGGCGAAACTGGCAGCCCTGGCGGCGACGGCTCGCGGCGCCTTTCCGCAAACCGATCACCCGCTGCCCGGACTCTATCCGGGACGCGTCGCCGGCATCCAGCACAGCGGCGCCAGTGTGAAGATGGCCTACCATGCCGAACCGGTCCGCGACATGATTCGCGCGGGAATGAAGGAACTGACCGGCGCGCCCGACCCGGCCACCGCGTGGAAACAGTTCTTCGGCCCGGACGACACCGTGGGCATCAAAGTGAATCCGAATGGGATCGAGCCGGTCATTGGGTCTTCGGCGGCGCTCAATGAAGTGATCCAGGGGTTGCAATCCGCCGGCGTCGCACCGCAGAGGATTATCGTTTACGAACGCTACCGCAACCTGCTGAACAAGGTTTCATCGTGGGTGCCCGCGACGGTGCAGCAGGAATCAGCGGCGTGGGATTGGAATGCCGACCAGACCGGACTTTCTGATAACCCATCCAAGTTACCCGGTATCACGGGATACCACTCCGATTACTTTGTGGATTGCCCCGGCTTCCTGATGCCCGGTTACAGCCCGAAGAACAAGGCGCAAACGCGCTCTTATCTGGCGATGGCAGTGACTAAGTGCACCAAGGTAATCAGCATGACGGTGCTCAAGGATCACCAGGTCGCCGGATTTACCCTCGGTCTCAAGAACTTATGTCAGGGGCTGGTGAATAACGTCAATCGGGCGCATCCGGATATTACCGGTCCGAATAACTACCTGAATCAGTTTATTCCGCTGGTGGTGGGCCAACCCTGGATCCGCAACCGTGTGGTCCTGTCGATCATCGATGGCACCCATGGGCTGTGGAACGGCGGCCCCATCGGAAAGCCGCAGTTTGTCTGGGAGCACAACACCATGTACTTCTCGACCGACGTGGTGGCTGGCGACACAGTTGCCGCGAAAGCGATCGATGCGCAACGCGCCGCGGCCGGGCTGAAGCCCGAGGCCGAATCCGGCGCCGATGAGTTCGATCGCTATCACTTCCGCCAGCCGGATCACATCGCCAAAGCCGGCCAGGCCGGACTGGGAGTCTGGCAAAGCGACCGGATCGATTATCGCCAGAAGACGATCGGCTAACTGATGACACCTTTGCGGATCGCATAAAGAATCAGCTCCGCGCTGCTGTGCAGTCCCAGTTTCTGGAAGATGTTACTGCGGTGGGTCTCCACGGTATATAAGCTGAGGTTCAAGATACTGGCTACATCCTTATTGTTCTTACCTTCGGCAAGTAATTGAAGCACTTCGCGCTCGCGGGTGGTGAGTAACTCATAGCTATCTTCCACCTGCCGCTCGCGCATCTGGCGCATATACTCTTCGACCAGCATCTTACTGATGGCCGGGCTGAAGAATGCCTTGCCCTGGCTGACTGCCTCCACCGCATGGATCAGATCGTACTCAGCCGAATCCTTCAGTAGATAGGCGCGCGCTCCGGCCTTGAGCGCCCGCAGTACGTAGCCTTCGTCGGAGTGCATGCTGAGGATCACGATGGCGACCTTGGGCATCCGCGCCGTCATCTGCCGCGCGGCTTCGATCCCGTTCAGGATCGGCATGGCGATATCCAGCACGGCGACATCCGGGTGGTGCTTTTCGGCGAGCGCAATCGCCTCGCGTCCATCGGCTGCGTCGGCAACTACGCGGAATCCGGGATGGCTCTCGAGTAGCAGCCTCAGCCCCTTGCGCACTACCGTGTGGTCGTCCGCTAATAGAATCTGCAGATCGTTCATGCGGTAGCCTTGGGAGCATCCTGAGCCGTCGGCTGATGCGCGGCGGACGGCGCTGGTAGTTCGATCCGCAGTATGCTGCCCTGTCCGGGCCGCGATTCCATTGAAAACGTGCCGCCGAGGTGCGTGACGCGCTCGGTGATCCCCAGCAGGCCCATGCCCCGCTGCCGGAGCGGCTCAAAGCCGCGCCCGTCGTCCTCGATGCTCAGCCGCAGCCGCGTGCTTTCCCGGCGCATTTGAATCCACGCATTGCGCGCCGCGGCATGCTGGACGATGTTGTGCAGGGCCTCCTGCACCACGCGGTAGACGCATGTCTTGTGCTCCTCCGGCAGGTCTTCCGGAACGCCCTCCGCGTCGACCTTCACCCAAAGTCCCGAGCGCTTGGATACCTCCCGCGCCTGCCATTCGAGCGCCGGCACGAGACCCAGATCGTCGAGCATGGAAGGCCGCAGCAGGAGTGCCATATCGCGGACCACCCGGATGGAATCTTCCACCAGACGCTTGATCTCGCCAGCTTTCGCCTGGGCCTGCGGATCGGCCGTGCGGATCAGCATTGACAGGTTCGCCAACTCCACCAAAACCCCGGTAAGCGACTGGCCAACCTCGTCGTGCAGTTCGCGGGAGATAGCGCGGCGTTCATTTTCCTGCGCCTCCACCAGGCGCGCGGAGAGCTGCTTTAATTCCGTACGGGCACCGGAGATCTCCTGCAGGTGCCGTTCGGCGCGGCTCTCCAGCCGCAGAGTGCCCCGGACGGTGAGATAGGCGAGCAGCAGGCCAAGGCCAATGCTGAGTCCGATCGTGGCCAGCAGCCGCCGGCGCGCGGCATAAAACGTAGCCTCTACCTTCTGTTTGCCGCTATTCATCTGGCTTTCATTGATTCCACCGATCTGGTCGGCCAGACCGAGCATCGATTGGCGGCGCCGGAACACCTCGTCGCGCAGGAAGAAGTAGCCTTTCTGGCGGCGCTCCGCGGCGGTCCACTGAAATACCGGATCGAGCACCGCCCAGTACTCCGCCAGGTTGCGCGTGAGAGCCTCGAACGTGGCCGACTCGGGACCGCCGAGGATCGCACGGTATTGGGCGAGCGCGGCATCCATATCGCGCCGCGTTTCGAGCAGGCTAAAGCGATGGCCCTCGGCGCGGCCCGCTTCCGGCTCGAGCAGATAGTCGCGAACGTAGGTGCCGGAAGTGTAGACATCGCCGCGGATCCGCTCCAACAATCGCGTGTGCAACAGAAAGTCCTCGCGGATTGCGTCGTTGGCGTTCTGGATCTGCCGCAGCGTGCGGATACCGTCGATTCCGGCCATGGTGAGAAGCAGCAGCAAGCCGCCGAAGCCCAGAATCAGCACCAGCCGGCTGCCGGCCACCAGGGGAAATGTACGGCGCGCAGTCATCTACTACTATGGTGCCATTGCGCGCGTCTACTTTGCCCGGCCCGCCGTACCCCCCTGCTATACTGGTCGCCAGCGTAAGACCAGGAGGGATTTGGGCTATGACCATCCGGACCGCGCTTGGCGTGCTGTGCGCTTCCCTGTGGATTGCAGGAGCGGCAGCGCAAACCATCCCTGAACAGAATCCGCCGGCCCAGGCGGAGCAGCCCAAAAACAACCCCGCCAAACCGTCTGATGCGAAGCCGAGCGATGCGAAGCCCGCCGGCGCAAAGCCCGCGCGTGAGATTCCGCCGGACAGCAAGGCTTATAGCGAAGCGCTGGCCACCAAAGAGCCTGATAAGAAAATCGCCGCGCTCGAGAAGTTCAAACAGGATTTTCCGAACAGCCCGATGCGGTCCCTGGCCGACCCGGCTATCCTCAGCGCGATGCTGCACCAGAAGCCGCTGGACGCTCAGCGCATCCACAATTTCGCCGACACCATGTACCGCACGGCCGAGCCGAAAAACCGCGGATCGGCTGCCAACGAGATCGCCGTCACCTATCTCAACAACGACCTGTACCTGCGTGACGCCGAGCGCTATGCGCGCCGGTCGGTGGAGTCCATGCGGCTGTCGGAATACATCGATGAGCAGATGGCGTCGTTTGCGAAACGCAAGCAGAAGGCTCCTTCGCCCGAGGAATTGCAGAAGCGCTTCGGGAACGACCGCGCCTCGCGCCTGGCCGTCCTGGGACGCATCGAAGTGAAACTCGGCCACACCGCCAAGGGTCAGAAGATGCTGGAGGAATCGTATGCGGTCAACTCCAAAAACATGGTGGTGGCCGCAGTCCTGGGCGAGTTGGCATTCAAAGCCGGCGACGACGCCAAGGCGCTGGAGTTTCTGATCCCCGCGCGGCTGAGCGGCCGCCCCGACAAGAACGCCAACGATGCGCTGGAATCGATCTATCGCAAGTCGCACAACGGCTCGGCGGACGGACTGGAAGCCATGCTCGATACCGAGTACCGCAAACGCTTCCCCAATCCGCTGGAGCTGGTGGCGTACAAGCCTACCGAAAACCGCAGCGATCGCGTGGTGCTGGGAGAGGTTTTCACCGGGTCGGGATGCCCGCCCTGTGTCGGCGCCGATCTGGCCTTCGACGCAGCCATGGAGCGCTACTCGCGTAAAGAACTGGCGGTCGTGATGTACCACCAACACATCCCGCGTCCGGATCCGATGACCAATCCGGACACGCAGGCGCGCGCCAAAAGCTACTCCGTGAGCGGCGTGCCGACCTTTGCCATCGACGGCGAGAAGACCGTCGGCGGCGGCTCGCGCGAGAATACCAAACAGATTTACGAGCGCTTCAACAAGACTATCGAGAAGGATCTGGAATCGCCTGCCGAAGCAGCCTTGCATGCCGAAGCCTCGCTGACCGGCAATAAAGTCCGCGTGCGCGCTTCCGTGGAGAGCATCAGGAGCGAGTCCAAGGACTTGAAAGTGCAGATCCTGTTGGTGGAAAAAGAGCTGCACTATGGCGGCGAAAACGGGGTCCGGTTCCATCCGATGGTAGTGCGCGCGATGGCTGGAGAGAAAGGCGAGGGATTCGCGCTCGACCCCGGCGCCAATACGGGCTTCGAGCACACCTTCGATCTGGATGCCGTCAGCAAAGCGCTTCGCGCCCACCTGGACGATTACGAAGCCAAAGGCCATCGCGGCGAGACGTTCACCTTCATCGAGAAAAAGGACCGCATCAACCGCAACAACCTGGCCGTCGTGGTCTTCGTGCAGGACGACAAGAGCAAGCATGTGTTGCAAGCCACTTACATCGACCTGGGCCAGGAGCCTGCGCACCCAGTGACCGAACCTAACGGCCAGCGATGAAACGCACGATTCGAGCGGCACTAGCCTTCGCTACAATGCTGGTTGCGGCTCCCGCCGACCCGGTCTCCTGGAAATTCGAGGACACGCCCGCCAAGGTGAAGGCCGGCGCGCGCTTCGACTTGAAACTCGTGGCGCACATCCAGGAGGGCTGGCATCTTTATTCGATGAAGCCGGTGGAGGATGGGCCGATCCCCACGCGCATCTGGCTGGCCGACGGGCAGCCAGTGCAGTTGACGGCGCCTGTCCGCGCGCCCGATCCCGAAAAGGTGCAAGACCCCAGCTTCGGCATGGAAGTGGAACTGTACGAAGGCCAGCCCGAATTCACGGTGCCGCTGAAACTGGCCGCCTCGGCGCCTGCCGGTCCGCTGACTGTGACGGTGAACGCGTCCTACCAGTCGTGCAATAACAAGCTCTGCCTGCCGCCGAAAACAGTGAAGGTGGACGCGGTACTCACCGTCAGCAAGTAGCCAGATGGTCACCTGCGGGTTAGAGGGGCAGCGACCTTAGCGACTCGCGCCGCTCCGGCAGCCGCATCAGGGCCAGAATCAATAAGGCTTGCACCACAACCAGACCTGCGACTGATAGCCAGACGGCATACCAGTTGCGCGTTTCGATCAGCCGGCTGAAGATATCGTACCCGAGCCAATCTCGGCCGGGTGAAATGGCGTCTTCTCCCAACCAGCCGTCCCAAATTAGACAGATGGCCAGCGCAGTCCAGATCCATCGGCGGAGATTGTTGCGCCTGGATGCAGTCATGCCAGGCGCATCGTAGCACCGTGAAGCGGGAAGTGGGACCACTCCGCCACCTTCCCGGTCGCATCCGATCCGATCATTCCAGAGGCGGAAGGTGTTCCGGCGCAACGCCAAGCCGTATCGAACGCGCCTCGCCCGGTGTTTTCTCGATGAGGCCATTCCGCTCGAGTGTCCGGATCATTTCGTGGATCGAAGGCGCGCTCACCTGAAAATAGCGCTGCAAGTCCGATTCGGCGGGGGCTACGCGATGGATCTTGGTGTAGTGATAGATGAATGCCAGGTATTGGCCCTGCTTGGCGGTGAATCGCGGTGGTCGGGAAGCATCGGGCTTAGGCGCCGGCACGATCTTTACCCGGAAATTGTATTCCCCGAAGCTCTCCCACGCTGAGACGCGCAGAATGTAAAGCTTCCCGTCCACCACCAGGCGGACCGGCTTTCTTTCGGCGGACCCGAGATTTTTGCGTAACTCTTTGCCATCCGTGCTGGACGGCTTGAAATGGGCGATCGAGATAGCCGTATTTCCCTGGCGAGCGTAGACCCGATCTTTGCGGTCTTCGTACTCCACCTCGAGCGAGTCGGCTCCTAACGAAAGTGCGTGAGCGCAGAGCGCTTCCAGCAAGCTAACCGGTCTGCTCATCCCCGCCTACCCCGCCACCTTCTCGATCGCCTCCGGCCCGCAGATGGCCTCCACTTGCGCGCGGAACTGCTTATCCGGACGCACCTTCGCCGGCACGTCCAGCAGCACCGAAAAATCGCGCGGAGCCTCCAGGCGCAAGCGCACCTGGGTCTCGCCGGGCTTGCTGCGGAAGAGGCGTTCGAGCTCGCCGGCCCGATCCACATCGCCGTTGCGGCCCAGCCACACGCGGATCGAAATGACGCTTGGCAGATCGAGACGGGCGTTGTCCAGCGCCACGATGTCCTGCACCGAAATTTTGGGCGCGGCGTTTTCTTCGGGCAGCACCAGCCCGGTGATGAGCACCGCCTGGTCCTCCACCACCATCGGCGCCAGGCGCTCGTAGGAACTGGCGAAGACCATGCCTTCGACGCTGCCGATGCGATCCTCGATGTTCATTGCGGCCCACAGCTTGCCTTCTTTGTTGCGCTTCCGCGTAATGCCCGTCAGCACGCCGCAGAGCTTCACTTCGGTGTTCTTCTGCAGACCTTCCAAATTGCCACTGTGATACGTGGCCAGTTCCGATACCTTGTCGGCATAGTGGTCCAGCGGATGGCCGGTCACCCAGAAGCCCAGCATTTCCTTTTCGGCGGCCAGCTTTTCCTTATCGCTCCATTCGGGCACTTTGGGAAGCGGCGCGGTGTGCGGCTCATCGGCCATCAGTTCGCCGAACAGGCCCACCTGCCCGCTTTCACGATCGCGCCAGGCGCGTTGTCCCGATTCCATGGCGCTTTCCACCGCGGCGAATTTCTGAGAACGGCCGCCTTCCAGCGAATCCATCGCGCCCGCCCGGATGAGGCTCTCGATCATCCGCCGGTTCACCGCGCCCATGTCCACCTTTTCGCAGAACTGATGCACCGTCTCGAAGCGGCCGACCTCCTGGCGCGCGCGCAGAATCGCCTCCACTGCGGATTGGCCCAGGTTCTTCACCGCGCCAAGTCCGAAGCGGATGGCCAGGCCCGGTGCGGTGCTGTCCGGAGTGAAGCTCCATTCACTGGCGTTGACATCGGGCGGCAGCACCGTGATGCCCATTTCGCGGCACTCGTTGATGTACCGCACCACCTTGCTGGTATTGCCCGTTTCCGCCGTCAGCAGCGCGGCCATGAAATCCACCGGGTAGTGCGCCTTCAGATACGCGGTGACGAACGCCAGGTAAGCGTAGGCCGCCGAGTGCGATTTATTGAAACCGTAACCGGCGAACTGCTCCATGAGGTCGAAAATCTTCTCAACCTTCTTTTGCGGGAAGCCACGCTCCAGCGCGCCCTTGATGAAGCGGTCGCGCTGCTTGGCCATTTCCTCGGGCTTCTTCTTGCCCATCGCGCGCCGCAGCAGATCGGCATCGCCGAGCGAGTACCCCGCCACGCGATTGGAAATCTGCATCACCTGCTCTTGATACACAATCACGCCGTAGGTTTCTTCGAGCAGCTCTTTCAAATCCGGCAGATCGTAGGCTACCGCGCGGCGGCCCCACTTGCGCTCGATGAAATCGTCCACCATGCCGCCCTGGATCGGCCCGGGACGGTACAGCGCGTTCAGCGCCGTCAAATCTTCCAGGCGGCTGGGCTGATAGCGGCGTAGGATATCGCACATGCCGTCGGATTCGAACTGGAACACGCCGCTGGTGAGGCCCTTGCAGAAAATTTCGTATGTCGCTTTGTCATCCAGCGGCAGGTCTTCCGGCACCAACTCCACTCCGTGGCGCTTCTGGATCAGCCGCAGGGCGTCCTGGATTAGCGTCAGCGTTGTCAGTCCCAGGAAGTCCATCTTCAACAGCGAGAGTTTTTCCAGTCCGCTCATGTCGAACTGGGTCACAATTTCCTCGCGGTTGGTCTTGTACAACGGCACCAACTCTTTTAGCGGCTGCGGCGAAATCACCACGCCCGCCGCATGCACCGAGCAGTTGCGCGCCAGCCCTTCCAGGCGCAGCGCCACCTGTAGCACGTCCGCCACCTTGGGATCTTTCTTCGACAGTTCGCCGAAGCCGGGCTCCTGTGCGATGGCGTCGGTCAGCGAAATGTTCAGGACGTTGGGCACCAGCTTGGTAATGCGGTCGACATCGGCGAACGGAATTTCCAGCACGCGGCCCACGTCCTTAATGGCGGCGCGCGCGCCCAGCGTATTGAACGTAATGATCTGAGCCACCTGCTCGCGGCCGTACTTTTCGGTGACGTACTGGATCACTTCGCCACGACGGTGCATGCAGAAATCGACGTCGATATCGGGCATGCTGATGCGCTCGGGGTTCAAGAAGCGCTCAAACAGCAGCCCGTACTGCAGCGGGTCGATATCGGTGATGGCCATCGCGTAGCCCACCAGGCTGCCGGCCGCCGATCCGCGCCCCGGCCCTACCGGAATGCCCTGCTGCTTGGCGTAGCGGATGAAGTCCCAGACGATCAGGAAGTAGCCCGAGAACTTCATCTTCTGGATCATCTGGATCTCGAGGTCCAGTCGCTCGGCGTACTCGGCGAGGTCGCGCTTCAGCAGGCCCTTGGCGCGCATGGCCTCCAGCCTCGGGCGCCGTTTCTCGAAGCCTTGCCGCGCCACGTACTCGAAATAGGTATCCGTGGAGTGCTCCTCCGGGACGTCGAAGCGCGGGAATGGCTCCTTTACCTTTTCCAGATTTACGTGGCAGCGCTGAGCGATTTCCCAGGTACGATCGACCGCATCCTCCAACTCGCCGAACAGCGCCATCATCTCGTCGCGCGATTTCAGGTAAAAATCCGGATGGTCCCAGTGCATCCGGTTGGGATCGCTGTACATCTTGCCGGTCTGGATGCACATCAGGATTTCGTGCGCCCGCGCATCTTCCTTGCGCAGGTAATGCGAGTCGTTGGTGGCTACCAGTGGCAGGCCGGTCTCTTGCGAAAGACGTGCTAGCTGCGGCGTCAGGCGTTTGTCCTGCTCCAGGTGATGATCCTGCACCTCCAGGAAGAAGTTGCTGCGGCCCAGGATATCCGAGTAGGTATGCGCCAGCCGGCGCGCATCCTCGTACTTATCCGAGAGGATCGCCTCGGGGATGTGGCCGCGCAGGCACGCCGACATGCCGATCAACCCTTTCGAATGCTGCGCCAGCAGGTCGACGTCGATGCGCGGCTTGTAGTAGAAGCCGTCCAGGTAGCCGGTCGAGACGAGCCTAATCAGGTTGCGGTAGCCTTCCTGGTTTTCGCACAGCAGCACCAGGTGGTTGTAGCGGTCGGAATCCGAGCGCGACTTATGCCCCTGCTGCGACACGTACACCTCGCAGCCGATCACCGGATGCACGCCCGCGGCTTTGGCGGCGTTGTAAAACTTGACCGCGCCGAACAGGTTGCCATGATCGGTCATGGCTACGGCCGGCATCTTCTGAGCCACCACGATCTTCATCAACTCGCCGATTTCGCAGGCCCCGTCCAGCAGGGAATAGTCGGTGTGGCAGTGCAGGTGAACGAAAGACATCGCTACGGTTGCTCCTCCGGTGGGGACACTACGCCCCCATCAGGGGAAGGTGTTGGTAATCGTATTGTACCGCTGGAACGGCGGACGTGCCGCTATGGAGGAGGGCTGACCTGCTCTTACTTGTTCTTCCTCGGCTTGACGTGCTTCACCACGCGCGCCTTGCCGAGTTTGGCCCGGCGGGCGATAGCTTTCTTATTATGTTTGGCGCGCTGGCGGGCTGCTTTAGCCTGCGGATTCTGGGCCGCTTGAGCGGACACGCCGGCGCCGCAGCAGAGCGCCAGAGCCAAGGCTAATGTGCGAAACCGCATATAGCCCATTATTGCGCAGATTGTCCCAACCACAAGTACATCTTTAGGAAACAAAAACCTGTAACCAGAATGCAAAACCAGGCGGCCGCCTGCCACACCCGCTCGACCGGCGACTGGATTCCGCGTGGCGTCCCCGCCAGCCAGGCGACCACAAAACCGGACGCCAACCCGCCCACATGGGCGGCGTTATCGATGCCCGGCAGCAGCCCGAACAGCAATCCGTAAATGGCCCACCGGATGTATAGGCCCTTGACGTGATCCCCCAGGGTGCTGCGGTGCCGCATACCGACCGCGATCATCGCGCCGATCAGGCCGAACAGCGCGGCCGAGGCTCCCACCGACGGTCCCGGCGCCCACAGCGCGCTCACGTAAAACCCGCCCACGCTGGAAAGAAAATAGATCACCAGCATCCGGCTGCCGCCGTAGATCTCCTCCACCTGCGCGCCTAAGTCGAAGAGCACCCACGAGTTCATCAGAATGTGCAGCAGGCCGCCGTGCAGGAAGCCGGCCGTCACCAGCCGCCACCACTGGCCCATCCGGATGTACGGCGTCCACTTGGCGCCGAAATCCACCAGCGTTTGCCCGTCCAGCCCCATGGCATCGCCGCGTCCCGCCTTCATACTGTAAATCGACGTGGCGATGTACAGCCCGAAGTTGATCAGCAGGATCATCATGGTGTTGAACCGCGCGTGCGGGATGAATCCGCCGACGAACCCCGAAGGCCCGTCGCGCTCCACCGCGCGCGGCCCGACCGTCTCATTGCAGTACGGACAGACCCTGTCGTGGGTGGTAATAAACGCCCGGCAATGCGGGCACATTCGGCGAGTTTCCACTGTGACCCATTCTAGAACACGGCGGGAATACCGCCGTGTGCGGTGCCTGTCGATTCACCGCGGAGCCTCTGAGGAAGACACGGAACAAGGATGCTGTGATCTTTTGTGGCCGGAGGCCATGTGAGATTTCTCCGCGCTTGTTCCGCGTCTCCGCGGCTTCGCCGTGAACCGGAGATCCCGCCTCAGAACCGCAGTTTCCCCGCGAACTCGAAATCTCTTGGGTTCCCCGCACTGGTGATCGTCCCGAATGCCGCGCTGCCGAAGGAACCGTTGGGATCGTTCAACGGCGGAGTGTTGCTGATGTTGAACACCTCCGCGCGGAACTCGAAGCGCGCTCGCTCGGCAATCCGGAACGTCTTGGAGATCATCAGATCGGCGTCTTGCAAGCCCGGTCCGCGCACGGGATTTCGCGAGCTCGTGCCAATGGCGAACTGTCCCGCGGCCACGAACGCCGCCTTGTTGAACCACTGCCCGGCGCTGCGTGTGGGGAAGTTGTTCGGATTGGCGATCAGGTTCGGCCGCTGCACGGCGAACCCGAATGCCGACAGCGTATTGGTCGCCTGCGTGACCGGTACCGCATCACCCGATTGAATGCGCACAATCCCGCCGATCTCCCAGCCTGAGATCTTCCACCACCGCGGAACCTGGTGCACCCAGCCCGCCGAGAACACCCGCGGTATATCGCCGCTCGATACATCTCGCTCCAGGTGCCGGTTGGAAGCATCCGCCGCCCCGATGGTGGTCAGCGTCGGTCCCGTGAAGATCGTCTGCGAAAAGTACGTCGAAGCGTCGTCAATCAGCTTCGAAAACGTGTACGCGAACGTCACCGTCAGCCCGCGCGAAAGGCGCTTCTCCAACTTGGCCTGCGCCGCTTCGTACTCCGAATCGGCGACATTGTCGCGAAACAATGCCACGTTGGTGAATCGCGGATAGGCCCGCAGCAATTGCTGCTGAGCAATCGTCTGCTGCCCCAACGACGAGGACGCCGGAATCTGCCCGTAATACGGATTCGGCACTTTCACCGTCAGAGCCGATCCCATCGCCAGGTCCGCGGCCAGTACCTGGTTGAGGTTCGCCTCGGGCAGTCCGAGATGCGTATTCTTCGACCCGAGATAGCCCACCTCCAGGTTCCAATTCCGCCAGAACGTCTTTTGCACCGTAAAATTCCACTGCTGCGAATAGCCCGACCCCACCTTGCGATCGGTGCCGAACACGCCCTGCCCCAGCCCCGAGTTTGGATTCGGCGCCGTCACCTGCACTGTCGGTCCAGCCGACAGCACGAAGGCCGGGTTGATGTTGTCCTGCGACTGCTGCCCTAGCGTCTGCACGAACGGGAATTGCGGCAGCGTAAAAGGCGTCGTGATGCCGGTCTGCTCGAACCAGATCATGCCGTATCCCGAGCGAATCACCCACGAATCGCCGATGCGGTACGCCAACCCGGCGCGCGGCCCGAAATCGCAGCACTCCAGGTCACGGCCGGTGCGCGGAAAATCCAGCACCTGCGTGTTCAGATTAAATATCGCATCGTGGCCGTGTACCTCCGTCGAAGGAAAGTTCAGTGTATATCGCGTGCCGATATTGACCGTCAGCCGGTTGGTCACCTTCCAATCGTCGCCCGCAAAAAACTCCCCGATGTGCGCCCGTTCCTCCAGCGTCTGGTTCTGGATATCGATGCTGAAGGCGTTCACCTCCCCCAGCAGCATCGACGCCAGCGCGTTGCCGCTCGCGCCGGTGGAGGAATCGCTGCCCGTGGTGGTAAACGCATACGACCCTGTGGGATTCGCCGGGTTCAGAATATTCAGCGACTCGCGCCGAATGTCGATGCCGAACTTGAACGTGTGCCGCCCGCGCACCATCGAAAACGTGTCCAGAAACTCCGTCACCGAGGTGGTGAAGTTGGAATTGGCCGCGGTCGTCGGGCCGATCTGCTGATACCCCGTGACGGTGAAGATCGGCAGCGTCGCAGGGAACGCACTTTGCGGCGCGCCCGGAACGGTGATGCCCCCGTTCGGCAGGGATTGCTGATTCACGTCCCGGCGCGTGTATCCAAAGCGTGCCTGGTTGAGCATGCCCGGCGAGACGGCCCGGTCGTATTCCGATGAGATGCCGTCGCCCCGCGTGATCGCATGGCCGATCACGCCCGCGGTCAGATTGCCGCTGCCATCCGGCAGAAACGGCACCGGCGTATCGTCGTCGCGGAGATACGAATAGCGCGCGAACGCCCGGTGCCGCTCGTTGAACACGTGATCGATGCGCGCGTCGAACTGATCCTGCGCGTCCGGCTCCACGCCCGTGAGGATGAAGTTATTCGCCGCCGCCGCATTCGGCAGCGGGTAATGTGTTAACACCTGCTGCGCGATTGCATCGAAGCGGTTCGAGGGAATCGCATTGTTGGGAAACGGCGTCCGCGGTGAGGTCTGCGGATCGTAAACCGTCGCTGTGAAAACGCCGTCGCGCTGCGCCACAGTCGGCACCACGCTCTGCCGCGTGATGCCCGTGCGGAGCCGGGTCCCCTGCCAGTCTACGAAGAAGAACGTCTGATTCTTGCGGATGGGACCACCCAGGGTGAAGCCGTATTGGTTGCGACGGAACTCCGGCCGCGGACCCGGCTGCGCAAAATAGTTCCGCGCGTTGAGATATTCGTTGCGCAGGAATTCAAACAGCGTGCCGTGCAAGTCGTTGCCACCGGACTTCCCGATCACCATCACCGTTCCACCGTTGGATCGTCCATATTCGGGCGAGTAGGCGTTGATATTGAGGCGGAACTCCTCCATGGCATCGATGATCGGATAAAAGGCTACCTGCCCCGGTTCGGGCTGCAGCACGCTGATGCCGTCGTACAGATATTCGTTAGTGCGCGGACGGCTGCCGTTGATGCGCGGCAGCAGCGACCCGCCGCCCGGCAGCGCCACGCCCGGCGAGAGCGCCACCAGCGGAATGAAATTGCGCCCATCGAGCGGCAGCGTGCCCAATTGCGGCTGAATCACGTGATAGTTCACCGTGCCGTTGGCCGTCTCGAGCAGCGTCGCTTCCGCCTTCACCTCTACAGCCTGCGCAGTCTGACCGACTGCCAGCGCGACATCCAGCTGTATCTGGTCGCCGATGCGCAACTCGATCCCGTCCTGCTTGTACGGCGCGAAGCCGGTCTTTGCGACGTGCAGAACGTAGCTTCCCGCCGGAAGTCCCAGCAAGTGATAATCGCCGTGCTCGTCGGTCACAACCGCGAATTGCGCCCCGGTTGCCGGTTCGATGCCGGCGACCTTGGCATTCGCCACGGGCAGGCGCTGGGCATCGCGGACCGTTCCGAACAACTCGGCCTTGCCGGCCTGTCCGAAGCATGCCGCAGCCACGATCGTCACGGCTGCCAGAATTTGGAGGAAACGCATCTGTCTCGTAAGAATATCAATGTAATGTTTGCAAGACAACAGGGACGGCAGCGCAAACTCCGCCGGAGGGTCTACAATGGCCCTGGAAACGAATGCCCGGGATCGAGAACAACCTGGCCTCCCTGCGGCGCAAGCGCGGGATCTCCGCCATCCATCTGGCAAACGCCGCGGGCGTGAGCCGCCAGACCATCTACGCCATCGAGGCCGGCACATACGTGCCCAATACCGCCGTCGCCCTGCGCCTCGCCCGGACGCTCGAGACCACCGTCGAAGAGCTGTTTGCGCTCACCGGCACGGCGTCCGCGCCGGCCTTGCCGACTGAGCAGGCCACTGTCCTCCCGGGCTCCGGCGCCATCCCCGCCGGACAAGCCGTGCAACTCTGCCGAGTCGAAAAGCGCCTGCTCGCCAGCGTCCCGTCTCCCATGCCGTGGTTTCTTCCCGCCATCGACGCGGTGGTCGCCGGCAGCCCGCCCAAGAAGGGCAAAACGCGCGTCCAGATTTTACAGGAGGAACACGATTTCACCAACCGCTTCCTGGTAGCCGGATGCGATCCCGGCATCTCCGTGCTCGCCCGTCATCTCCAGCCCGCAGGCATCGAACTGGTGCTGGCTCATCGCAACAGCTCGCAAGCCCTCGATTTGCTGAGGCAAGGCTGCGTGCACATCGCCGGCACGCATCTGCGCGACGAATCCAGCGGCGAATCCAACCTGCCTGAGATCGGCCGGCTCTTTCCCAGGAATTCCGTGGCCGTCATCGCCTTCGCCGTCTGGGAAGAGGGACTCGTCACCGCTGCAAACAATCCCAAAACCATTCGCGGAATCGAGGACCTCACTCGCAAGGACATCTCCATCGTCAATCGGGAGGAAGGCGCCGGCAGCCGCGCTCTGCTCGATTCGTCCCTGCGGCGCCTGCGCATTCGCCCGCAAACCGTCCGCGGCTACGACCGCCTGGCCCATGGACATCTGCCTGCCGCGTGGCAGGTACAGTCCGGCGCCGCCGATTGCTGCATTGCCACCCGCGCCGCGGCCCGCGTCTTCGGACTCCACT
>Ga0335085_10005206_pt1 | contig 21073 bp, 21 predicted proteins | sample Lox_Sample_45_FD_206712 | JGI IMG/M metagenome (GOLD analysis project Ga0335085, IMG submission 206712) | Soil microbial communities from Loxahatchee National Wildlife Refuge, Florida, United States - Lox_Sample_4.5 | ecosystem: Environmental > Terrestrial > Soil > Wetlands | place: USA...
CGGCGGCCGTCAGCGTCTCGATCAATAATTCCGCCAACCTGACGTTCGATCAGTACGAACTGAGTTTCTCGGGGGGCAACTACACGATCCTGAACGTCGACACAGGGAATTCGACCACGGGGGCGTATGGCGGACCGACGGTCGCAACATTCGAGGGGCTCGATTTCAATATGGGAGCCGGCGCGGTCTCCGGCGATCTCTTCAGGGTCAGTGCGCAACAAGGCGCGGCCGGTGCCATGGACGTCGCGGTGACCGATCCGAATCAGATCGCCGCCTCCGCCACATCGACGGGAATACCGGGTGACAACAGCAACCTTCTGCAGATGATCGGGCTTCAGGATAAATCCATGGCGCCGTTGGGAGGCAGCACGTTTCAGAATTACTACGGCAGCATGGTCGAGGGGATCGGAACGAGCTCCCAACAGGCCCAGTCGAATTTTTCGGCTCAGAAGGTGGTTCAACAGCAATTGAATTCGATGCGGGAGGATGTATCGGGGGTGTCCCTGGATCAGGAGATGACGAATCTGTTGATGTACCAGCGGGCCTTTCAAGCGGCCGCCCGGCTGATTTCGGTTGCGGACGATGTTTATCAAACCCTCTTGGATATGAAAAAATAGTCATGCGCGTTACCGAAAAGATTCTTGCACAACAAGCCATCAGCGAGCTTCAGAGCAACGCGGAGCAGATCGCAAAGCTCCAGCAAAATCTGGCCACGGGCAAAAAGATCAATCAACCCTCGGATGATCCGGTGGGGACGTCGCAACTGCTCGGTTTCGACGTCGTTCAGAATAAGATCGACCAATACAATCGCAATCTGGATTCTTTGGACGGCTCCCTGAAATTAACCAATACAACCCTTGATGCGGCCCTCCAGGTGCTCAGCACCGTGAAGCAGGTGGCCATGAACCAATCAACCGGCTCAATGACACCCGAGCAGATCGCGACCGCTTCCAGCCAAATTCAGGCCGGCTTCGATCAACTGTTGCAGATCGCCAACTCCACGGATAACGGCCAGTATCTTTTTTCGGGATTCCTTACCAATGTCCCGGCCTACGACAACTCCGGGGCGTATCAGGGCGACGGCGGCGTAAACTCGGTCGAGGCGGGGGGGGGGGTTACGATTGCACGAAACCTGCCGGGCCAGGACGTTTTCGGAAGCGCTTCCACGGGGGTGGATATATTCGGATTACTGAACACGCTCAAGACCGCGATTGCCAATAACGATCAGCCGACGATCCAGGCCTCGCTGGCGACCCTGGACCAGGCCAGCAATCAGGTCGCGCAGGCCCAGGCGGAGTTGGGGGTTCGAGAGCAGACGCTCCAGACGCAGCAGGACCGTCTAAAGAATCTCTCCTCCAGCGTGGATCAACTGCGGTCCAAAATTGAACAAGCCGATCCCGCCGAGATCATCACCAAATTTCAGTATCAATTGACCGCGCTCCAGGCGACACAGGAAGCGACGGCAAAACTGCTTCAAACCAGTCTGATGGATTATCTGAAATAGAGCCTTCCCCGTCTACGTTCGGGCTAAAGTTTTTCGGCGGCCTTTCCGATAAGAATATACAGCCGGGCAGTTGCTCCATGGGGCGCGATGATCGGGACCAAGACCCCCCTGGAAAGGCAGGTGAATCAACCGGAGCCATCGCCGCGGACGGAAATCAAGGAAGAATCCTTATTAATTACACACCATCCTAGAAAAGGAGGAGAACAATGGCATTCGGTGATATTGCACTAACAGCGGGAATGAGGAATAACCTCGTCAGCCTGCAGAGCCTTGCCGATTTGTTGAACCGCACACAGACGCGCTTGGCCACGGGTAAAAAGGTGAACAGCGCCTTGGACGATCCGGTAGCTTATTTTGCAGCATTGGCGCACACCAGCCAGGCTTCGGATCTCGATGCGCTCAAAAACGACATGAACGAAGCAATCCAGGCCGTCACATCGGCCAATAACGGGATCACGGGAATTCTGTCGTTGATCGAACAGGCGAAGAGCGTCGCCAATTCGGCCAAGGCCACATCGGATCAGGCCACTCGGACGGCGGACGTTGCCCAGTACAACTCGCTCCTAACCCAAATCGACCAGCTCGCGGCCGATTCAGGTTACGGAGCGACCAACTTTCTCGCCGGCGACACGCTGACCGTCAACTTCAATTCGACCGGAACCAGCTCGTTGGACATCACGGGGACCGCCTCGGACTCCGCAAGTCTGGGAGTTACGGCCGCTGTCACCAGCCCCGGCTCTGCAGGTGGGTGGGACACTGGAGTGGCAACGACCTTGACCGCAGGGGAAGTGGCGACCGCCAACGGAATTATTGACGGGGACATTGCATTGCTCGACGCGGCCAAGAATACCTTGAAGGCGACTTCGCAGTCCATGTCGAGCAATCTGAGTGTTGTTTCGACACGCATCGACTTCACCTCCAATATGGAGAACGCCCTTGTCGACGGCGCGAACAAGCTCACGCTTGCGGACACGAACGAGGAAGGCGCCAACATGCTGGCTCTCCAGACACGGAACCAGCTGGGCATCGTCTCGCTGTCGCTTGCCGGACAAGCCGCACAGTCGGTTCTGCGGTTGTTTCCGTAACGGAGCCGAGCAGGTAGTAGAGCAAGTCAAGAAGGTCGTACAGCAAGTCAATACGGTAGGGGGTGGGGTGGATGGCTATCCCCACCCCCTGCTGGTTTTTAGACGATGACCGCGGGCCGTTCAACGGATTGCCGGTGACAGAGCGATGCCTCTTCGGATTACCCTAAAACCCAAAGAGCGACTATTTATCGGAGGCGCTGTTGTGAGCAACGACGGTTCCACTTGCCATCTGGTCATTCACAACGAAGTCCCGGTCCTGAGACAGAAAGAGGTTTTGACCGAAGCGACTGCGACGACGCCGTGTCTTCGAATTTATCTGGCGATCCAATTGATGTACATGGACGGAAACAATATGGCCAAATACCACGATATTTATTGGAAGCTCGTCCGCGAAGTGATGCAGGCGGCCCCCAGCACAATCCATCTGATCGATCGCATCAGCAAGGATATTTTGGCCAACCGCTATTATCAGGCCTTAAAGCAGGCCCAAAAACTGATTTCCTATGAAAAGGAGCTGACGCAACGTGTCAACGAATCCGATAAAGGCTTACGAAAACGTTGAAAGAGCGACAATACCCGGGCGTGAGTTGGAAGCCTCGGTGCTGATCCGCGCGGCGGCCTTGTTAAAACACTGCCAGGACAACTGGAAAGGCGATATCCTTGACGACAATCTCCGGGATGCGCTTGTATATAATCAGAAGGTATGGAGCATTTTCCAAGGGGAATTGGTGCGGCCGGATCATCCACTACCGTTGAGCTTACGACAGGATATTCTTCGGCTAAGTCTTTTTATTGATCAGCGGATTCTGGATATTATGGCCTCCCCATCGCCTGAGAAGTTAAACGTTATTATCCAGATCAATCAAAACCTGGCTGCCGGACTCCGAGGATTGCCCCAAAGTTCATAGCTGAAAAGATCCTAATCGGCCTGATCTCAATATCGCCTTTTGTATGTGTCACAACAAAGCGTTTCCCCCGTCATTTTCTTGACGCCGGAACAAAAAACCGCCGCTAAATTGTTTTGATGACCGTCCAACACTCGCACTCGGCCCAGATCTACGACGGATCATTGCTGGCACATATATTGCAAAATAATTGACTCGGCATTGCATCTATAGTCGGAGCCCGTCAATGGTGCCTACGGTCCGTATTCTAATTCTATCCGAAAAAACGGAAAATCCACCCGACTGGATGGTCCCGTTAAAACTTCGGGGTTATTCCGTGACCCATCTCGAATTCTCACCGGGCTCGGAAGAGGTTTTAAGGTTTGTCCAAGGAGAGCCGACCGATGTTATCTTAATTGAGGCCGGGGATTCCATCACAGGGATCTTGCGTTTCATTAAGAGGCTCCGCTCGTTCTCCTCCAGCACGTGTGTCATCGTTTTGGGTTCCGGTTTCCAGTACGAAATCGTCAGCGAACTTCTTCAGGGGGGTGTTTTCAGCGTATTGAAGAGTCCGTGTGCCTTAGCCCATCTGGACAAAACGATCCGGCAAGGGTTGAAAAACCGCCAGCGTTTGATCGACATTCTTCAACTTTCGGATCGGCTTGAAGCGGTCTGCCAGGAACTCTCGGAAGACCGGAACCAGTTGCGGAGATGGAGCGAGGATCTCAGCCGGCTTCACATCCTTCATCAGTCGCTGACCGAGCATCTTTCGCTGGATGGCGTCTTCGATGCTCTGGTGACGAACCTCGGCCAGGTCATCGCGTATGACGTTCTATGCCTTTGTGTGATGACCCATGGAGAGGAGGTGCATGTCGGAACGGACAACCCGACCCGATCCGTTCCGAGGGCACGGCTGCTCGAGCTGAAAGAAGAGATGTTGAACTACAGCCGTTTATTTGCAGAAGACGCGGAGTTTCCTTCCGGCGTTCTCGTTCAAAAACGCGGGTCAGAAATCATCCTGCCGATGACCGTCGCAGGTGAGAAGATCGGTTTATTGAGAGTCATTCGAGAGACGGGACGGCCGTTCGATGCGTATCAGTCCAGAATTCTTTCGATGGTGGCGGCGCCCCTCGCGTTGGTGATCCGAAATGCGGTGATATATCGAAGGATGCAGACACTCGCCACCAAAGATGAGTTGACCTCGGTCCTCAACCGGAGGGCATTCACAAACGCACTGGACCGGGAATTCAAAAGGGCCCACCGTCACGGAGCGGCCTTGTCCCTGGTCCTGATCGATATCGATCATTTCAAAAACGTGAACGACTGTTATGGGCACCTGGCAGGGGACCGGATCCTTTATGAGATGGCCATGGTCCTAAAGAAGACGATACGCGAAGTAGATGTCCTGGCCCGCTACGGCGGGGAGGAATTTGTGATTATCCTCCCGGAAACCAATCTGGATGAGGCGGCGATCACGGCTCAACGGATTAAGGAAACGGTTCGGACCTGCGACTTCAGCCGGGACCATCTCCCGTTTCGTGTGACGGTTAGCATCGGCGTGTCCCATTGTCCCGCTCCAGGCATTGATTCTCCGGAGACATTGTTTCATCAAGCCGACCAAGCCCTCTACATTGCCAAACAAAGCGGCCGGGATCGAATCGTCACGCATTCTCCCATCTGGAACGCAGAATCGAGGCAGTTCTTCCCATGAGCGAGCAGGACGAGAAACCTTCCCAATCTCCGGCCACAGAGAAAGACCGCAGGGGATATGTCCGGGTGAGAACCGAATGTTTGGCATCGTATCGTCTTATCGAAGGGGAGGATACCCCTCGGAGCCGCAAAGAGGGCTCATGGCCGATTCCACTCGTTCCCGTACCGGAAGGGCTCGATAAATTGCATCCCGCCGAAGACGCGACAGAGAATCAAATTCTCAATCTGCTTCTCTGGGTCGACTGGAAAACTAGTTTCCTGATTAAGAATCTTATCCATCAAGGAACGAGGAAGCTGTTTCCTCATGGTGCGATGATTACGGATATCAGTGCATCGGGCGCGAGATTTACGACGCCCGACCCGTTGAAATTGGGTACGCAGCTCGAACTCGAGATCATCCTTCCCATCGTTCCGTACCGGGAAATGCTCATTTCCGGAAAGGTCGTTCGAGTCCTGGAAAAACCTTCGGAAGGGTCGGACGTTCGTGAGTATGAAGCGGGCTTCGAGTTTACATTCGAGGCCATTTCGGATTCCGACCGTGACCATATCATTCGCTACATCTTGAAACGGCAGATGCAGTCCCAGAGAGAAAGACGGGAACACGACACCGATTAATATCCGCTGCTGGTTTTTTCCGCTCGAGGCCGTGACGGCCAGACTCCCTTGAGATTCTTTTCGGTTTTCGTTATACTCCCTCCTACGTACCGTTGAGTGTTTCCGGCCCTGATCCCTCAGGCTGAATGGATGTGAGGAGGTGTTATGCCTCGCGGGAAAAAGAAAAACGACCGGCCGGCTTCGGGCTCCGCGATGAAGCATCCGAGAATCCTGGCCATGGTCATGGCCGGCGGAGAAGGACGTCGCCTTCATCCGTTGACCGCCGATCGCTCGAAACCCGCCGTCCCGTTTGGAGGGCGCTACCGGATCATCGATTTCGTTCTGAGCAGTCTGGTCAATTCTGAGATTCACGCCATCTATCTGCTGGTCCAGTATAAATCCCAATCGCTCATCGAGCACGTCCGCCGCTCCTGGATCCTTTCTCCCATGCTGCCCGATCATTTCGTCGCGGTCGTGCCGCCCCAGATGCGGATCGGACCGGAATGGTTTCAGGGAACCGCCGACGCGGTTTATCAGAATATTAACCTCTTTGACCGACACCATCCCGACTTTGTGGCCGTTTTTGGTGCGGATCATATTTACCGGATGGACGTCCGTCAGATGGTCGCGTTCCATTTGGAGCGCAACGCGGACGTGACCGTGGCCGCTTTGCCTGTCCCGCTCGACCAGGCCTCCTCGTTCGGGATCATTTCGGCCGATGCGGACGGCCGAATCCGGGGATTTGAGGAAAAACCCGAGCATCCGACGGCCATGCCCGGGAATCCCACGCGCGCGTATGCATCGATGGGAAATTACCTTTTCACGACCGACGTGCTCACGAACGCATTGAATGAAGCCCACCGATCCGGCGAACGTGATTTTGGAAGGCACGTGATTCCGCGATTAAGCAAGACCCACCGCGTGTTCGCCTACGATTTTCTCGCGAACCAAGTCCCCGGCCTCCATGCCTTCGAAGAACGGGGTTACTGGCGCGACGTGGGAACCATCGGGGCTTATTACGCGGCCCATCAGGACTTGTTGGGAGCCGAGGCCAAGTTTGAAACGTTCAATTCTCAATGGCCCATCTATTCCAGCAATTATCAGGGGCCGGTGGCCAAGATCCTCCGGGGTAAAATTGAGAACAGCAGCCTTGGAGCCGGAACGGTGGTGAACAACGCGACCGTTCGCAATTCCATCATCCGGCGCGAGGTGTGGCTCGAAGAGGATGTGCTGATCGAGGATTCGATCGTGATGGACTACGTTCGCATTCGACGGGGGTCCCGTCTTCGTCGGGCGATTGTCGACCGTTACAACGACCTCGAGGCCGGCACGCATTTGGGATACGATCCGGAGCAGGACCGCTCCCGGCATTATCTCGATCCGTCCGGTATCGTGGTCGTCCGCAGGGGGGTTGGGGGGGATTGAGGTTGTTGACCGATGTCGATTCGTGCTATAGTGCATCGGTAATTTTGGCATCGGTTGAATCTGTCATCATTCCGTGAGGCTGAGATGAAACGCATACCCGTCAGCGAGATAATGACGCCCAAGGCCGTTACGATTGTCCACGACGCGACCGTAGGAAAGGCGATCGAACTCATGACCCGCTACGAAATCCGGCGGCTGCCCGTCACCAAGGAAGGCAAGCTTGTCGGAATTATTTCCGACCGCGATCTTCGACAACTGGGCGGCCGACCCAGCCTCAAGCTCCCCCGCAGCGATCGGGACGACGCCTACCTCCAACTGCCGGTCGAAGAAGCGATGACGTTGAATGTCATCACCATCCGGGAGACTCACACCGTACAAGACGCGATCACGTCGATGATCAAGCACAAGATCAGCGGTTTGCCTGTCGTCGATCGGGACGGCACGCTGGTGGGCATCCTCTCCGAACAGGACGTGCTCAAATTTTGTCTCGGCCTTCTCGAGCGAGAAGCCGAACAATAAATATCTGTGGAAGAAGGCAGGATCAGGGCAGGCGATGAGCGCGGCAAAAGTCCGTATGGGGATGGGTCTGCTGGTGATCGTTTTCCTCGTTTGTTCCTCGTGCTCGAATCGTTCTGCGCCGAGGCTGCCGGAGAGTCCGGTCGGCCGGATGGCGATTGCGGCGCCCGAGGGGTACGCGAACGGCTCGGCCGCGGCCAGAAATCAGGACGGGATGGATCATCTGCTTCGCGAGCATTGGGAGAAGGCGGCCGCCGACTTCCAACGTGCGTTGGAGGCCGATCCGGATCTGGCGGCGGCTCATTTCAATCTTGCGCTGGCTTTGGACCAGGAAGGAAAACACGGAGAGGCCGCGATACATTTTAAGAAGGCGATACTCCTGGCCCCCTCCGATCCCCGGATCAGCGGGAATGAAATTTTAAAAAAACATCTTCAGTAAGAAAAATCGTTTTAAAAGAACGGCAAGGGATGCGGACAGCCATGAGAGCTCCACCCCCTGTTTCACCTTTGCCCCACGAGATCGTGGCGGGGATCGCCATTATTCTATGGGTTCTCTTCTCCGCGCCTCCCGGAACTTTATCCTCATCCCTCCAACGTTTGTATGTCGTCAACGAAGTCTCGTCCAGCGTTTCAGTCGTTGATCTGACAAACCAGAACATCCTGGCCGAGGTTTCCACCGGCACGCGTCCGCACGACGTGAATGTGGATCCTCAGGGAAGATTTTTCTACGTAACCGTCCTATTCACCAAAGAATCGGATGATTTGGTTCAGGTATTTGATGTCAACACCAACGCTCTTGTAACCTCCGTGATAACGGGACATCAGCCGGTCCATGTCGTTCCGGATCACGCCGGGGAGAGGCTGTACGTTTCCAATGAAGCCGCCTCGACGCTTTCCGTAATCTCGGTTCCGGAGTTTAAAGTGGTCGAGACCGTGAAGCTGAAGGGAAGAGGGCCGCATGGACTTGTCGTCACATCGGACGGTCGATTTGTGTTTACCCCCAACAGCCGCTCCGGCGATGTTTCGATGGTCGATCTTGCGGATCATCAAGTCGATCGAATTGGGCTGCCTTCGGGTGCGAGGCCGATGGCCATGGGAATCGCGAGTGATGGCCATTTTGCATATGTAACCGACGTGGGATTGAACCAAGTGTACCGGATCGATGTAGCGCAAAAGACGGTCGTGGCGAGTCTGCCCGTGGGCAAACGCCCGATGCAGGCAACGGTTCATCCCACGCGGCCTTTCCTCTATATCCCCTGTATGGGGTCGGCGGCTGTCTACAAGGTCGATCTCGACAACTGGAAGGTGGAAAAAGTAATTCCGGTCGGCAAGGGGCCGGCCAGCCTCGCGTATCGTGCGGATGGCAGATATGCTTATGTGACGTTAAGCGGGGAGGAACCCAAGGGACGTGTTGCCGTCATCGATACAAACACCGACACGGTCCGGTCCACGTTTCCGGTTGACGATGCGCCGGTCGGGATCGCCTTGTTGTTTGGTAAGAACCAGGGATGGTAGGGCGTCTTAATCATGTGTCGAAGTTCATGATCGAGTCTCCTGGATCGACCGGAAGACCCGGTCTTCGAGAACCGCCAGGAGTTTGGGCAGCGTCTCGGGATGAAGTGCCGAGATCGAGACGGCCTGATAGCGCTGGCAGACGTCCTTGACCATTTGCGGATCGACCCGGTCTTCTTTGTTGAACACCACCAGCCGGGGAATTTGATCCAGCCCGAGCTCGGTCAACAGTTTTACGACGGCCGCGATCTGTTCCTCGAACCGGGGATTGCCGATATCCACGACGTGGAGAAGCAAATGGGCGTCTCTCAGTTCATCCAGAGTCGGCGCAAAAGCGCCCATCAGATCTTCAGGCAGCTCGCGAATAAAGCCGACCGTGTCGGTGATGATCACTTCGCGTTCCCGGGGAAAGCGCAGCCGGCGGCTGGCGGTGTCGAGCGTGGCGAACAGGAGATCGTCCGTCAACACCTCGCCGTGGGTCAGCGCATTCAGCAAGGTCGACTTGCCAGCGTTGGTATATCCCACGATTGAGACGATCGGAATCCCGCTCTTCACCCGCAACGTTCGTCTCTCCGTTCTCGCGCGGCTGAGCGTCTGCAGCTCTTTCTCTAAGCGGCTGATCCGATCCCTTGCACGCCTTCGGTCCACTTCCAATCGGGTCTCGCCCGGTCCGCGTCCGCCGATTCCCCCGGTCAGCCTTGAGAGCGCGGTGCTCCGCTCCGATAAGCGGGGCAGACGGTATTTCAACTGGGCCAGTTCGACCTGGACTTTTCCGTCCCGGCTGTGCGCGCGTCGCGCGAAGATGTCCAGGATCAATTGCGTCCGGTCGATGACTTTCATCTCGGTGAGATCGCCGATCGCTTTGGTCTGAAGCGGGGTGAGGTTCTGGTCGAAGACGAGCAGTTCGGCCCCTTGCTGATAGGCCTTCATGATCAGCTCCTTTATCTTTCCCTCCCCCATTAGAAATTTCGGATGCAGCGTCTTGGGCCGCTGGGTCACGACATCCACCACGAGGAGTTGATCCGTCCGTGCCAACTCGGCCAATTCCTCCATGGATTCCTCCTGATCGAGCCGGTTCTGAGTGGAGGCGCTGGCCAGAATCACCCGTTCCCGTTTGTCCTTGACGTCATACGCCGTTTGGTGCCGGGCAAGTTCGTCCTCGATCATTGTGACGAAGGATTGAAAATCCAGGTTCAACTGGTGTGTCCAGATGGCCGGATGGATCTCCCAGGCCTTGCCCTCCGGATTGGGCGGAAGGAGATGGGCGAGATAACAATGCCCGGGAAGCCCGTTTTCCTGAACGCCGATCGCAGCGATAAGATCCAACCGGAGCAACGCCAAGTCGGTGAAGTCGTCCTGGGTCAGTTGCGAGTCGTTGAGATGGGTATGGAGGCAGCGGACGCCCCTAAGCCGGAATCGGCCGGCCCGGAACTTCGACAGATCCGGAATCAGGATCTCGCGGTCGTCGCCCACGATCACCGCGTAGATTTCCCCGCGGCGGGTGACGATCAGACCGATCTGCCGCCCGATGTCACGAGACAGCTCGGTCAGCGCGCGGGCGAGTTCCTGGGTGATGACCTTGTCGGGAGGGATGCGGCGGCGATACAGATGCTCTAAGCGGCGGGTCTGTCCGGCCTTGAGACCGCTAAGATGTCCGTGAAGCGTTGGAATTGACCTTCTCCATGTTTCGCTCATTATAACAGTTGGACCGCCCGAACTCCAGCCCTGTAATTCTAAAATAAAACCACAGATCTTGGCATGCGTATTTTTAACATTATTGTAAGCCAATAAGGTCTGACGGAATAACGATCTAGACACCATTCCCGCCTAAATAAGCCTATCAATATCATGGTCATACCCATTAGGCTCCTCCGCATGTGTCCAACCATCTTGACAATGATTTTTCATGGGCTTAGGATATTAAATCGAGATTAATTGCGATGGTGGCCAATGTCAGGTTCAGAGTTAGGACGGATCGATGAAGAATCGATCCAAGAACTAGAGAGACATTTCTTAAAGGACGGTCTCTTCATGTCGGTTATGAGGGCGCTTCCGTACGCCGCCATGATTGTCAGCCCCACAGGGCGCATTGTGTTTTCCAGTGATCAGACCGAAAAGGTTTTCGGGTACAGCCGGGAGGATCTCCTGGGGAAATCCATCGAAGTTCTAGTGCCGGAGCGATTCAGGGGAATTCATGGCCAGCATCGCGCGCAATACGATTCCCACCCGATGATACGACCGATGATGACCGGTCTGGAGTTGTTCGGACATCGTAAAGACGGAACGGATATCCCGGTCGAGATCAGCTTAAGTCCTTTCAACTTATCGGGACGGACCTTTGTGATCGCTCTTGTGCAGGACATCACCGACCGCACGCTGACAGTGGATGCACTGAGAAGTGCCAAGGCCGAAGCGGAGAATCTCGTCCAAACAGCCAATGTGATGGTGATCGGACTAGATGCGAATGGATGCGTCAACCGAATGAATAAAGCCGCTGAAAAGATAACGGGTTATACCCAAACGGAACTCGTTGGAAAAAACTGGTTTGAAACCTTGGTGCCCAAAGATAAATACCCTCATGTCTGGGAAGAGTTTAACAGGCTTATTTCCGGCGGAGTTCCCAAGACGTTTGAAAATCCGATTCTGACCAAGTCCGGCGAGGAGCGGTTCATCTTATGGCAGAACAATGAAGTTAAAGCGGACGGGCGAATTGTGGGAACGGTTTCATACGGAAACGACGTCACGGAACGCAAGCGGATGGAAGAGGCTCTTCGGGAGAGCGAGCGGCGATTCCGCAATCTGTCCATCGATCAGGAGCGGCAATTGATTCTTTCGGACCGGCTGATCTCCTTCGGCGAGATGACGGCCTCACTCGCCCATGAATTCAACAATCCGCTTGGAATCGTGATCGGGTTCGCGCAGGACCTACTGACGGAGGTGGATCCGTCGGACCCCCGGTATCAGTCCGTGAGGATCATCGAAGAAGAAGCCCGTCGCTGCAAGAAAATCATGCAGGACCTTCTGGATTTCGGCCGCCAGGAAGCCCCCCAACATTCGCAAATCGACCCCATGGAACTGGTCCGGAAGAGCCTCGAACTGATCTCGCATCGTCTTTTTAAGGCCGGCATTCGGTCCGTGATCGAGGATTCGGCCGGACTTCCCAAGATCTGGGCGGATCCCCACCAATTGGGCCAGGTTCTTGTCAATCTCTTCTTCAACGCCATTGAAGCGATGCCGAACGGAGGGACCTTGACCGTCGGGATCGCAGCCCGGCCGCCTTCCATCGCCGACCGCTCGGTGAACGATCCGGACTCGAACGACGATGTGATCATTACTGTGGCGGACACGGGGCGTGGTATTGAGCCCAACAACTTATCAAAGGTATTTCTTCCCTTTTTTACGACCAGGAACAAAAAAGGAATGGGGTTGGGTCTCTCCATCTGCAAAAGCATTATAGAGGCTCATAACGGGAAAATTTCGGTGGAGAGCCTCCCGGGCCGGGGGACCACGTTTTTTCTTTATTTGCGGGCGGACCCAAGGAGGCACACGCGATGAATCCATCCCCATTCGACTCCGCAAAGACTGGGCGAATTCTCGTGGTCGATGACGAGCCCAACATGCTTGACCTCTTCAAAAAAGTCCTGGGCAAAGAAGGCTATGAGGTTGTAGCTGCCTCTTCCGGGGAGGAGGCGGTCGAGAAGCTGGAGACGGAGGGGTTTGACCTTCTCATCTCGGATCTCAAGATGCCCGGAGTGAGCGGGCTTGAGCTGCTCAAGAAAGCGAAAAGCGTGAACCCGACCCTGCCCTGCATCCTGCTCACGGCGTACGGCACGATCGATTCCGCCGTGGCCGCGATAAAGGAGGGGGCTTACGATTATCTCACCAAACCCATCAACAATGATGAGATCACGTTGACGGTGAAAAAGGCCCTTGACCTACATCGGCTGACGCGTGAGGTGGAGCAGTTGCGGGAGAAGGTTGGGGTCGAAACCGCCTTGGGCAACATCATCGGTCGGAGCAAACCGATGCGGGATCTCTTTCGCCTGATCGGACTGGTCGCCGACAGCCCGACGACGGTTCTGATTTATGGAGAGTCCGGGACGGGGAAGGAGCTGATCGCGCGCGCGATCCATCAGCAAAGTCCGAGACGCAATCGTCCTTTCGTTGCGGTCGACTGCGGAGCCCTTCCGGAAACCCTGTTGGAGAGCGAGCTGTTCGGCCACGTGCGGGGTTCTTTTACCGGGGCCGTCAGCAATAAAAAGGGACTTTTCGAAGAGGCCGACGGAGGGACGCTCTTGTTGGACGAGGTCGGAGATACCACTCCGGGGTTCCAGTCGAAGTTGTTGCGGGTTTTGCAGGAAGGTGAAATCCGGCCGGTGGGAAGCAATAAGACCATCAAGGTCGACGTCCGCGTCATTGCCGCGACGAACAAGGATCTTAAAAAAAACGTCGAGAAGAAGTCCTTTCGCGAAGATCTCTACTATCGCCTGGCCGTCGTCCCGATCGTGATACCGGCCCTGCGACACCGGAGGGAGGATATCCCGCTCTTGGCGGACCACTTCATCAAGAAATATTGTGAGCGGAATCGGATGGAACCGAAGCAAATCTCACAGAAGACCCTGAAACTCTTGATCGAGTCTCCCTGGCCGGGCAACGTGAGAGAGCTTGAAAATGTGATCGAACGCGCTGTGTTGATGAGCCCCGGGCCGGAAATTTTCGCGGAGGCTCTTTTCATGGAGCCCTTGGTTGATCAGCCGGAGGATGCCTTGCCGGAAGCGATACGAATGGCCACCGAAACCGTCGAGAAGGAGAAAATTGCAGTGGCCACGCGTCAGGCCAAGGGCAATCGGTCCCGGGCGGCCAAACTTTTGGGAATCAGCCGAGCCACGCTTTACAATAAATTGAAACGGTATAACCTCATCGAATAGCCCCGCCGTTGTATAGACAAATGTCCATTTCCATGGACATCAGAAGCCTTTTGAAATCCAGCGGGAAAAATCGTATAAACTTTTTTCTTGTCCAGGCCGTTGGACATTCCATCTCACCCCCGTTCAATTCGACGTTTAAGGGCTCTCTGAAATGCTGGCTTACCTATTGATTTTCAAAGAAGTCTATAGATATCGTCCGGTCCTATATTCGTCGATGAATGGCACGGCCCTTGCTTATTGAAATGAGCAGGGGAGGAGAGGATTTAACAGTATAAAGAAGGAGGATTCACCATGAGACGGTCAGAATATTTAACCGAAAAACGGGATTTTCATAAAATGCCGGCGTCTTTGCTGATGGAGCAGGAGGTTAAATTTTGCAAACCCTCCGATTCGGCTCGGCACATCGCCTCTCAATTGACCAAGTTTAATTTTGGCAGTCTCCCGGTGGTGGAAGACGGCGGAATGCTGCTGGGGCTGGTGAGCGAATTCGATCTGCTCAATGTTCTTACGAAAGGTCGGGATCCGAAGGATGTTCGGGCGGAGGAGATCATGACTCGGGACGTAAAGTTTGTCCGTGAAGACACCCCGGTGGATGAGATCGTCCGGTTGTTGGAGACGGATCATCTGATCCGGGTTCCGGTTGTCCGCGACGGAAAACTGGTTGGAATCGTCGCGCGTCGGGACATCCTTTTCGGCTATATCAAGTCCACCGCCGAATATTGGCCCTAAGAGGCTTTAAAAAGGGGAGGAGGCCATGCCGATCAGAAAAAATCTCGCGGTCCATCGGGACCCTTACCTGCCGCTGATGGGGCCGAAGGAAGTGGCGGTCTGTCGGACTTGCGGTGCCGTTTATCATCGAAAGCGCTGGTCCATGGACAGCCAGCCGGTTTTGTTAAAAGGCCGTACAGTCCGTTCCGTAACCTGTCCGGCGTGTCAAAAATGGCAGGATTCTTTTCCGGGTGGGGTGATCACATTGAGCGGCGAGTTCTTAAATCCCCATCGGGAAGAGATCCTCCATCTGATTCGAAATGAAGAAGCGCGGGCCAAGAGGATCAATCCGCTCGAGCGTATTATTTCGATCAAAGACAACTTAAAATCGGTGGAGATTCAAACAACCAGCGATCGGTTTGCCCAGCGGATCGGAATGGAGATTCACCGAGCCTATAAAGGCGATGTCACGTATAATTGGTCTCGGGATGAAAAATTCATCCGGGTTAAGTGGCGTCGGGGACAGGAATGATAAGAGGTCAAATGCAACATCCTATACAACAAGGAGGTTTAGCCATGCCTAAGGAAAAAGAGAAAGAGACGCGGGACGTGACGCCTTGGAGGCCTTTTACGGAGTTGAGCCGCATTGAGCGTGAGGCAGAGCGTATGTTCGGGGATTTCTTCCGCAGGCCCTTGTGGGGATTAAGCTGGCCGGAACGGTTTCGGGAGGTCGGGTTCCGCGAACCGGCCATCGAAGTTTACGAAGAAAAAGACGACGTCGTGGTGAAGGCCGAGATCCCCGGCATGAAAAAGGAAAATTTGGATATCAATATCTCCGGCACGCTTCTCACCATCAAGGGCGAAAAAAAACAAGAAGAGGAAGTGAAAAAGAAAGGGTATTACTATTCCGAACGTTCGTACGGGAGCTTCATGCGGACAATTGAGCTGCCCAAAGAGGTACAGGTCGACAAAGCGTACGCCAATTTTAAGGACGGGGTGTTGGAAGTGCGTTTGCCCAAGACGGAGGAAGCCAAACGAAAGGAAGTCAAGGTCAAGGTGGAGTAAGGTTTTCGATAGAGAAAGGAGATGAGGGCTATGAAATGTCCAAAATGCGACGGCGTTATGAATTTTGAAGAATTTATGTATCAAGGAGGCGGGGAGACGCCCTGGTCCTACGAGGGCTGGCGGTGTGTCTATTGCGGGGAAATCGTCGATCCCCTCATTCTTCTGAACCGAGAGGCGTCCAAGGCTCCGGAAGAGGAGAAAGTAACATCGGGGGCCGGACGGGGAAAGCGTTGAGCTGACACTAACTCGGACAAATAGATAATGCGCGGGGGAAAACCATGATCGAACTGCATCGAATCTTGATGGCGACCGATTTTTCGGATTATTCCAATGAAGCTTTGGAGTACGCTGTGTCTTTGGCCCGGGGCTTCGGAGCGGATCTTTTTCTGCTCCATGTGTTCGAGCCGCCCTTCTTCAGCCATACGGGTGTGTCTCCCGGCGTCCGGCCGGAGATCCATCAATGGATCAAGGAGGTCAAGGAAGAGGAGAATAACCGACTCAACAAACTGGCGGATCGGGTTCGACATCAAGGACCGAACGTGCATGCCATTTTGAAAGAGGGGACGCCCTTCCTCGAGATTCTCAAGACCGCGGGAGAGATTCCGGCCGATATCATCGTGCTCGGAACGCACGGCCGCACGGGGCTGGGGCACGTTCTGTTGGGAAGCGTGGCCGAGCGGGTTGTGCGAAAGTCCGCCTGTCCCGTGTTTACCGTAAAACCGAAGGCGCTGGCGAATCAAAAAAGAGGGAAGGGATCTTGACTTGTACCCCTCTTGAAATGGTAGGATTCCGTGATGAAACCGATCGATCTGAAAAAAGAGTCGGTGATCGTTTCCTGGATCAAAGGCGTTCAACTCGCCGTAGAGGTCCGGGAGCATCGTCTCGTGTTGGATCAGCCGACAGAGGAAGGCGGTCAGGATCAGGGAATGACGCCGGTCGAGATGTTTGTCTCTTCCCTGGGAGGGTGCATCGGGTATTTCGCGGTGCGTTTCTGCCAGCGCCACACCATTCCAACCGACGGACTGAAGGTGACCATGCAATGGGACTATGCCGAGCGGCCCCACCGGATCGGCGCGATGACCGCGTATGTCGACTTATCGTTTCCGTTGGATACGGCGATGAAGCATCGCCTTCAACAGGTCTTGGAGGGATGTACGATTCATCAATCTTTGGCGGATCCTCCCAAGGTTTCGGTCGTGATCAATTAAATTTCTAAAACAAGCAGCGGGCAGATCAAGGGGGACAGGATGAAACTTCCACTTCAGATTACGGTACGCAATGCCTCGATTTCGGAAGCGGTTAAAAACGATATCCATGAAAAAGCGTCCAAGCTGGATCAATTTTCCGATCACATTATGGGCTGTCATGTGACCGTGGACAGTCCCCATCGACATCAACATCAAGGCATGCTTTATAAGGTGCAAATCGATCTGACCGTCCAGGGCTCCGAACTGGTGGTCAAACACCACCCCCATGAGGATATCTATGTGGCGATTCGGGACGCCTTCGATGCGGCCCTGCGACAGCTGGAGGAATATGAGCGCCGAATGCGCGGGAATGTGAAAACCCACAAGTCCGCGACGCATGCCCGCGTGAGCAAGCTGTTTCCGCAGGAAGGGTACGGTTTCCTTGAAGCGCCGGACGGGCAGGAAGTCTATTTTCATCGGAACAGCGTGCTGAAGGACGGCTTCAACCGCATCAAGATTGGAATGGAAGTGCGGTATGTTGAAGAAATGGGAGAAAAAGGTCCCCAGGCGAGTACCGTCGAAATAATTCGCGCTCGTCGTGGTCGTGAGGCCCGGCCCTGATCCCGGAGGATGGACTCGTCTCTCGCGCAAAGCTGAACGATGACTCAACTTCTTAGGGCAAGGAGGAAAAAAAACATGTCATTCCCTATCCGCGTCATCCTCTTCACCGGTCTGTTTCTGGGACTCGGAATATGGACCCTATCCGCGTCTGAAACCGTCGGTGATGCGTCAAAGGGCAAACCGGTTTACGAGAAGAACTGCCTGATCTGCCACGGGCCGCAGGGCCGTGGAGATGGACCGATGGGAAAGTCGCTGAATCCACCCGCACCAAACTTTGCCAGTCCGGAGAGTCAACACAAATCCGACGCCGAATTGCTGAAGGCCGTTCGCGAGGGCCATCCCGATACCGCGATGACGGCGTGGAAAGGAACACTCTCGGAACAGCAATTTCTTGATGTGTTGTCCTATGTCCGGAAGATAAGTCGAGGGGTTGAGAAAGGAAAAAGTTGAGAAAACCGGACCGGAAACTAAAAAAGTGATCATGAAATTATATGGGATAAAATTTTGTAATATCAATAGGTTGAATATAAGCTGGAGTTGACATTTGTCATTACCTGGGTGTATTATAATATTGGGTTAGGAAGAGTGATCTTTGAAAAAAGAATAGGACTGCGGTGTTAGTGAGGGTGGGTTGACCTTTGGGAACAGCTAAAGAATGGGAGCCTTCTCCCGATCCTGTCGAAGACGGACGGGAGTCAAAAAGAGCACCCACTTCGTAGAAAAGCCTTTGGTTCAACAACCAGAAAACGGCATCGCGGTCAATGGCACCGTCCCGAAGAAAGCCTGTCGACGTTCGACGTGTCCGCAACACCGTTAGGTGCGTAACCGGACCGAAGAGAACCGGTGAGGAAAGGCGGCGGCAGCCCGTAAGGGTTGAAGCAAGCCGGCCGGTTGATATTCGGACCGACGGACGAAGGGTGAGCGTTTGGGACGATGCTTTTTTTCCTTCCATAGAGCCGAATTTCCCGAAAAGGGGAGTTCGGTTTTTTTATTTTGTTTCGGCTCCCGCCCGTGACTTTTCGGATTGAGACATTGACATTGAACCGGCAAAAAGGATAAAGTTCTCGTGCACATATTGTCACGGGAGAGAAGCCATGAACCTGAACCACCGTGAGGTTTCTTCCGACGACCTCCGCGCTCGTATTGATCCGAATCAATTTTCATTCACGACCACAGAAGAACTGGTCCCGCAAGACTCCGTCATCGGTCAGGAACGGGCAGTTAGAGCGATCGACTTTGGTCTGCATATTCAGGACCGGGGGTACAACATCTACGTTTCCGGAGTTCCGGGGACGGGGAAAAGCACAATCGTAAAGTCCATGATCAAGCGGGTGGCCGAAACGCAGCCCACCCCGGACGATTGGTGCTATGTCCATAACTTTCAAGATCCGGATCGTCCGAAAGCTTTGAATCTGCCCGCGGGGAAAGGGCGGGAGTTTCAGCGGGATATGGAGCGTCTCATCGGCGCTCTCCAGGTCGAGATCTCACGGGTGTTCCAGAGCAAGGAGTACGAAGACCAGCGGAGGCAATTGGAGGAAACGTTTTCCAAAGCCCGTGAGAGTCTCACGAATCAGCTGGAGGAACAGGCCCGAGAGTATGGATTCATCATCAAGAGCACCCCGTTTGGAATGGCGGTGGTTCCCGTAATCAAGGGGAAACCGTTAGAGGCCGACCAAGTTGAGGCGCTGGACTCCGGGACCCGCGACGAGATCGAACGGAAGCAGAAGAGGCTACACGAACATATCCATACCTTCGTTCAGCAACTCCGCTCGCTGCGGGAAGAGATGCATCAGAAGGTCGCGGAGCTGGACCGTCAGGCGGCGCACTTCACCTCCGAGCATGCCTTCGATAAATTACGGAAGAACTATCAAGCATTTCCCAAAGTGATGGACTTCATCAAGGCCGTCCAGCAGGATGTCCTGGAGAACTTCAAGGACTTCCTTCCCGAGCAGGAGACGCCGATTCGGATTCCCGGTCTGGAGATTGAGTCTTCGCGGAAGTCGATGATCCGTTATGGGGTGAATGTGATCGTAGATAACGCCGGAACCCATGGTGCCCCGCTGGTGGAGGAGGAGAATCCCACCTACAACAACTTGATCGGACGCATCGAAAAGAAAGGCCGATTCGGAAACCTCTACACGGATTTCACCATGATTAAGGCTGGCTCTCTTCTCCAGGCCAACGGCGGGTACCTGCTTTTGAACGTATTGGATGTTCTTCGAAGCCCCTTCACGTGGGATGCTCTCAAGCGCGTCTTAAAAAACAAAGAGATAAAAATCGAGGATATCGGCGAACTCTACGGTGTCATTGCCTCCGCCGGCATCAAGCCGGAGCCGATTCCGGTGCATCTGCGGGTGGTCCTGATCGGCAATCCGCTGATCTACTACCTGCTCCATGCATACGACGAGGATTTCGGGAAGCTTTATAAGGTGAAGGTCGACTTCGAGATGGAGCGGCCACGCGACGGCGACGCTCCCCTCCAGTACGCTCGTTTCGTCGGACGGATTTGCCGGGAAGAGGGACTGCTCCATTTCGATCGAACCGCGGTGTGCGCCCTCTTGGAGCAAACCTCCCGATGGGCGAATCACCAGAAGAAACTCTCCCTCCGTTTCAGCGAGCTCACGAATTTGATCCGGGAGTCGAGCTACTGGGCTCAATCCGAGAGCGCCGCCCGTGTTTCACGTCTACATGTTCAGAAGGCCGTGGAGGAAAAAATCTATCGATCCAACTTGTTGGAACAGCAGATCCGAGAGCTGATCGAGGAGGGGACCCTGATGGTGGATTTGTCCGGGGCCGTCGTGGGCCAGATCAACGGACTTTCCGTTTATGAGCTCGGCGATTTTTCTTTTGGACGTCCTTCCCGCATCACCGCACGGGTCTTTATGGGTTCATCCGGAATCGTTAATATCGAGCGGGAAGCCAAGCTGAGCGGGAGGACGCATAACAAAGGCGTGATGATCCTCTCGGGGTATCTGGGCGGGCGGTACGCCCGGGAAATTCCTTTGTCGCTCTCTGCGAGCCTTTGCTTCGAGCAAAGCTACGGCGAAGTGGAGGGCGATAGCGCCTCGGCGGCCGAATTGATCGTCCTTCTGTCCGCCCTTTCCGATATTCCCATCCGTCAGGGGATTGCCATCACGGGCTCGGTCAATCAACGCGGCGAGCTTCAGGCGATCGGCGGAGTAAACGAGAAGATCGAAGGATTCTATTCCGTCTGTAAAGCCCTGGGATTGTCCGGGGACCAAGGGGTGATCATTCCCAGTCGGAATCTCAAGCACCTGATGTTGAACGACAGGGTCGTGGAGGCCGTGGCCTCGGGCCAATTCCACGTGTACGC
>Ga0335085_10005207_pt1 | contig 21071 bp, 18 predicted proteins | sample Lox_Sample_45_FD_206712 | JGI IMG/M metagenome (GOLD analysis project Ga0335085, IMG submission 206712) | Soil microbial communities from Loxahatchee National Wildlife Refuge, Florida, United States - Lox_Sample_4.5 | ecosystem: Environmental > Terrestrial > Soil > Wetlands | place: USA...
GACGGTGAACGTCACGCCGCTGGCGATGCTCGGCGCGTTCGCCGCCACGCTGGTCGTGTATTGGGTCGCACTGATCGCCACGCTGCCCACCGTTCGCGGTGTGCAGCGCGGCGCGTAGTTTGGGGAACTGGGACTTAAGCGCGCATGGCAGCAGCAGAAAACGCCACCGGTGGCGTCAACGAGTACATCAAGCATCACCTCACGTTTCTGACCAACCGTGATGCGCACGGCATCATCGATTTCTCGGTCATCAACTACGATTCCGTCTTCTTCTCGGTCACGCTCGCTCTCTTGTTCGCCGGCGCGTTCTACTTCGCCGCGCGCCGCGCCACCGCCGGCTTCCCCGGGCGCTTCCAGAGTTTCGTCGAGCTCCTGGTCGAGACCGTCAACAAGAACGTCACCGACAGCTACCACGGCACCAGCAAGCTGATCGCGCCACTGGCGCTCACCATCTTCTGCTGGGTGTTCCTGTTCAACGCCATGGACGTGCTGCCGGTGGATCTGCTGCCCTACCTGGCGCGTCACCTCGGGGTCGAGCACCTGAAGATCGTGCCGAGCACCGACCTCAACGTCACCTTCGCGCTCGCGCTCACCGTCTTCGTGCTGATCCTCTTCTACAGCATCAAGATGAAGGGCCTCGGCGGCTTCCTCGCGGAGCTGACGCTGCAGCCCTTCCAGAGCAGCAACAAGATCGTCAAGGTGCTGCTGGTACCGGCCAACTTCCTGCTCGAGATCGTGCCGCTGCTGGCGCGTCCGATCTCCCTCTCGCTGCGTCTCTACGGCAACCTGTTCGCCGGCGAGATGATCTTCCTCCTGCTCGCGGTGCTCTCGCTCAAGGGCGTCGAGCAGCTCGGCCACTTCAGCGGCTGGGTGTTCGTGATCCTGCAGTTCCTGCTCGCCTTCGTGTGGGCGGTGTTCCACCTGCTGGTGATCACGCTGCAGGCCTTCATTTTCATGGTGCTGACCATCGTCTACCTGTCGATGGCCAGCGAGCATCACTGAGTTTTCGACTACGCAACTGGGTTTTCTCTAGGAGACTTTGATGGAACTTGCACACGTTCAGGGCATGACGGTCCTCGCCGTCGGCATCATCTTCGGCATGGGCGCGCTCGGCACCGCGATCGGCTTCGGCCTGCTCGGCGGCCGCTTCCTCGAGGGTGCGGCGCGGCAGCCGGAGCTCGCGCCGATGCTGCAGGTGAAGATGTTCATCGTCGCGGCCCTCGTCGACGCGGTCGCCATGATCGGCATCGGTTTCGCGCTGTTCTTCACCTTCGCGAACCCGTTCACGGCCGGGCTCACGCACTAACGACGCAGCCCGCGGCGCCGCTTAGGAGAGGACCGTGAACATCAATCTCACGCTCATCGTGCAGATGCTCGTGTTCGTCGTGCTCATCTGGTTCACGATGAAGTTCGTGTGGCCGATGATCCTCGGGCCGATGGAGGAGCGCGAGCGCAAGATCGCGCACGGTCTCGCCGCCGCGGAGAAGGGCGAGCAGACCCTGTCGGAGGCCCGCGGCAACGCCGAGGTGATCATCCGCGAGGCGCGCGAGCGCGCCATGCAGATCATCGACCAGGCGCAGCACCGCGCCAACGAGATCGTCGAGGAGGCGCGCGGCAGCGCCACGAGCGAGGGCGCGCGCCTGCTGGCCGCGGCGCGCCAGCAGATCGAGCTGGATGCGACGCGTGCGCGCGAGAGCCTGCGGCGCGAGGTCGCTGGCATCGCCGTCGGCGCCGCCTCCAAGCTGCTCGGGCGCGAGATCGACGCCCGCGCGCACGCCGATCTGCTGGACCAGCTCGCGACGCAGATCTAGAGGGATCGCACACCGCCATGGCAGACAAGCTCACCATCGCGCGCCCCTATGCCCGCGCCGCCTTCGAGGAGGCCAGCGGCGAGAACCGCCTCACCCAGTGGTCGGACTCGCTCAAGGTCGCAGCGGAGGTGGTGCAGGATGAGCGCGTGCACAACCTGCTCGGCAACCCGATGGTCACCCCGGCCGAGCTGGCGCAGCTGCTGATCGACATCGCCGGTCCCGCCCTCGGTGAGCACGGCGCCAACTTCGTGCGCACGCTCGCCGCGAACCGCCGCCTCGCCTACCTGCCGGAGATCTCCGCGCAGTTCGAGGCGCTGAAGGACGCGGCGCAGGGAGTGGCGGACGTCAGCGTGACTTCGGCCGCCGCCATCGACGGGGCGCAGCAGCAGAAGCTCGCGGCCGCGCTCGAGCGGCGCCTGAAGCGCAAGGTACGGCTGCACTGCGCGGTCGATCCCGCGCTCATCGGCGGGGCGATCCTGCGCGCCGGCGACCTGGTGATCGACGGCTCGGTGAGCACGCGCCTGGCGCGCATCGCCTACGAGCTGACCGCCTGACGCACAACCCGGATTTTTCGAGAGAGAACGCACATGGCCATCAAGGCAACCGAGATCAGCGACCTGATCAAACAGCGGATCGAGAACTTCAAGTCCGTCACCGAGGCGCGCAACGTCGGCACGATCGTGTCGGTCACCGACGGCATCACGCGCATCCACGGGCTGGCGGATGCGCGCTACGGCGAGATGCTCGAGTTCCCCGGCAACACCTTCGGGCTGGCGCTCAACCTCGAGCAGGACTCGGTGGGCGCGGTGGTGCTCGGCGAGTACAAGCACCTGCGGGAAGGCGACACCGTCAAGACCACCAACCGCATCCTCGAGGTGCCGGTGGGACCGGAGCTGCTCGGCCGCGTGGTGGATGCGCTCGGTGCGCCGATCGATGGCAAGGGCCCGATCAAGGCCACGCGCACCGCGCCGATCGAGCGCGTGGCGCCGGGCGTCATCTACCGCAAGTCGGTGAGCCAGCCGGTGCAGACCGGCTACAAGGCCATCGACTCGATGGTGCCGATCGGCCGCGGCCAGCGCGAGCTGATCATCGGCGACCGCCAGACCGGCAAGACCGCGCTCGCCATCGACACCATCATCAACCAGAAGTCCTCGGGCATTAAGTGCATCTACGTCGCGATCGGCCAGAAGCAGTCGACCATCGCCAACGTGGTGCGCAAGCTCGAGGAGCACGGCGCGCTCGCCCACACCGTGGTGGTGGCGGCCTCGGCCTCGACCCCGGCCGCCATGCAGTACATCGCCGCCTACTCGGGCGTGACCATGGGCGAGTACTTCATGGACAAAGGCGAGGACGCGCTCATTATCTATGACGACCTCTCCAAGCAGGCCGTCGCCTACCGCCAGATCTCGCTGCTGCTGCGCCGCCCGCCGGGCCGCGAGGCCTTCCCCGGGGACGTGTTCTACCTGCACTCGCGCCTGCTCGAGCGCAGCGCGCGCGTCAACGAGGAATACGTCACCATGGTCAGCAAGGGCAAGGTGACCGGCAAGACCGGTTCCCTCACCGGGCTGCCGATCATCGAGACCCAGGCGGGCGACGTCACGGCCTTCGTGCCGACCAACGTCATCTCCATCACCGACGGGCAGATCTTCCTCGAGACCGACCTGTTCAACGCCGGCATCCGCCCGGCCATGAACGCCGGCATCTCGGTGTCGCGCGTCGGTGGCGCGGCGCAGACCGACATCATCAAGAAGCTCGGCGGCGGCATCCGCCTGGCGCTGGCGCAGTACCGCGAGCTGGCGGCGTTCTCGCAGTTCGCCTCCGACCTCGATGAGGCCACCCGCCGGCAGCTCGAGCGCGGCCAGCGCGTCACCGAAGTGATGAAGCAGAAGCAGTACGCCCCCATGTCGGTCGCGGAGATGGCGCTGTCGATCTACGCCGTCAACAACGGCTACATGGACAAGGTCGAGCTGAAGAAGATCGTGGCCTTCGAGGCGGCGCTGCAGTCCTTCGCGCACTCCAACTACAAGGCCATGCTCGATGCCATCAACGCGACGCCGAAGCTCTCCAAGGAGACCGAGGCGCAGCTGAAGAAGTGCATCGAGGACTTCATCGCCACCGGTACCTACTAAGGAAGCGCCTCGAGGCCCCGCCATGCCCGGCACCAAGGAAATCCGCTCCAAGATCGCGAGTGTCAAGAGCACTCAGAAGATCACCAAGGCCATGCAGATGGTGGCCACGAGCAAGATGCGCCGCGCGCAGGAGCGCATGCGGCTCGCGCGCCCGTACGCCGCCAAGATGCGCAACGTCATCGGCCACCTGACGCAGGCCAACCCGGACTACCACCACCCCTTCCTGGTGACCCGCGAACCGAAGGCCGTCGGCATCATCGTCATCTCGACCGACCGCGGACTCGCCGGCGCGCTCAATGCCAACGTCTTCAAGCAGGCGCTGATGCTCGCGCGCGAGTGGCACGGCAAGGGGGCGCAGGTGAGCCTGTGCCTGATCGGCACCAAGGGGCTGAACTTCTTCCGCCGCCTCAACATGCCGATCCTCGCCAACGTCGCCGGCCTCGGCGACCGGCCGCACATCAAGGACCTGATCGGCACCGTCAAGGTGATGCTGGATGCCTACCGCGAGGGCAGGATCGATCGGCTCTTCCTGGTGAGCGCGCAGTTCGTGAACACCATGACGCAGAAGCCGGACGTCTCGCAGCTGCTGCCGGTGGAGGCGCTCGACCTCGAGGGCCTGCAGGAGCACTGGGACTACCTCTACGAGCCGGACGCCGCCGGCATCCTCGATGGGCTGCTGATGCGCTACATCGAGTCGCAGGTCTACCGCGGCGCGGTCGAGAACGTGGCTTCCGAGATGGCCGCGCGCATGGTCGCCATGAAGGCCGCCTCCGACAACGCCGGCAAGCTGATCCAAGAGTTGCAACTGATCTACAACAAGGCCCGCCAGGCCGCGATCACGAAGGAGCTTTCGGAGATCGTGGGTGGTGCGGCTGCGGTTTGAGGAACGACACCATGGCCACTCCCGCTGAGGGACACATTACCCAGATCATCGGCGCCGTCATCGACGTCGAGTTTCCGCGCGAAGGCATCCCGCGGGTCTACGAGGCACTCAAGCTCAAGGACGTGGACCTGACGCTCGAGGTGCAGCAGCAGCTCGGCGACGGCGTCGTGCGCACCATCGCCATGGGCTCCTCCGAGGGCCTGAAGCGCGGCCTGGCGGTGACCGCCACCGGCGCGCCGATCTCGGTGCCGGTCGGCGGCGGTACGCTCGGGCGCATCATGGACGTGCTCGGGCACCCGCAGGACAACCGCGGCCCGGTCAAGGCGACTGAGTCGCTGCCGATCCACCGCCCGCCCCCGGCCTTCGACGAGCAGGCCGGGGGCCAGGACCTGCTGGTCACGGGCATCAAGGTCATCGACCTCCTGGTGCCGTTCGCCAAGGGCGGCAAGGTGGGCCTGTTCGGTGGCGCGGGCGTCGGCAAGACCGTCAACATGCTCGAGCTGATCAACAACATCGCCAAGCAGTACTCGGGCCTGTCGGTGTTCGCCGGCGTCGGCGAGCGCACCCGCGAGGGCAACGACTTCTACCACGAGATGATGGAGTCGGGAGTCATCGACAAGGACAACCTCGCCAACTCCAAGGTGGCGATGGTGTACGGGCAGATGAACGAGCCGCCGGGCAACCGCCTGCGCGTGGCGCTCACCGGGCTCACCATGGCCGAGTACTTCCGCGACGAGACGCGCCCGGACTCCGGCGGCAAGGGCCGCGACGTGCTGTTCTTCGTCGACAACATCTATCGCTACCCCCTCGCCGGCACCGAGGTCTCGGCGCTGCTCGGGCGCATGCCCTCCGCGGTCGGCTACCAGCCGACGCTGGCCGAGGAGATGGGCGTGCTGCAGGAGCGCATCACCTCCACCAAGAAGGGTTCGATCACCTCGATCCAGGCGGTGTACGTGCCCGCTGACGACCTCACCGATCCCTCGCCCGCGACCACGTTCGCGCACCTGGATGCGACCGTGGTGCTGTCGCGCCAGATCGCCTCCCTCGGCATCTACCCGGCGGTGGATCCGCTCGACTCCACCAGCCGCCAGCTCGACCCGCTGGTGGTGGGCGAGGAGCACTACAACACCGCGCGCGGCGTGCAGGCCGTGCTGCAGCGCTACAAGGAGCTGCAGGACATCATCGCGATCCTCGGCATGGACGAGCTGTCCGAGGAGGACAAGCTCACCGTGTTCCGCGCGCGCAAGGTGCAGCGCTTCCTGTCGCAGCCCTTCAACGTCGCCAAGGTGTTCACCGGCCAGGATGGCAAGATCGTCCCGCTCAAGGACACCATCCGCGGCTTCAAGGGCATCATCAGCGGCGAGTTCGATGCGCTACCCGAGCAGGCCTTCTACATGGTCGGCTCGATCGAGGAAGCGGTCGAGAAGGCGAAGACGCTGCAGTAAGGAGCGCCCGCAGGCGCGAGGTATCCCATGGCCGAGGCAGCCACCATCCAGGTCGACATCGTGAGCGCGGAGGGCGAGATCTTCTCCGGTCCCGCCACGACCGTGTTCGCGCCCGCCTCCCAGGGTGATCTGGGCATCTACCCGCGGCACGCACCGCTGCTCTCGCTGCTCAAGCCGGGCGAGGTGCGGGTGATCACCCCGGATGGCCAGGAGCACGTGTTCTTCGTCGGCGGCGGAGCCCTCGAGGTGCAGCCCACCAAGGTGACCGTGCTCGCCGACACGGCGCTGCGCGCCAAGGACATCGACGAGGCCGCCGCTCTCGCCGCCAAGCAGCGCGCCGAGGAGGCGCTCAAGGACAAGTCCGGGCGCATCACCGAGGCCGAGGCGCTCGCCGAGCTCGCCCGGGTTGCCGCCCAGCTGAAGGTCCTCAAGCGGCTGCGCCAGACCCGGGGCTGATCCCCTGGACCCCGCGCCCGAGGCCGCCGCTCCCCCCGCGCCGCCGCTCGCGGCGCCGCCGGGCCTGTTCGCGGGGCTGGCGCGCAATCTCCGGACCGGGTTAGCGCTCTTTGCGCTCCGGCGCCGCTGGCCCTCGCAGCTCGCGGTCAGCTTCGACCAGGTGGTGGTGCTGCTCGGGGTGAGTCTCCTCGTCTGGGGAGTATTCGATGCCCTGCACGCGGTGCGACCGGCCGTACTCGCCCTCGATGGCCTCTTTGGCTGGGCCTGCTACCTGCTGCTCGGGCTCACCGCCTGCGCGCTGGTGGCGAGGACCCAGAGCCGCCTCGCCGACACCCGGCCGCTGCTCGTGGCGGCGCTGTCCGCGGCCCCCTTCGTACTCACATTCTTCTGGCTCGCCAGCGACATCCCGGCGCTGCGCTCCCGGCCGCTCCTGGTGACCGCGGCGGCACTCATATATATGGCGTTCCTGGTGGTGCGGATCCTCGGGGCAGCCTACGGGGCGGTGCGGGTACGCGTCGCGCTCGTCGCGCTGGCACTCCTGGTCGCCTCTCCCTGGGTGCTGGCCGAGCTGAACCTCGACACCCGCCTGTGGGTCGCCGACGAGGCCGGCGACTCGCAGGGGGATGAGGATGCCGCCCAGGCCGAGGTGCTGTTCTACGATCAGCCGGCGCGCATCGCGAGCGCCGTCGAGCGCGTGCGGCCCACCCAGCCCGGGACGACCAGCGTGTACTTCCTCGGCTTCGCCGGGGACGGCGAGCCGGCGCTGTTCCGCCGCGAGGCGCAGTTCGCCAAGGAGGTCTTCGGTGCGCGTTACGGCAGCGAGGGCCGCTCGCTGCTGCTCATCAACGACGTCGAGGACCGCGATTCGTACCCGCTGGCGAGCGTCTCCGGCCTCGGCCAGTCGCTCAAGGCCCTCGCCTCCCGCATGGACCCGGACAACGACGTCCTGGTGCTGTTTCTGACCTCGCACGGCTCGCAGGACGGCCTCGAGGTGCAAAACGGCTCCCTGCCGCTGGCGCAGCTCGCCCCGAGCGACGTGCACGAGGCGCTCGATACCGCCGGCATCCGCTGGAGGCTGATCGTGGTGTCGGCCTGCTACGCAGGGGTGTTCCTCGATGAGCTCAAGGACGAGACCTCCGCGGTGGTGACCGCGTCGGACTCCGAGCACACCTCCTTCGGCTGCGAGGACGACCGCGACCTTACCTGGTTCGGGGAGGCCTTCCTCAAGGAATCGCTGCCGACCGCGAGCTCGCTCGCGGCCGCTTTCAAGAAGGCCAGCGCCCTCATCGCCCAGCGCGAGGACGCTCAGCACGAGGGGCGCTCCAACCCACAGCTGTTCGTGGGCGAGGCGATGAAGCGCAAGCTCGCCACACTCGAGGCCGAGCACCCCAGCACCCCGCACCACTCCTATACGGTGCAGCGGTGAGTACAATCCTCCGCCATGCCTAAGAAACCCCCGGGCACCGGCGGCGCGGCGGCGCCCCTGGCGGTGGTGATCCTCGCGGCCGGGGAGGGCAAGCGCATGAAATCGGCGCTTCCCAAGGTACTGCAGCCACTGGCCGGGGAGCCGCTGCTGAAGCACGTCCTGGCGGCCGCGCGCGCACTCGAGCCGCAGCGCATCTGCGTGGTCTATGGCCACGGCGGCGAGCGGGTACGCGCGGCCTTCCCGGGTGAGACGCTGACCTGGGTGCTGCAGGGCGAGCGCCTGGGCACGGGGCATGCCCTGCGGCAGGCGATGCCGCATGTCCCCGACGGCCACACGGTGCTGGTGCTGTACGGCGACGTGCCGCTGATCAGTGCCGCAACGCTCGCGGGACTTCTCGCGCTCGCAGGTGCCCGGGCACTTGCCCTGCTCACCGTCGAGCTGCCCGACCCGAAGGGCTACGGCCGCATCGTGCGCAATGCCCGTGGGCTGGTGCAGCGGATCGTCGAGGATGCGGATGCGAACCGCCGCGAGCGCGCACTGCGCGAGTGCAACACCGGCGTCCTGGCGGGACCCGCGGCGCTCCTGAAGCGCTGGCTGCAGCGCCTCAAGCCGGCGAACGCCCAGGGCGAGTACTACCTGACCGACGTCATCGCCCTGGCCGCGCGAGACAAGGTGCCCGTGCGGCCGCTCCCCGCACCGAGCGTGAGCGAGGTGCTGGGAGTGAACGACAAGGCGCAGCTCGCCGAGCTCGAGGGCATCCACCGCGCGCAGCTCGCCCGGGAGCTCATGCTGGCCGGAGTCACGCTCGCCGACCCCGCGCGCCTGGACGTGCGCGGCACGCTCAGCCACGGGAGCGACGTGTTCATCGACGCCAACGTGCTGATCGAGGGGCGCGTGCACCTGGGCGACCGCGTGCGCATCGGGCCGGGCTGCGTGCTGCGCAACAGCGAGATCGGCGCAGACACCGAGGTTTTCGCCCATTGCGTCATCGACAGCGCCCGCATCGGTGAGCGCTGCAGCATCGGGCCGTTCGCCCGTTTTCGCCCGAGTTCCACGCTCGCCGCCGAAGTGCACATCGGCAATTTCGTGGAAGTGAAGAACTCGCGGCTCGGCAGGGCCTCGAAGGCCAATCACCTGGCCTATGTCGGGGACGCGCAGCTCGGTGCGCGCGTCAACATCGGTGCCGGCACCATCGTCGCCAACTACGACGGCGCCCACAAGCACACGACGGTGATCGAGGACGACGTGCACACCGGCAGCAACAGCGTGCTGGTGGCGCCGATCGTGATCGGCGCCGGTGCGACCATCGGCGCCGGCTCCACCGTGGTGCGTGCGGTGCCGGCCGGCAAACTAACTGTCGCACGCGCCCGCCAGAGCACCATCGACGACTGGCAGCGGCCGCGGCGCGAGAAAAAATAAAGAAATAGTTTCCTCACAGCCGCGCTGCAACGTCGTTGTAGCACTGCGGGACTAAGTTCGTCGCGCTTCTTTCTGAAAAGAACGCTCCGCAGGTGAGGTCTCAATGAGTGCGTCGCCCCTGTCACCGGCGCTCTGGCCGGAGGGATTCTGGGATCGGCTGGACCAGCTCGAGGGACGGCACCAGCGCGTCCTGACCCATCATGACCAGGCACGCCGCGGACTTGAGCGCCTGACTTCAGGTGAAGCCGAGGAAGTGCGCCTAGCCTGGCGTCGCTATTGCGAAGTCATCGCCGAGCTGGACGCGACCACGGCGGAATTCGAAGCCCTGCGTCCGTGAGCACGAGCAAGCGCGCGGTCCTCATGGACTGGATCATGTCGCGCCGCGCCAGGGACGAGTTCGGCATGCTGCAGTCGGACGTGCGCGAGCTCGCAGTCTCGCGCAGCACCGCGCTGCGACTGTTCGTCGCCAGCCGTTACGCGGCCACCGGGCTTGCGCAGCGCGAGTTCTGGCTCGAGTTCATCTGGGCCGACCAGGAGTACCGCGCCGCCGTCGGGAAACTCGCGCGCTTCTGTGCCGAGCACGCCGGCTCCACGCGCCGCCGCTCCCTCGGTGCTCCGTAGCTGTCACGGGGCCGTCACGCGTGGCACCTACAGTTCGATGCTCCTGACATCCGGCCCAACGACTGGACTGACGAATGAGCAAACGCGCGTTGATTACCGGGATCACCGGTCAGGACGGTGCCTATCTCGCCGAGTGGCTGCTGCGCAAGGGCTACGAGGTGCATGGCATCAAGCGCCGCGCCTCCTCGTTCAATACCGATCGCATCGACCACCTCTACGAGGACCCACACGGCTCCGACGTGCGGCTGCGGCTGCATTACGGCGACCTCACGGACGCGACCAACGTGCTGCGCATCATCCAGGCGGTGCAGCCGGATGAGATCTACAGCCTCGCGGCGCAGAGCCACGTGCAGGTGTCCTTCGAGACTCCCGAGTACACCGCCAACGCCGACGGGCTCGGCACGCTGCGGCTGCTCGAGGCCATCCGCATCCTGCGCCTCGAGCGGCGCACGCGCTTCTACCAGGCCTCGACCTCCGAGATGTTCGGCCTGGTCGCGGAAACCCCGCAGACCGAGCGCACCGCCTTCCACCCGCGCTCGCCCTACGGCGTCGCCAAGCTGTACGCGCACTGGATCACGATCAACTACCGCGAGGCCTACGGCCTCTACGCCTGCAGCGGCATTCTCTTCAACCACGAGTCGCCGCTGCGCGGTGAGACCTTCGTGTCGCGCAAGATCACCCGCGGGCTCGCCAGGATCAGCACCGGGCTGCAGAACTGCCTGTATCTGGGCAACCTGAACGCGCGGCGCGACTGGGGCCATGCGCGCGACTACGTCGAGGCGCAGTGGCTCATGCTGCAGCAGGAGCAGCCGCGTGACTATGTCATCGCCACCGGGCGCCAGCACTCGGTGCGTGAGTTCGTGGAGAAGGCCGGCACGCATCTCGGCATGCGCATCGAATGGCGCGGCAAGGGCAGCGAGGAAACGGGCATCGACCGCAAGAGCGGCCGCACGGTAGTGCGCATCGACCCGCGCTACTTCCGGCCCGCGGAGGTGGACTCGCTCCTCGGGGACGCCTCGCTGGCGCGGCAGGAGCTTGGCTGGCAGCCGCGCACGGATTTCGACGAGCTGGTGCACGAGATGGTGGACGCGGACCTGGCGCTGGCCCAGCGCGATGCGCTGGTGAGCCGCGAGGGTTACCGGATCGCCCACGCCAGCGAGTAGCCCTCATGCGCAGCGACAGCCGGGTGTACATCGCCGGCCACCGCGGGCTGGTCGGCTCGGCAATCCAGCGCGCCTGCGAGCAGCGCGGCTTCACGCAGCTGCTGCTGCCCGAGCGTGCGCAGCTGGACTTGCGCGACGCCGCGGCGGTGGAGCGGTTCTTTGCCGACACGCAGCCGGAGTACGTGTTGCTTGCCGCGGCTACCGTGGGCGGCATCCACGCCAACGACTCGCGTCCGGCGGACTTCATCCGCGACAACCTGCTGATCGCCACCAACGTCGTCGACGCCGCGTGGCGGCACCGCGCGCGCAAGCTGCTGTTTCTCGGCTCCAGCTGCATCTACCCGCGGCTCGCCCCCCAACCCCTGCGCGAGGAATATCTGCTGACGGGCGCGCTCGAGCCCACCAACGAGTGGTATGCCATCGCCAAGCTCGCGGGACTGAAAATGTGCCAGGCGTACCGGCGGCAGTATGGCTTCGACGCCATCACGCTGCTGCCGACCAACCTCTACGGGCCCGGCGACAACTTCGACCTGGACAGCTCCCACGTGCTGCCCGCGCTGCTGCGCAAGATCGATACCGCGCGCGCGCGCGGTGCGGTCACGGTCACGTTGTGGGGTTCGGGGACCCCGCGGCGCGAATTCATGCACGTCGACGACCTCGCGGATGCCTGTCTGTTCCTGATGCAGCATTACAGCGACGAGCGCCCGATCAACGTAGGCTGCGGCGGGGACCTGACCATCCGCGAGCTTGCCGGCCTCATCGCCCAGGTGGTCGGCTTCAAGGGCCGCTTCGAGCTCGATGCCAGCCAGCCCGACGGTACGCCGCGCAAACTTCTCGACACCTCGCGCCTCACCGCGCTGGGATGGCGGCCGCGCATCGATCTCATGGCGGGGATCGCCGCAACTTACGCCTGGTATCTCGCAGAAGTCGCACGCGAGTCCGGCGTCACTTCCGCAGCCTAGAGCGTCCCGCGAGCGCGCCCGGAGCGGCAGCTGCGCGCTCGCAAGCGGCGTCCGTGTTGTCATGCACTCGTCATCCAGCCCGCCTACATTGGCGGTTCACACTTCTCCAGACATAGAACAACCGGGGATAGGTTCCGATGCGGTGGTCCAGGTCACGGAAGGCGGGCGCGCTGCTGCTCGCAGTGGGTTTGGCTTTGCTCGCCACCGACTTGCAGGCGCAGTCGCCCCTGTTCTCGACGGTGCATACCGTGGCCGCCGCCGATCGCGCGGTACCGGTCGAGGAGACCTTCAACGTTGCCAATGCCGGGACCTATAACATCACCCTGACCGATCTGGGTGCGCAGCTCGCGACGCCCGCGCCGCTGGCTTCCATCAAGCTCGCCGTCACCAGCGGCAGCAGCATCGTGGGCACGCCGCTCACCGCGCCTGGAAGCTCCTCGCTAAGCGCCACGGTGGGCGCGTACGTGATCCACGTCGTCGGCCAGCCCGGCAACGTCCCCGGCTCCGGTCCGTTTGGGATCACCGTTACCGACTCCGGCAACAACGTCGTGGCGAGCTTCGCCGGCACGCTCGCCCTGCCGCAGGCGGCGGTTCCGGACAATGAAGGTGTTCTGAGCGGCAGCTTCACCGTCCAGACGAGCGGCAGTTACCAGGTCACCCTCTCCGACCTGCAGTTTCCGGCGAATCTGAGCATTGTGACGCTTGCGATCGTTGTACAGGGCGGCGGGCTGGTTACGTCGCTGCCCGCGGCGGGCACCAACACCGTTGCGCTGCAGTCGGGCACAACCTACGAGATCTTCGCGGTCGGGCAGGCGAGCGGCACGCCCAACGCAGGGCTGTATGGCGCAAGTGTCGTACCGGCCGGTGGCGGTGCGCCCGTCTACGCCAACGTCGTGCCGGTCGGGGCAGTGAGCCTGGTCGCAACTCCGTCGCTGGCGGCCGGCAGCTACACACTCGTGCTGACGGACCTGAAGCTGCCGAGTGACCTCGCGCAGCTCGGGGCAGTGGTCGCGCTCGGCGGCCAGGCGATGGCGCAGCTGGGTATGGCCGGCAGCGCTCCGTTCGTCGCCACGGCCGACACCTACAAGGTATTCGCGCTCGGGCTGCCGGGCGCCGGCGGTACCGGCAGCTACACCCTGAGCGTGCAGCCTGCCAGCGGGCCGGCCGCACTGAGCGTCGCGCGCGCCGTGAGCGCGCCCGGGGGCGCGGTACAGGCTTATAGCTTCGACACCCAGGTCCCGAGTTCCGGTGCCTACACGGTCAATCTTGCGGATTTCTCCCTGCCCGCCGCGTTCGTTTCGCTGAGTGCCGTGGCGACCCAGAACGGCGCCGCGCTCGGCGCTGCTCAAAACGGTGCCGGTGCGCAGAGCATCGTGGCGGCATCCGGTCCCCTGTCACTGTTGGTCTTCGCCCAGGCGGCTGCCTCAGGGAGCCTCTTTGGAATCGATCTGGAGCCGAGCGGCACGACCAATCCGGTCTTCGCCGCCACCCAGGGAGTAGGGGAGCTATTCTCGGCGCAGCAGGTCAGCATCACCTCGGCGGGCACTTACGCAGTTACCGTCAGCGACGTGGGCTTCCCGGCGCCGCTGGCGAACCTCGCCGTTGTCGTGACGCGCGGTGCCAATCAGTTCGGATCGATCTTTGTCGGCGGCAACTTCTCCTTCGTGGCGACGCCGGGTAACTACTTCCTGAACTTCATCGCGCAACCCGGGGGCGACGACCACGCCGGGACCTATTCGCTGGAGGTCGCCTCGGCCCCACCGGCGCCGATCGTGACGCTGACTACGGATGCGGCCAGTGTCGCATCCGGCGGCACGGTGAACCTCATCTGGACCAGTCAGAATGCGACCGCGTGCACCGCATCTGGCGGCTGGAGCGGCAACCAGCCGACCAGCGGCTCATTAACCAGCCCGGTGCTGACGAGCTCGACCACCTTCACGCTCACCTGCACCGGAGCCGGGGGCAGCAGCGCGAAGTCCGCGCAGGTTACGGTGAACGCCGCTCCCTCCGGCGGCGGCGGCGGCGGTGGAGCGCTGAGCCCGCAGCTGGTGCTGCTGTTGGCCGGGCTGCTGCTAGCGCAGCTCTTGCGGCGGGTGGCGCGGAATGATTCTCGAGCCGGCGGCGAGCGTTCGCCGCCGGCGCTTCCGTCACGCGTCGGTCACACGCGCTACCTAGAGTGCTCAGCCGTCCGGCGCCCCGAAATCTCCAATCCAGCAGGCTAAACCTATGGTCCGGCTCGTCAATTTAGTCTGTGTCGCGGTGCTTTGCGTATTCGTCGCGGCGTGCGGTGGCGCGAAAGCGCGCCTCGCTGCGCATCTGCAGCGCGGTCAGACCTACTTCGAGCAGGGCAATTACCTCAAGGCGGACGTCGAGTTTCGCAACGCGATGCAGATCGCGCCCGGGGACACGACTGCGCGCCTCATGGCGGCCAAGACGGCCGAACGGCTCGGCAAGCCGGGGCCTGCGGTCGGACTCTATCAGTCGGTGGTCGAGTCGAACCCTGACAACGTCGAGGCGCGCACCAACCTCGCTCGCCTGTACATCTTCGGTGGCGCGCCGGCCAAGGGGCTGGAGGTGATCAAGCCCGCACTCGCAGCGCATCCCGAGGATGCGGTGCTGCTGACTCTGCGGGCCGCGGCCAGGATGGAGCTCAAAGACACGGCCGGGGCCACCGAGGACGTCGAGCACGCCCTGCGTCTGGCGCCGAACAATCAGGAGGCCGTGGCGATGCAGGCGGGTCTGCTGCAGAAGCGCGGCGATCTTGGGGCCGCGGTTGCTCTGGCCAAGGCTGCCGTGGCGCAAGCCCCGAACTCCACCGACCTGAGAGAGGTACTGGTACAGCTCTATCTTTCGGGCCGCGACACCGATCAGGCGGAGGCAGAGCTGCTGGAGCTGGTGCGGCTGAAGCCTGCGAACGTGCGCTATCGCATTTCGCTCGCGAGTTTCTATTCGCAGGCCGGTCGCACGGACGACGCCCAGCACGCCCTGGAGGAGGCCGTCAAGGCGATGCCCGGCAACGACGACATGAAGCTCGCACTGGTCGACTTCACCGTCAGGTCGCGCACGCCGGCCGATGGCGAACGGGTGCTGCGCGCCTTGGTGGCCAAGGAACCCGACAACAACACACTGCGTCTGGCGCTGGGCACCTTGCTCGAGGACATGAAGCGCAGCAACGACGCCGTCGCGGTGTACGAGGAGGTCATCCGCCGCGCCGGCACCGGTCCGCAGGGACTGACGGCGCAGGATCGGCTCGCAGCGATCGCGCTGGACCAGGGGCGCCCGGATGAGGCCAGCAAACGCATCGCGGAAGTGCTGGCCAAGAATCCGCGCGACGCCGATGCCCTGGTGGTACGCGGCCGCCTGGCGCTGGACCGCCACGATGCGACTGCGGCGATCGCGGACTTCCGCGCCGTGGTGCGCGATCAGCCCAAGGCCATCGCGGTGTATCAGCTTCTCGCCCAGGCTCACATCGCGAACAAGGAGCTACCGCTCGCCGTGGAAGCACTGCGTAACGCGGTAGCGGCCGCCCCAACCCAATCCGCTCCGAAACTGCAGCTGGCAGAACTTCTGGCGCAGACCGAAGGCCAGGATGCCGCAATCAGCATGCTCGAGGACTCGGTACGCGCCGCGCCCACCGACCCCGCGCTGCGCGAGGCGCTCACCAGCGCCTACCTGCGCAAGGGGGACTATGCCAATGCCCTCACCGCCGCCCAGGGCCTCGAGACACTGCGACCCGACGCCGTCCCCGGCTACTACCTCGCCGGTCTCGCCTTCGAGGGCCAGCGACGCTACGAGGATGCCCGCAAGGAGTTTGAACAGGCACTGAGCGCTCAGCCGGGCACCTTCGAGGCGTTATCGTCGCTGGCGCGTCTCGAGGTTCGCCGCGGTCACGCCGCGGACGCGATCGCGCTGGTGAAGAAGGAGATCGCACGCTCGCCCAAGGCCGCCGCCCCGGTCCTGCTGCTCGGCCAGCTCTACCTGGGGCAAAAGGACGCGCCGGCCGCCGTCGCGACACTGACCCAGGCGACCGAGCTCGCCCCGCAGTGGTGGGTCCCTTACCGGGAGCTGGCGCGCGCCCGGTCCGCCTCGGGCGACGTGGCCGGTGCCATCAGCGCCTACCAGGCCGGCATCAAGGTCGAATCGGCCGAGCCGCTGCTCACCGCCGAGCTCGCCGGCCTCTACCTGCAGCAGGGTCGTGCGGATGACGCAATCGCAGCCTATGAAGCCTTCAGCCGCCAGCATCCGCACGTGCAGGTGATCGAGAACAACCTGGCCATGCTGCTCGTGACCTACCGCAAGGACCAGGAGAGCCTCGATCGCGCGCGTGATCTTACCGCCGGCTTCTCCTCGACCGAGGACGGCTCGCTGCTCGATACCAGCGGCTGGGTGCACTTCAAGCGGGCGGAGTACAAAGATGCGCTGCCGGTGCTCGAGCGTGCGGTCGCACGCTCGCCCCAGTCGCCGGAGATTCGCTATCACCTCGGCATGGCCGAGCTGCAGAGCGGCCAGAAAGACCGTGCGCGCAGCAACCTTGAGACCGCGGTCTCGGGCTCGGCAAAGTTCACCGGGGTGGACGAAGCGCGCAGCACCCTCGAGGCGCTCAAGAAGGGCTGACGGCCGATCGCCGGCGTTGCCGCGGAGTCCTGATCGGGCCGGCGCGTTGCGCCGCAGCGCGCCGCCGGATTCAAGCTGCAGCATTCCCGGCGTCAATCAAACGTAGTCGGTCTGTCATACGCCCGGTCGGGCGCTCGGAAAGCAAGGTCCTGGCCCACCAAACTGCCAGAACAGCCGGTTGTGTCTTCACAGTCCGGAAACCTTGCTGACATTAACGCTCGGCACTATCTCCCTCGCGCAGGGATTTCCCTGCCCGCGACACGTCAGGGGCGCGACGCGGGCCACGGAGTTTTCAAGCAATAACGTTCACGGGAGCAACCAATGTCCTCCAGTTCTTTGCGGATTGTGGTGGGTGCGGCAGTCGCGCTCGCCATCAGCGGTACCGCCCTGGCGAATACCAACTTGGATGGTAGTACCACGGGCGATATCTTCCTCAACATCGTAGATAACACGGCTCACACGTCGTATGAGTTCGACACGGGCATCGCGCAGTCGGCGTTCACCGGCACGTCCTCGCTGCCGAGTGTCAACCTGACGACGATCACCAACGGCAATTACAACAGCTTCATTTCGGGTGCTTCCGGTCACAGTCTTACCTATTCGGTCGTGTCTGCCACGGGCGATGGGTTTGGCGCGACCGTGTTCTACACCTCGACGCTGACGGCAAGCTCGGTCGTGGGCACACTGCTCGGCAACTCCTGGGCCTCGCTGAACAATTTCACCCCGGTTGCCAACAACCAGAACTCAGCGTCAACGGTGGATGCGTTCGTTCCGGCTGGTTCGCCGCCCTGGGGTGACCCGTCGGTCGAGGGTATCTTCTCCTCGAACCTGACCGCCAATGCGACCGGCGACAGCGCGGCCATCGGAACGCCCATGTCGTTCTACGGGCAGACGACGGCCGACATCACGGACAGCGTGACGCAGTCGACCCTCACGAAGTTCCTTGGCCAGTGGGACCTGACCTCAGCCGGCCTGCTGACCTACACGGTGGGTGCTGCGGTTCCGCTGCCGGCGCCGCTGCTGCTGCTGCTTTCGGGTTTAGGGCTCACCGGGCTTCTCGGGCGCCGCAAATCCCTGACTGCACAGTCGGAAGCAATCGCCGTCTGATCGATGCTTGAAAAGCTCAGCGGCTGACGCCCTGCGCGTCAGCCGCTGAGCTCTCCGGGAACTCGGGCGAGCCGGTCATGCCGGAGGGTCTCGCTCTGCCTACTGCCGCCGAGTGATCGGACGACCAACACACTAGTACAGCCATTTGGAGACGCTCATGAACCCGATCGGAAGGAAGACACTCATTGCCTGCGCGGTAGCCTCCGCGCTGGGCTCGGCCGCGGCCCTCGCGCTCGACCCGACCCAGACTCCTGACTTCACGCTCTACGCTGCCGGCGGCTCGGCGCAGGCAAATGCCTTCACGGCCGCGGCCAACCAGCTGCTGAACAATCCGGACAGCTACTCCGACAGCACTTCTGCCTGCACGGACAGTGGTTCGTACCGCGTGTGGTTCGGCGCGACCAAGAACAACCTCACGGCCAATGGCGCCACCGTCACGGCTGGCACCAAGCTGCTGATGATCTACAAGTTCAACGGCGGCAGCTTCCCGAACGGCGTGGCGCCGCAGGTCGATCCGGGCTCGAACCTGCCTTACCCGACGACATCCGCGATCCTCAGCACCTCGACGACCTCGCAGACCTGTACCAATGCGGGTGCGCCCAAGTGGTTCTACAGCTCGAGCGGTCAGCTCACGAACAATCAGCTGCCCGACTGGGGCGTCTCGGACGTCGAAGTAGGCATGTTCCAGGGTTACAACAACCCGGGCACCTGCGCGACCAACGTGACGACCACAAACTGCAACGGTGCGGCGGCCCCGACCGTAGCCGGCACCGACGGCATCTACGACAACCTCTTTGGGATCGCGGTGACGCACAATGTCTACGCGGATCCGTCCCACCCCAAGACCAACTTCACCCGCGCGGAGATGGCCAACATCATCGCGGGCAACATCGGCAACTGGAATCAGCTGTACGCCGACGACGGCACGCAGATGTCACCCGGGCCGATCGCCTTCCTCGATCGCGGTCCGGGCTCGGGCTCTAAGGCGTCGGGCAGCCAGTACTTCCTGGGCTATCCGGGCGCAGGCTCATCGGCCGTGCTTGCACGCAGCATGAAGAGCGGCTACACGGGGACGGCCCTGAATACCTCGACCTGCACCGGCACCAGCACGGCCAACAGCCTGCAGGATGTGAATGAGGGCAGCACCACGGCGGTCGTCAACGATCTGATTGCCGCACAGAATGCGAACTGCCGCGCGGTCGCGGTCCTCGGTCTCGAGAACCCGCCGGCTTTTCATCAGAACGGTGGCAGCACCAACCTGTATGATTTCACCGCCATCAACGGGGTGTTTGTCGACGGACACACCACGGGCGACGACATCAACTCGACGACGAATACCAGCTACAAGAATGCCGCGAGTGGCGCGTATGATTTCTATTACCAGAACTCGTTCAACACCCGCAGTGGCTTCCTGGGTGGAACCAGCGTCGGTGCAATCGTTGCCAATGCCATCATTACCACGATGCAGGCAGCGACCTTTCCAGCGGCAAACGCCGGCGTAGCGTTCCCGAACGCAGTGAGCGGCACCCTCCAGGACGCCGACAAGCTGAGTTCTCCGGTGGCTGGTGGCACGATGGCGACCCGCAACAAGCTCTCCACGTCGCCGCTTACTCCGAAGTTCAAGGCCACGAACGCCACGAGTGGCGTGCCGACGGGCCTGGATCCGCTCTGAGGATTAGCGACCGAAGCCAACGGTAACGATAGTCGGTACCTCAGCGGGCCCTGTGGCAGCACAGGGCCCGCTTTTTTGGTGCGCCAGAGCAGCGGCGCGGCTCCCGGAAGGTGCGCCAAGAGCGGACAACTGATTGCAATTTTCGAAGGCTAATCTGGCGCAAGGGGTCGCGCTACGCGCCGGCAGCTGAGTTGCCACTCGAATGTCCAACAAGAACCGGCCGCGGACCGCGGCTTTAGGCAAGAGACGCTCACGGTCGCGGCAGTGCACCAAAGGCGCGGGGCTGCTCGGGCTCACTGCGCTCTGCCTCGATGCCGGCGCGGGGCCGCCGCGGCCGCCGCTGCCCACCCCCTGCCTCACCGGAAACTGCGGCAACGCTGCGCAGACTTTCGTGCAGTCGGGCATGGCCTCGGCAGTCGTCGCCGGCAAGACCATGAACGTGACCCAGTCGACCAACAAGGTCATCCTCAACTGGGCCAATTTCAATATCGCGAACGGCTACCAGGTGAACTTCGCGCAGCCGAGCGCGACGGCGGCGGCTCTGAACCAGATCTGGAGTGCTGACCCGAGCGTCATTGCCGGACAACTGAAAGCCAACGGTCAGATCTATCTCTACAACCAGAATGGCATCGTCTTCAGCAAGGGCGCACAGGTGGACGTCGGCGGCCTGGTGGCCTCGACGTTGCCGCTGCGCAATACCGATCTGTTTCAAAATGGGATCCTCTCGCAGAATGGCACCGGCTCGGCGGCGCCGCCGCCGGTGTTTCAGGCGCCGAGCGGCAGCAATCCCGGCGGCGTAGAGGTCGACAAGGGTGCGACCCTCACCGCCGCCGACGGCGGCCGCATCATGCTGGTCGGCTCGGCGGTAACCAACGGCGGCTCGATCAGCACTCCGGACGGCCAGACGATTCTGGCCGCGGGCAGCAACTCGGTTTACCTGGCGGCGAGCAGCAATCCGTCGATGCGTGGTCTGCTGATCGAGGTGAATGGTGGCGGCAAGACCGGCACCGTGACAAACAGCGGACAGATCAGCGCGGCGCGCGGCAACATCACGCTTGCGGGCCTCATGGTCAATCAGGAGGGCATGCTGTCGGCGACGACATCGGTCAGCGCCAATGGCTCCATCTACCTGGTGGCGGGGGACACCTCCGGCAGCGGTCAGTTCTACCAGCCCTTTCCCCGCGACCCCAACGGCGTACCGACGGCCTTCGGCGGCCTGCTGCCGAACAGCGGCGGTACCCTCGTCCTCGCTCCGGGCAGCGTGACGCAGGTCCAGCCTGACAGCACCGACAAGAACACCATCACCGCAGAGCAGCAGGCGCAATTCATCCCCTCGGAGATTGAGCTTACCGGCCTCAACGTG
>Ga0335085_10005208_pt1 | contig 21066 bp, 27 predicted proteins | sample Lox_Sample_45_FD_206712 | JGI IMG/M metagenome (GOLD analysis project Ga0335085, IMG submission 206712) | Soil microbial communities from Loxahatchee National Wildlife Refuge, Florida, United States - Lox_Sample_4.5 | ecosystem: Environmental > Terrestrial > Soil > Wetlands | place: USA...
CGGCCCAGGGGCAGGCGACAGGCGCATCACCGGCTGGAGGTGGAAGCCGATGCCACCGCCGGTGCTGGTGTCGCTCCCGCCGCGGGCGCAGGCGTGGGAGATGACCAGATACCAGGCCTACCAGGCCTACCAGGCCCAGCTGGCCGACCACACCATCGGCGAGATCTTCCGGCGGCCGGCGATATTCCTTACGCTGACCGCCGCGAACGCCGGCTCGCTAACTGATCTGGCTAACGCCGACGCCAGCAATGGACCTTGGCAAGCCCGGATGGAAATTGGGCCAAGCGGCGGCTCGCGAGCCACAGACAGACCTGCCCGGCGTTTGCGGGCTAGCCTGGACGACCGGGATCATGCTCCCGGTTAGAAGCGGCGCGGGCGGCGCTCCACCGTTACAGCTCGGGATGGCGCCCCGCGCCGGTACCGTCCACTGAGGCCGGTGCGCAGAACACAGGCTTCCGCAGGAGGTGCCGCCCGTTCTGCGGGAAGAAGAACGGGATGACGTACACAACAGTCGATGCGGCCGCGCTGAAACCGGCCCCGGGCCCGCATCCAGCCGCCAGTCCGCATGACAAGGGCATCGGCCAGGCACTCGGCGTCCGCGCCTTCGGGCTTTACCAGGTTGAGCTTCCACCCGGGGGGCAGACCGTCCGGCACGACCACACCGGCGACCACTGCCGGCAAGCACACCACCGGGCTCGGGAGTCATCGGCCAGGTTAGGGTGGGCTGATGGCCGGGCCAGGAATCAGCGCGGGGCCACCCCGACTGGAAGCAGTCGACCTTATCGGCGTGTGCTTCGACGGTATGGGCCGACGCGGGGGGCAGGCGCGGGCGCCTGCGGCGCTGCGGGAGGCTGGGCTGGCGGCTGCCTTGCGTGAGCAAGCGAGCCAGGCCGCTGATGTCATTGTCTCTGGCCCTGTCCCCGTCCGCGGGCCCTCGGGCCTGTTGAATGAGCACGCGCTGCTGGAGATGGCGGAGCAGCTGTATGCCCAGGTGCGCAGCGCCCTGGCCGCGGGGCGGTTCCCGCTGGTCTATGGCGCTGACTGCTCGGTTCTGCTGGCGGCAGTGCCTGCGCTGGCCGAGGTGGCTGGCGATGCCGGGCTGGTGTTCGTCGACGGTCACGAAGATGCCACGCCGATGGAGGTGTCGGTGTCTGGCGAGGCCGCCAACATGGAGGTGGCCCTGCTGCTGGGCCTGACCGGCCAGGGCATACAGGAGCCGCTGCGCAGCCAGGTTAGCGCGCTGCGGCCGGAGGCGATCGTCATGCTAGGCATGCGCGATGACCTGTACCGCCGCCAGGTCGGCGTACCCACGATCGCCGACCGGGTCCACCTCGTCGCCGCAGCCGACCTTCACCAAGACCCGGCCGGGTTCGGCCGCCAGGCCGCCGGGCAGGTCGCGTCCCGGGTCCCGGACTGGTGGCTTCATATCGACCTGGATGTGCTTGATCGCGGAGAGTTCAGCGCCTGCGGCGCCCCGGGGGAGGTGGCACTGCCCGGTGGCCTGTCGTGGGCCGAACTCGGCGCCCTGACCTCGGAGGCGCTGCAAGCCGGGGGCATACGCGGGTGGAGCCTTGCCATCTATAACCCTGACCTTGATCCATGGCGGCGGGCGGCCAGGCACATCGTGAACCTCGTGGCCGATGCGACACGCGGCTGGACGTGATCTCCAAGAACCAGCCTTGAGCAACAGCCCCAGCCGGTCTCCGCGCCCGCCCAGGTTCGCCAGGACGCCCAGCGTGGTGTTGCAGGTCCCCAGCCAGCACCACTGCCGCTAAGGGCGGCAAGGGCGGGTCATACAGCGACTGAAGCAAGCACGATCTGCTGAAACGGGCCAAGCAGATTGGGATCAAAGGCCGTTCTGCTATGAATAAGAAGCAGCTGGTCAACGCGCTGCGCAGCCACTGACGGTGGAGAAGCAGACCTCGCCCACCCGGTGGCGCCGTTAGCTTTCTGGCTGCGATGGGAGAGCCTCGGCGAGGCGTCCCCCGGTTGACTCGAGCAGATCCGCCGGCCCGGCGAACACCGCCGCGGCCCCCGCATCCAGCAGCTCCGCAGTGCTGATCCCGCCGCTGCGCAGCCCGACGCACGGCACCCCGGCGCGCTGGCACGCTTGCACGTCCCACACCGTGTCGCCCACGAACACCGCCCGCTCCGGCGCAACGCCGGCCTTGCCGAGCGCGACCTGCACCAGGTCGGGCGCTGGCTTGCTCTGGTCAACGTCACCGGCCGAGGTCGCTTCCCCGATAGCGTCCTCCACATCCAGGACCGCACGGAGCACGGCGAACTCCTGCGGGTCGGCGGAACTGGCCAGCACCACCTGCAGGCCTGACTTCCGGCAGGCACGCAGCAGCTCGGGTGCCCGGGGCAGCGGCCTGAGCCGCGACCAGTACGTGGCATACAGCGCGCCATGCGCGGTGCGGATGCCTGGATCTGCTTTCCTGTCCCGGCTGCCAGGCAGCAGCGCGTCCAGTAGCTGGTCCGAACCCATGCCGATGGTCCGGTGTATCGCCGCCATCGGCACGTCGTGGCCCGCCTGGGCGAACGCCTGCCACCAGGTGACGGCGTGCAAATAGTTGCTGTCGACCAGCGTGCCGTCCACATCGAACAACGCGGCCATGGCGTTGCCCGTCATAGGCGCGCTCTGCCCGCCGGTGCGCGGTGCAAGGGCTGGGCTTGCCCGGGATTGCCCCTAACTTGGCAGCGCGATGTCATTCAGTTCGCTCGTGTCGTGGGCTGCCGCCGCTTCGCGGAGCCTGTCGAACGCGGCGGCCATGTTGTCGGCCATCTCAGTACCGGCGGCACGCTCATCCTCATCGGCCGGGGCGTCCGCGCGATCATCGCTCGGCTGCCCCGGCCCTGGGCCGTAATCGAGGCCGCTCAAGCGGCTGTGACCGTCCCCGCTAGCCAGGCTTGCTTCCCGTTGCAGCCCCCGCGCAGCTGCATCCGTCATTACATCCTCCTGCGACGAAACCTGTTCCTCTGGGCGCTACCCACACTCCCGGGGCCAAACCTGGGCGGGGCGCCACATGGGGATGCAGCGTCATATTCGCCCAACGCGGCTCGGGGATGGCGCCCCGTCAGGCGGCATACAGAGCACGCGGATGGGCAGTCTGAGCCCAGCCGCTGTACCCGCCTGGCGGTGGCCCTGCGGAGCGATACCGGTCCCTGGCGGGCGTGGTCAACCTGGTGACCTCGGTCCGCTCCCGGGCCGTGCATGCGGGCGCAGGCAGACCGCAATTGAGTGCGGCCTGGTCGGCTGCCCGTGGGCAGTGGGCGGATCGTGTCCCGGTCGGCGTTAGCCTCAGCCTTTCGCCTGGCGGTGCCCAGCCTTGATGGTTTTGGACGCGAAAAGTGCCTTTGACCTGGAAGAATAGGGCTTGTCGAGAGTCCTGTCCGCGCCAGTTCGAAAGGCACTTTCCACGTGCATTCTACGGGCCGCAGCCGCAAGATCATGGTGTCCGCTGACGGCACCGGAATCGTCTCCCAGGCCGGTGGCCTGCTGCTGACCCAGGCGCTGCGGGTCACTGGCCTGGACCGGGGCCTGGAGGAGGCGCTGGAACGGTGGCGGCCCGCCCGGGCGGTGCACGGCCCTGGGAAGATCGTCAGCGACCTCGCAGTTGCGCTGGCGCTGGGCGGGGACTGCCTGGCGGATGTGGCGATGCTGCGGGCGGAGCCGGGACTGTTCGGGCCGGTGGCCTCCGATCCGGTGGTCTCCCGGCTGGTAGCGCGCCTGGCCCGCGACGCGCCGCGGGCGCTGAAGGCCATCCGCGGCGCGCGGGCCGCTGCCCGGGCGCGGGCCTGGGACCTGGCCGGGGATGCGGCGCCCGGCGCAGACGGCAGCCTGGTCACCATCGACATTGACGCGACGATCGTGACCGCCTGCTCGGAGAAGGAGCAGGCGGCCGCGACGTGGAAGAAGACCTATGGCCATCACCCGCTGGCCGTCTTCGCTGATCACGGCGCCGCAGGCAGCGGGGAGGCGCTGGCGGTCCTGCTGCGGGCAGGCAACGCCGGCCCGGACACCGCCGCAGACCACATCCAGGCCGCCCGGCTGGCGCTGGCGCAACTTCCCCGCCACCTGCGGCGGCGGGTGCTGATCCGCACCGACTCCGGCGGCGGCACCCACGAGTTCCTGGCCTGGCTCACCAAGCCGGGCCGCCGCCTGGCCTACTCGGTGGGGTTCACCATCACCGAGGACGTGCAGGAGGCCATTCTCAAGGTGCCCGCCTGCGCGTGGACCCCGGCCTATGACGCCGAAGGCCAGGTAAGGCCCGGCGCCTGGGTAGCGGAGATCACCGGCATGGTGGACCTCACGTCCTGGCCCAAGGGCATGCGGGTGATCGTCCGCAAGGAACGCCCCCACCCCGGCGCGCAGCTGCGCTTCACCGACATCGCCGGCCACCGCTTCACCGCCTTCGCCACCGACGCCCGGCGCGGCCAGCTCGCTGACCTGGAACTGCGCCACCGCCGCCGGGCGAGATGCGAGGACAGGATCCGCTGCGCGAAAGACACCGGCCTGCGCAACCTGCCACTGCAGGGCTTTGACCAGAACCAGATCTGACCGGAAAATCATCACCGTGGCTGGGTGTGCGGCAGCGCCGGCGGAGCCGGCTCGCTGGCCCGCCGGCTACTCCGCCTGCTGTCAGGCAGCCGGGGAGAGGGTGACGGAGTAGCCGAGCGCTTCGAGCTGGCGGATGTGGTTTCGGGCTTTCCTGCCCTGGTCGATCCGGCTGGCGTGGTAGTCGGGTCCCAGGTCACGGTAGCGGGCCGCGGGGTCGGCCAGGAGGTGCCAGATGATCACCAGGATGGATCGTGCGACGGCGACCAGGGCTTTGAGCTTGCCGCGCCGTTTGACGATCCGCCGGTAACGCTCCCCGAGGAAGGTCTCGGTCTTGGCGGCGGCAGCAGCGGCTTCGCCGAGAATGCCTTTGAGATACGGGTTGCCCTTCCCGCTTTTGGCGGCCGAGCTCTTCGCCCCGGACTGGATCGTGCGGGGGCACAGCTTCGCCCAGGACACTAGGTGGCCTGCGGTGGCGAAGCGCGACATGTCCAGGCCGATCTCGGCGAGGATCACTTGCGCTCCGCGCAGGGCAATCCCGGGAACCTCCATCAAGCGTCCCACCGCGGGCAGCGGGGGTTGCTCTGCTTCCCCGTCGCCAGCAGGTGCTGCGGCGGCGGGGAGTCCGGCGACCAGTTCCTCAATCCTGGCGGTGAGCTTGCCGATCTGGCGGGACAGCCCGTCGATCTGATCGAGCAAGATGCGGGCGAGTTCGGCGTGATGCTCGTCGAACTGCCCGTTCAAGGCGGAAATGAGAGCCGTGTGCTTGGCTTTGAGCCGGCCGCGGGCCAGGCCAGCCAGCACCCAGGGGTCGCGTTCCCCGGCGATCAGCGCTTCCACCATGTCCCGCACGGACATCCCGTCGATCTTGCTGGCCACCGACGACACCTTGATCAGGGCGTCTTCCAGCAGCTTCTCCAGCCGCGACCAGTAGCGGGTCCGCTCCTGGGTCAGGTCCGTGCGTGTGCGGGTGTAATCACGCAAGCGCCGGATCTCCGCGGGCGGCACGAACGAGGGCCGCAGCAGCCCTTTCTCGGTGAGCTTGGCCAGCCACACCGCATCGAGTTTGTCCGTCTTCGGCCGGCCCGGCACATTCTTCACATCGCGAGCGTTGACCAGCTGCACTTTCAAGCCACCTGCTTCCAGCAGGTAAAAGAAGATCCGCCAGTAGTCCGACGTCGACTCGACCGTCACCACCTCGATCCCCTCGCCTGCCAGATGCTCAGCCAGCTCGGTGACCGAGCGCGTGGTGGCGGCCACATCCCACACCTTGCACACGCGCCCGCCTGGCCGGGACTCGTGCGGCACCCGCGTGCATACCTTGCCGGACTCCTTCGCCACATCGATGGCGCAGACCCGGCCGATAACCTGCTCATGCTCCTCATCCGGGATCTCCTCAACGTCACGCAGCACCACAACCACCTCCAGCACCAAGGGACATGAAGCGGGATGCCCGGGGGCCTCGGTCGGGAACCGAAAATCTGACCGGCGTGCTCCAAGCACAGTGCGCGACCCTTCAGGTCAAGGCCCCACGGCCAGACTGGTGCACGAGATCGCATCTCAAGACCTGGTTCGGCGTCGGCGGGCAACCCTCCCCCATTTTCACGTCGCGCGACGTCACCCGCGGGGATAAAAGGACTGGTGCGAACTCGTCGCCATGGCCTGCGAACTCCTGGCCTGGATGCAGATACTCGCCCTCGACGGGCCAGCCCGCCGCTGGGAACCCAAACGGCTGCGGCTGCGCCTGTTCGCCGCCGCCGGGCGGCTGGTGCGCGGCGGCCGGCGCCTGCGGCTGCGTATCACCGCCACCTGGCCCTGGGCCACCCAGATCACCGCTGCGATCACCCGGCTGCAAGATCTGGCCCCCGGCTGACCAGCGGCAACCCGCCCCTGCCAGACGAAAGGACACACTCAGGGCCCGTGGAACCCCGCCCACCCGGCGCGACAGCCGGGCCGCCAGACACCGCTGAACGCTGAAAAGACCGCCAGCCGCAGCGCCAGGCCACCGTCCGAAGATCACGAAAGATGCAGGCTAGGAAGGACGCTGAGCCGGATTATCTTCCGCTGAGTGGGCTGCACCAGGGACGGAATAGCCATCGAGTCTGTTTTGGCGGATCTCCCGGTGCTGGTCCCCGGCGGCGCGCAGTTCGTCATCCGAAGCGTGCTCGAGCCTGAGCAGGGAGTTGTTGGCGCCGGGCATGGCCTGCAGGATCTCATCGAGCTTGCGCTGGGTCGCCCGCTGGTGGCGCGCTTGGGTGTGCTGGATGACAAAGACCATGGTGAGCGTGAGCGCGGCCACCAAGGTCTGGAAGATGGTCTCCCACCGCGTGGGAAACCCGACGGCGATGCTGACGGCGATCCATACTGTGGCCGCGATGACGATGAGCACCGCGGTTAGCGGCCGGGACGCATGCCGGTCTACCCTGCGACAGCCACCGGCTGACATGAGAACGCTCTGCGGATGGATCTGACTCGGCCACCGGGATCCCGCCAATCAGCCTCTATTTTTCGCCCAGCTTCCTGGCAAGTTCATCGCGGCCCATTTTCGACCGGCCCGGCAGGTCGCGTTGCCGGGCGATCTTGTACAGCTCGGTGCGGGTCTTGGGCGAGACGCCGCCGGTGCGTTTGCGCCGGGCCACGGCCGCGCCCTGCTTGCCAAGCGCGGTCCGGGTCTTGGCCGGCAGATGCGCGATCGTCTTCTTGCCAGCCGCGGCCTGCTGGGCCTTCTTCACGTTGCGCCTGGCCGCCTGGGTCTGCTTGCTTGTCGCCATGGTCTCCGCTCCCGTTCGGGGATCGTCAGCAGGCCATGCTCTACCCGGCAGCTTCGCCGGTTAACAACCCAGAAGGCCGAAGCCCGAGCGGGTCACGATCCGGTCAGGCGCGGGTAGCGCCTTGCCTGGCACACGAATGATGCTTCGCCCGCCGGCCAGGGTCAGCTGGAAGCTCAGGCAAGCTGAGCTGCGAGTTCGCGTAGCGGAACCTCGTAAGCCTGGGCGAAGGTCGGGAAGGGGTGCACGACGTCGGCCAGGGTTTGCATGGGGATGCTGGCACGAATCGCGACGCTGGCCTCTGAGATCCACTCATCAGCTCCGGGCCCGACAGCGGCGGCCCCGATGAGCACGTGCCGCGACCGGTCCGCGACCAGGATCAGCAAGCCGCCTGCCGCCCCATCGGTTGCCGTTCGCGCCAGCTGCGACATGTCCATGGTCGCGGTGATCACGTCGATGCCGTCGTCGCGTGCCTGCTCTGCTGGCATTCCGGTGCTGGCCATGGGGGGACGCGTGTAGACGACGCGGGGAATCGCGCGGTAGTCCGCGACCCGGTCGCCGCCCAGCAGGTTGTCGGTCACCACCTGGGCCTGATAGTTCGCGCCATGGGTGTACGGCGCGATCCCGGTGACATCCCCCGCCGCCCACACGTGGGCCTGGCCCCCGACGTGGCATCGCGCGTCCACCGGCAGCGCCCCGGTGTCGGCCGGGGTGATGCCGATAGCGTCCAGACCCAGCCCGGCGGTCGCGGGGGTCCGGCCCACGGCGAGGATCACCTGTTCTGTCTCTATCACCGAACCGCCGTCCAGCAGTGCACGGGCCTGCCCGTCGGCGGCAGCTTCCATGACTTTGACCTCGGTGCCGAGCCGGACGTCAATGTTGCTGCCGCACAGAACTGATGCCAGCTCGGCGGCCACGGCTGTGTCTTCGCCGCTGACAAGCTGTGCGGCCCCCTCACGAGGGTCACCGCCACGCCGAATCCGGCATACGCCTGAGCGAGCTCACAGCCGACAGCCCCGCCCCCCAGGACCATCAGCGACGCGGGCCGGGCCGGCGCGGACAGCGCTTGGTCACTGGTCCAGACCGCCACCTCGTCAAGGCCCCTGATCGGCGGGACCGCCGGGCGGGAGCCGGTCGCCACGACCAGGTCGCGGTAGCCGACCTGGCGCCCGTCAATGTCGATCATGCCCGGACCGGCGATCCGGCCGGTGCCGCGGATCAGCGTCACACCGCGCCGCTTGATGTCCCGCGCTGCATCGGTGTCGTCGCGATGCGAAGAAAGCGCATCACGGCGCCTGACCGCGGCGCGGTAGGCGGGCTCGTCTTCGGCCAGGGCCACCGGCGCCGCTGCCCCGCCAAGCTCCACGAGGCGGCGGGCGTCTTCACGTACGTGGGCCGATCTCAGCATCCCTTTACCAGGGATGCAGGCAACATAGGGGCACTCGCCGCCCACTCGCGATGCCTCAACCAGCGCGACCGAGCGGCCTGCGTCGGCCACCTCACCCGGCCACCCACTCACCGGCCGAGCCGGCCCCCAAGACCACCACGTCGAACTTGTTCACCGGGCAGAACTACCTTTGTAGCCCCGGCTTAACCGTCCTGGAGGGGTTCACAGGGCCCAGTCCCTTATGACCCAGTCCTGATGGCACTGAGCCGTGACCCACCCGGCGACCGGCATCCAGCGCAACCGGCACCGATCACCCGGCGTTCAGCCAGCGACCTGACACAGCCACCTGCGGACCCGAGCCAGCAGCCGTCAGCTCAAAGCGCCAGCAATGGGAGCCGACTCTCGTCAAACACGCCTGCGCAACAGAAGGACAATAAGCACGATGATCACAATGAGGACTATCGTGCCGATACCGATGTACATGGCCTGGTTCCTCCCCTCGTGCCAGCTAACCGGGCTGGCTGATCTTGGAGCGGGCTGGCTGATCTTGGAGCCTGACCAGGCCGCGCGCTGAACGGTTTGTTCGCCGGGCATGTGGCCGTCATCATCCGCCGCCCGGGCCGGGGATCTGGCTACCCGCCGGGGCCGACCCGAAACGCCGCCACCGCTGGAACCTGGTTCCCCGAGAACACCAGACCTGAAGTACTTGGGCGCGCTCACCACCATCTGGCGGGTCTCGTGTCTTCCAGGTCAAGGCCCCAATGGAGGCTGCCGTACTAGCCGGGCCAGGCGGGAGCTCAATCTCCCGAGGTAGTCTGTGCGCGTGTTTGCGTTTTTGATGTTCCTGCGCGGCTGGAGTGAGCCCCGAGCCGCGCACGGTATGTTTCCAAGTGCTGCTTCATGCCGGGCGCATCGAGGTTCTTCGAAGCGGTATGCGCCAGCTCACGGATCTGCTCATAACGTTCGCGTCCCGCTCTCGTTCCCAGCACGTAACCGAGCCCGAATGCGGCGAGTGTCATCAGTTTCTTCATGAATCCTCCTTATGACGAATGGAAGAGACCGCAGCACTCGCGGCCTACGGCGGCTGCGCCGCCAATAACGCCGGCTGACGCCTTGCTCAGGCGACGTAAGCTACCCTTGGCCACAGCCTTCCGAGCCTCAGTCTTGGGGTTGCCCGCTAGTTCGGCCCAAAGAGGCCGGGGCTCGGTCGTCTGAGGGATCCGGCAATGGTCTAGTCGCCAGTCTGGTCATCTACCTCTGCGCCGGGAGCGTTATTCTTCACCGACTCGATTCCGCTCAGCGCCGACTGCTTACGTTCGTAGGCCTCGCTGGTCGCAATCACCTGCCCATTAACAGCGACCAGATTGAAATGGTATTTGCCACTAGAACCTTTCTTCAGTACGAACTTGCCTGCCATTGCTTCCTCCTTGCCCAGGCGGCCTGGCACGGCCATCAAGGTCATCGTCCCATGAGTGTAGAGAGCAATTGCCAGCCCCCCGTTCTGGCGTACTGGGCGCGCCAAGCCGCCAGACGGTGGCCGGGGCCCTCAGAGCAGCTTGCTGAGGCCGCCGAGCGTGCCCGGGTCTATGCCCAGCTTCGACAGCAGCTGGGCATGGTCGCCGTTGTCGGTGTCGACCTGATCGGGCAGCTGCTGGCCTGCCTGCTGCGCCTGGTCATGGTTCCCCTGGCTCTCCAGCAGCTGGACGATCTGGTCCTTGCTGATATTCATGCTCTTCCCTTCAAACGCCGATGCCACCTGATGGCGGTGGGCGCTGACGCTCCACGAGCCGTAACAGGAGGCCGGTGCTGGAGCCCCAGCGCTACCCCAGGACGATGCGGGCAAGCAACCCCCTGATGCCACCAGCTAAGGCCGCGTGATGATCTGCCATGCCAGCTCCGGGCCAGAAGCAGGCATGCGTCTTTCATCGCGTAGGCCGTGTTAGGCCGGCGGCTGGCTGGGTAGGCGGGGGCCATCCGGGCGGAGGGTAGAGGTTATGAACCACAGTGCAGACTGTGCGCCGCCGTCCCGCACCCAGGAGCGCTCGACTGGGGAACTGGTCAAGCAGGTTTCCGAGCAGGTCTCGGTGCTGGTGCGCGATGAGCTGAAGTTGGCGCAGCTGGAGATGACCCGCAAGGGCAAGCAGACCGGGATGGGCATCGGGATGCTCGGGGGCAGTGGCCTGGTCGCCTTGTATGGCCTGGGCTGCCTGATCGCCTGTGTGATCATCGCCATCAGCGGGGTGCTGGCGGCGTGGCTGGCGGCCCTGATCGTGGGCGCCGCGTTGCTGGCGGTGGCCGGGGTGGCGGCCCTGATCGGGAAGGGCCGCCTGCAAAGGGCTACACCCCCAGTGCCGAAGGAGACCGTCAGCAGCGTCAAGGCGGATGTCGAAGAGATCAGGGAAAGGGCGCGGCGATGAGCAGCAGTGGACGGGTGGGCAAGCCCGCGCAGCCTGTGGCTGAGGCGGACACCATCTCAAGCGGCGGCCAGCCAGCCGGTAGACCTGCCAGCGGGGGCACACCCGGAACGGACCCGCAAGCCAGCGCCGGGGCGGCCCCTGCTGCGCCCCACGGCCAGACCGCTGAGGCCATGCCGACGAAGCGCGCAGTGGCAGCTGATGCGCACCCTGCAGCGGAGGAAAGGCCTGTTGATGAGGCCGAGCTGAGGCAGGAGATCGAGCAGACGCGTGAGCAGCTCGGCGAGACGGTGGAACAGCTGGCCGCCAAGACCGATGTCACGGGCAGGGCGCGTGCCAAGGCCACCGAGCTGGCCGGGCGGGCGAAGAGCACGACAGCCCAGGCGCGGACGCAGGCCGCCGCCCAGTTCGGTAACGTGCGCGGGCAGCTGCAGGCTAAAGCCGCTCCGGTGCGTGAAGCTACGCCGGAGCCTGTACGGCGAGCCGTGGCCAAGGGTGCCAGTACCGCTCAGCAGCGGCGCGTGCCGCTGGCGATGGCGGCCGCCACTCTGATGGCCGGGTATCTGGTGTTCCGGTGGTGGAGGAGAAAACGATGATCAAGCTGTTCTACAAGCCGGTCAGCGTGCTCGTCAGCGTGCTGGGCGGGATGCTGGCCGGGGCGATCTTCAAGCAGGTGTGGAAGCTCGCCGCCCGCGAAGACGACGCGCCCAAGGCGACCGATGCGCGGCGTGGCTGGCGGGAGATCCTGCTGGCCGCTGCGATGCAGGGCGCGATTTACGCGCTGGTCAAGGCCGTGATCGGCCGGGGCACCGCCGAGAGCACCCGCAAGCTCACCGGGGTCTGGCCGGGGAAGGACGACCCGCAGCCGGAGAAGGCGGCGTAAGCGTGGCCAGGGGGAAGCAGCCAGAGGGCACCGAGCAGGAGGTACCGCCGCCGGATAAGATCCCGGGCGGCCCGGACACGCCGCTGGAGCTGGGCAAGACCGGGTGGCGGGACCTGCTCAAGCGCAGCTTCAAGGAGTTCAAGAGCGACCGCTGCACTATGACCGCCGCGAGCTTGGCTTACTACTGGTTCCTGTCCCTGTTTCCGGCCCTGATCGTGGTTCCTGTCCCTGTTTCCGGCCCTGATCGCGCTGCTGGGGCTGGCCAGCTTGATCCAGATCGGCGAATCGACGGTGAATCAGCTGGTCAAGGGCCTGTCCCATGCCCTGCCTCCCGGGGCGTCGAAGGTGTTCAGCGATGCGATCACCGCGGCCGCCGGGCGCTCTTCCGGCGGGTCGCTTACCGCGGTGATCATCGGTGTGGTGATTGCGATCTGGAGCGCGTCGGCGGGCATGGCCGCGCTGCAAACCGGCCTGGACATCGCCTACGACGTGCCGGTGGACCGCAAGTTCCTGGCCAAGCGGCTGTGGGCGGGCCCGCTCATGCTGGCCACGGTGGTGCTCGGCGGGATCGCCTCGGCGCTGATTGTGTTCGGCGCCCCGCTCGGCTCAGCCATCCAAGGTCATGTGGGGGTGGTGGGCACGGCGTTTGCGGTGGTGTGGACGGTGCTGCGGTGGGTACTGACGGTCATCGCGATCTCGCTGTTGTTCTCGGTCTTCTATTACCTCGGGCCCAACCGGGAGTCGCCGCGGTGGCAGTGGGTCAGCCCCGGCGGGCTGATCGGCAGCGCGATCTTCGTGCTCGCCTCCCTCGGCTTTTCCTTCTACGTGGCCAAGTTCGGCAACTACGGCAAGACCTACGGCACCTTCGCTGGCGTGGCCATCCTCATCTTCTGGCTCTTCCTCACCGGCATCGCCGTCCTGCTGGGCGCCGAGATCAACGCCGAAGCCGAACGCCAGGCAGCCGCCGAAGCAGGCCATCCCCAAGCCCAGGCCAGCGCCCAAAAGATCCAACAAGGCGCCTAGCCCCCTCGGCGTCCCACCGTCCATCCCGGCAAGGCCGGGGCGGCCCTCGCGGACGCTACCGCACATCGGAACGGCCGCACGGCAGCCGGGTAGACGCCAATCTGCCTGCCTTGCCTGGGGGAACTCCGGTGATCCAGCCAGGCGGCGATCACCACCTGGCCGCCGATCCCACAAATAACCGGGCGTGATTTCAGGCACCAGCCTGGGCGTTAGCCGTCCCCGCATCACCGCACGCCTGCGGACCAACGGGCACCGGCTCATGCAGCGGTGGCCACCGCGGCGAACAGGTTGATCATCGCCAGCGCGGCGCCGCGCAGGGTTGCGGATGGGTCGAAGGCACGCCGAGGCGACGGGCACGCGTTCTGGGTCTGGCGCAGCGAGCGCTTGCGGGCCGGCGCCCATCCGCACGCCGCGCTGACCGGCATCGTAGGGCACGACAACCAGCCGTACCGGCTTGGGACCGCCCGCCATCCCAACAGTATGCGTGCTGCCATACTTCAGCCTTGTTCCCAGGAGCTGGCGTGACTTCCGGCGGCAGAACATGAGGAGAAAGCGTAATAGGCGTGGGGGCGGCACGACCGCATCTGGCCGCCGTCACCGTGACCAGCGGCCGGAACGCCGGGAGGCAAGTCGCAACTGTAGGGAACTGACGTGTGTGCTCCCCTCTGTGCTCGCCCGGTTCCGGCACAGGCGCGTGCCCTTCGCGGCCAGCCCACCCGCGGCAAGCGGTCCCTGTCCCGCCGCCCTCCCCGGTGCGCGGCGATTGGTCGCGCGGTCGGCGGGTAGCGGCGCCGTAGCCCGCGAGGAAAGGACAGCAGGACCAACCGAACTGCCGCCACGCCGACAGCCCCGGGACAGATGAGGGGAGGTAAGCATGAGCAGCTACACCGCGGTGGCCGCGCCACACGAGACTATCGATCAACGCGCGGGCGCCGTGCACGACTGGCGAGTGAGCCAGCTGACCCGTCTCGGCCTGGCCTGGCCTGTCGCCGAGGCCGTCGCCGACCGGGTCGACTGGCATGAGGTCGCCCAGCTGGTGCAGCGCGGCTGCCCAGCCGCACTCGCAGTCACCATCGTCGACTGATGCGCCCGATGACGCGAGCCAGTTCATTTCCGAGGACTGGGCGCTAAAGCGCCGATCCGTGGCGGCAGTGTCACCGTCGTCGGCTGGCTTCGTCACCGGCATTGGCGACGATGGCCGCGATGGGCGGGATTGCCAGCGCCACGAAGGACATCACCACCGCGGCCGTGGTCGAATAGAGGCGCACGATGGCCCACGCGGCGATGAACAGCGCCAGGCAGACGCCCATCAAGATGAAGTAGGCCCTGTCGCGCCACACGGCCCTTTCCTTGCTCATGACTTAGCAGGGCCACATATGGGAGCAAGGGCTTTGTGGCCCAGACGGGGTAACAGCAATCGGTGCCACGTGCAGCCACTACCCCGCGCAACTTCGTGGAATCGTGGGGGCAGCACAGGGTAAGCGGCGCCCGGGCTGGTCCGGACGCGGGCCGTTGGAACCGAAGGCGTGATCGGCAGCAGGTGGGGAGAATCAGTCTTCGCACGATAGGCGTTGAAAGAGTTCCCGCTTGTTGAGCCGGGGACGGGAAGACCAAGGGCCGTGGCCGGGACCGTCTTGCAGTCGCCCTCGTCCGCTGAGCCGGACCTGACTGCGGGTGACAGGGGCAGCGGCTGTCCTTGGAGATCGAAAGGTCACCGAGGAGAGTTAGCTGTCGAGGTACAGCCGCGCGTCCTGCAGCTGCCGAGGGGCCGTGATTACGATCTCGGTGGTGACGACCAGGCCGCCCCGGACGTGCGCGGGCGAGTTGATCAGCATCGATGCTGCTGGGCTCTGGGCACTGTCGAATACCGTGCGCTGCCCGAACACGTTCAGCAACCCCAGCAGCGCGATGACCGCGATCACCACCAGCGCGGCCCGCCGCTGCCACACATGGTGGCCCCGGCCCGCCAGGTCCTGGTGCCGTGCCCGGTCGATGCCGACCGGGGAATCCGCGCGAGCCATCGTCTGCCTTTACAGCCACTCTTGATTGTCTGCCGACCATACGGCCCGGGCAGCGGAAAGCACGCCGCCGCCCGGACAAGCGCAAGCCCGCCCGCCGCAGGCTGGAATTCCGGACGGCGACCAATGTTCGCGACTCATCCGGCAGCTGGGTTCGGGAGGTTCCCAGGGGGTCGGCAAAGTCTTTCAGGATGACGTGAGTTCGGGCGACACGCCGGTGATGAGCAGGTAAGAGTGCGGGCACGGCCCTTGTGGTGATCATGGCGGTTGCTGAGACCTGCCGATCATCCCCGAAGGACCATGCCCGCCTTGTCATCATCACCGATTCATCCTGTCCTCGGCCACCTGGCCGACCTGGCCGGCGATGCCGCCGAAGATCCGCCGGGCCTGCTGGCGGTGCTGGCCGGGGTGGCTGACCCCCGGCACCGGCGGGGGGTGCGCCACCGGCTGGCCGTGATCTTGGGGCTGGCGGTGTGCGCGGTGCTGGCCGGGGCACGCTCGTTCACCGCGATCGCCGAATGGGCCGCGGACGCCGATGAGCAGACCCTGGCCCGGCTCGGGGTGTGCGGGGGCGGTGCCGTCGGAGTCGACGTTCCGGCGGACCTTGCAGCGGCTGGATGCGGACGCTTTCGATGACCTGGCCGGGCAGTGGGCGGCCCGGCGCACCGCGCCCGGGCCGGGCGGCCGGCGGGTGATCGCGGTGGACGGCAAGACCTTACGTGGCTCTGGCCATGGCGAGCAGAACAGCCGTCACCTGCTCGCCGCCTTCGATCATGCTCATGGCGCGGTGCTGGGCCAGGTGGAGGTGGGCGCCAAGACCAGCGAAATTCCGCTGTTCACCGCCCTGCTGGACCGCATCGAGATCACCGATGCGGTCATTACCGCCGATGCCCTGCACGCCCAGCGCGAGCACGCCCGCTACCTGGCCCGGCGCGGCGCACACTATGTGATCACGGTCAAGCGCAACCAGCCTGGGCTGTACGCCCAGCTCGCCGCCCTGCCCTGGCGCGAGGTTCCGGTGGCCTATACCAAGCGGGAACACGGCTGGCCGGGGCGGCCAGCATCGCTGCCGCCCTGCGCTATCGCGCCCGGCGGCCCGCCCGGCCGCTACAAACGATCATGAAGTGCTAACCGACTTTGCCGAGGCCCTGGGGAGGCTCCGGCAGCGCCGTTTAGCCGCAGGGGCGGGGGTAGGAGGCGGTGTGCCAGGCACCAACCACCAACCACAGTCACCAAGGGGGCACTTTGACATCTGACGCCATCGTCTTGCTGAAGGACGACCACAAGGAAATCCGCCGCCTGTTCCGCCAGTTCCAGCGCGCCGACGACAGGGCGGTCAAGAAGAAGGGCAGGCTTGTCGAGCAGATCATCGAACGGCTGACGGTGCACACCTACCTCGAGAACGAGGTGATGTATCCCGAGGTCCGCGCCCTGCTGCCCGGGCTTGAGGACGACGTGCTCGAGTCCTACGAAGAGCATCACGTGGCCGACGTCCTGTGTATGGAGCTGGCGGCGATGGCGCCCGATGCGGAGCACTTCGACGCCAAGGCCACGGTGCTGATCGAGAACGTCAGCCATCACATCGAGGAAGAAGAGCGGGACTGGTTCCCCAAGGTCCGGGCCGGCCTGGGCCGCAAGCAGCTTCAGGATATCGGGGCCAGGCTCGAGCAGGCCCGGCAGAAGGCACCGAGAACCCCAGCGCAACCCAGCGCGCTGAAGAAGACGATCGACACGGTCATCTCCTGACCACGGCGAAGCGCGCGCTATGGGGTGCCGAGCTGGAGCTGGATGCTGTCAGTCTTGACGTTGTCCAGCGACTGCTCCCAGCTGCGCTGTGGCCAGTGGTAGCGCACGATTCCGTCGGCCGACCGGTACTCGGCGGTATAGAGCGTGCCGAAGCCGTGGTGGAAGCGGGTGGCGTAAACGGGCGGGCGCAGGCAGGCCTCGATGAGGCCGGATACGCCGGCGCCACGGGCGAGCAATTCCTCGAGCCGCTGTTCCCGCTCCACGCTGCGGATCGCTGTTGTGTAGGGGGCCCATTCCACGCTGCCCTGGTGATTGGTGGCCACCGACCGGCCGGTGACCCGGGGCGGCCGGTCCGGAGCGAGGTAGACGGTGCCCCACTGGCCACGGCGGTCGAGCACCGTGACGTTGTAGGACATGTGCACCGGGACCCTGCGCAGGACCCGCACCGCTTCGTCGGCGGTCCCGCATACCTCCAGCACGTAACGGATGACGAGCGGGATGCCAAAGCCTTCGCCGACCTGCGGCCGGCCTCCGAATGTCAGCGACACGGCGAGCCCGGCGTCGTTGACGCCGTCCAGCAGCCCCCACAGGCAGTCGAGCATGCCCAGTACCCGGCGGCCGGTGTAGGCCGTCTTGGCCACGACCCCGTCGAACAGGCGGTAGTCCCAGTCGTAGTTGCGGATCAGCGCCGGCCCGCCGTCGAGAACAATCGCCTGTGAACAGCCGGTGAGGAACGGCGGAGGACTCCATAGCGCCAAGGCCGCGCCGGCGTCGTGGCTGCCGGGAATCATCGTGGTCAGCCGCTCCCAGGTGGGCACGAGCTCGGGCATGTGCTGCTCGAGGCGGGCCCTGGCCTGTCCGGTGGTCGGACGGGTGTTCGCGCCCTCGCGCCACCAGCGGCGAAACGCCGGCCAGGTCGCCGCCAGCTGCGCGCGGATCTGATCACCGGGCTCGTCTTCTTCGTAGGCGCGGACGGTCAGGCTAACTGCGCCCGCCTCCGGTGCCGCCTGCCAGGGAGTATCGGCCGACAGTCCGGCTGCCCAGTCCGTCGATGCCACGCGCCGCAGCCATGAGCGCCAATCCGACCAGTCGACGTTCTCCACCCAGCGCTGCCATCCTTGCCAGTCAGAAGGAGCAGCGATGGGGTCACGGTCCTTCGGGCTGGTCGCCATAATGATCTCCGTTCGGGCTATGGGCGTACACCTGCAGGCACCTAAGGTCTGGCCTGGTTCTCACTCGGTCATGACACGGACGCTGCCGAGGGCGGTATCAGCTGCGTCGGCCTTGACTGACAGGGAGCTGCCACACGTCGAGAAAACGTTTGCTCAGCGCCAACCGCATCGGCCATCAGTTGCCCGGCCCGGCGAACTAGCCCGGCGGAAGATAACCGGTCATCCAGCCCCGCGGTCGCCAGCACATCAGACCGGAACACCTCTTCTCCCAGCACCGCCAGCACCCGTGGATCCGCACCGCGGCCCTGCTTGTGGCCAGGCGGCGTGAACGAAACCTCACCCCGGCGGTGGTAAGCCGCCAGCGCATCAAGGACCGGCACCTGAGAATGGTCCATCCCTGCCGGCTGCCCCCACGACGCCAAACGAAACAGCCACACCCGGCCGCCATGGGCGCGAGTACCCCGCAGCGACGACAACGGCCATGCGGCGTTGGCGGCGCGGCCGGAGCTGGCCCAGCTCGCTGAGCACACCGAATCGGATTTCCTCGCCGAGGCCTACCAGGCTGGCCGGGGGCAGCCCGTCTCGGTCGCGACCGCTGAAGGACTGCTGGGCGGGGACGGCTGGGCCAGTGACACGAGATAGGACGCCGCCGCAAAGCGGTTACCCGGCGGCCTCGGTGAGCGCCGCCGCTGAGTTAGACGTGGCCCGGCTGGGTAGAGCGCGGTGAACACGGGAGCCAGAGGAGCCAGATTCACTATGACCACACATGACCCCCGGGGCGGGGGCCGACCGCGCCTGATCTTCGCGCTCGGCGACACCGCGCCGCAGCAAGCCAGCCAGCGTGAGTTCGACCTCCTGCCGGGCGTCACCGTCATCGGCAGCGGGCCAGATGCGGACCTGCGCCTGGAGGGGCTGGATGGCCGCCACGCTGAGATCCGCCGGGATGAGCGTGACGAGTACGTCTACGTCGACCTGGGCAGCGAGGCACCGGGCCAGGTGGACGGGCAGAAAGCCAGCGGCAAGCCGCTGCGCACCGGCGACCGGCTCCAGCTGGGGCATTGGACGCTGTCGTACTTCCGGGAAGAGTTCGCCGATCATGGCATTCCCTTCGGCGGGCGGCACGGCGGCGACCCACACCCGGTTCAGGAAGAGCCACGGCCACGCGGCACGTCCCCGGAGGGAGGCAGAGACCGGACCGCCAACGATCCCGGCGAATACTTCTAACTGCGCACGGCCCGGGCGGGCCTGGTCAGCGGCAAGCTCACCACCGGCCCGATACGAGCACGGCCGCAGCGCGACATCTCATAGGAGAACAACATGAGCCAAGCCACTTATGGCCATCGGGCACGCTGGCAGGACGCCAGAAGCTGGGCAGAAGGCGCCCTGGCGCGGGCACGCGCACCGCAATCACGCCAGGGCCTGCTCGGCATCTACCTCAACGACCACCTGGCCGGCGCGACAGGCGGGGTGGAGCTGGCGCGCCGAATGGCGGGCTCGCACCACGATCCCGCTCAGCGGGTGAGGCTGCAGCGCCTAGCGGCAGACATTGCCCAAGACCGGCGGGCGCTGCTCGAGCTCATGGCTGTGCTCGGGCTGCCAGTCCGGCGCTACAAGCTCAGCGCCGTCTGGGCCGCCGAGAAGGCGGCCCGGCTGAAGCTGAATGGCAGCTTGCTTGCCCGGTCACCGCTGAGCAACCTGGAAGAACTCGAGATGCTGCGGCTGGGTGTGGAGGGCAAGGCTGCCGGCTGGCGCACCCTGCGAGCACTCGCCGACGCCGACAGCCGCCTGGACCGTGACCGGCTGGATGGGCTCATGGCACGAGCGCGAGAGCAGACCGGCCTGCTCGAGGAACTCCGGATCCGGGCAGTGGCACGTCTCATCGAAGCTGAGACGGCACTGCCCTCGGAGCAGTTTTGAGGATCGGCACCTTCCCAGGAGGGAAACCCGCATGGCAAGCCCTCCTCGTGGGTGCCTGTGGCAATAGTGGCCGCAGCCTTCATGGCGGGCGGCCTGGGGATCATCCTGCACACTTGGTGGCTCGTGTGGGCGTGCGGCGGAGTCGTTGTGCTCTCTGTCCCCGCCGGTAAGGCAATCGGCATCATGGACGACACCGTCGCCTGGGCAGCGCGCCAGCCGCCACCCCCCACCCACCCCATGACCTTGAGGGCTGGCTCTCGGCTGGGCCAGTCAGACCATGCTCGGGTAACCGGAGGTTGAGGATCTGGGGATCAGCGGTGGCTGCGGCTGGTGCTCGTATCCGCCAGCAGGCTGAGACGCCGCGCCATGTTTATCCCGGCTGCCGGGGGAAAGCGCAAAAAGGAAACCAGACCACCACCGGCAACCGGGAGGAACGATGCCAAGCGTGTTCGACGTGCTGGGCCATGACCACGACGAGGTCAAGCAGATGCTCGCCGAGCTGGAAGCCGGTCCGACCGCGGCCACCGGCGCCAGCGGCAGCGACCTGGCACGGCGGAAGAAGCTGGTCGAGCAGCTCGTCATCGAGGAGTCCAAGCACGAAGCTGTGGAGGAGATGTACTTTTGGCCGGCTGTGCGGGACACGATTCCCGACGGTGGCCGCTTTGCGGATACCGCCATCGAACAAGAGCAAGAAGGCAAGGAAGTCCTAGACAAGCTGGACAAGCTCGATGCCAGCGAGCCGGAGTTCGAGCAGCTGGTCGCCACGATCATCCAGGCAGGCCGCGGGCACATCAACTACGAGGAGACCCAGGTCTGGCCGCAGCTGCGCGCCGCGCTCAGCGCCCAGGAAGCCAGCGATCTGGGAGACGAGATCGAGCAGGGCAAGAAGACCGCCCCGACCCGCCCGCACCCGCATACGCCCGCCGCACCAGGAGTCCTGAAGACGGCCGGGCCAGCCATCGGCGCGGCCGACCGGGCCCGGGATGCGGCCAGCGGCCGAGGAGAATAACTGGTCCAGTCGGCGGCGCCGGGGGATCAGTCACGCGCCGCCGACAGGCCGGAGAGCAGGCGCGCCGAAACCCAGTGAGCAACAGCCCGGCGACGGCCAGCACGCGCGATCCCGCGCCCGCGGCAGCAGCCTGAGGTGCGGTGCGCCCCTAGCGCTTTGAACGCATAAGAC
>Ga0335085_10005209_pt1 | contig 21061 bp, 17 predicted proteins | sample Lox_Sample_45_FD_206712 | JGI IMG/M metagenome (GOLD analysis project Ga0335085, IMG submission 206712) | Soil microbial communities from Loxahatchee National Wildlife Refuge, Florida, United States - Lox_Sample_4.5 | ecosystem: Environmental > Terrestrial > Soil > Wetlands | place: USA...
CCGATCAAGGTGGATCGCGAGGAGCGGCCCGACATCGACCGTATCTATATGCAGTACGTGCAGGCAACAACGGGCGGCGGAGGATGGCCGATGTCCGTCTGGCTCACGCCCGAGCTGAAACCGTTTGTCGGCGGCACTTATTTTCCGCCGGACAATCGCTACGGGCGCGCGGGCTTCCCGCTGGTGCTGGAAAGAATTGCCGAAGCGTGGAAAAACGAACGCGAAAAAATTCTTTCGACCAGCGCCGGAATCATGGATCAACTGCGCGCGCAGGCGGAGGCGGCGGGCACCGGGGCCGATCGCATCGAGGCATCGGTGATGGACAGCGCGTTCAACCAGTTCCGCCGGGCTTTCGATTCAAAGCTGGGCGGATTCGGAGCGGCGCCGAAGTTTCCCCGCCCCTCCGTACACAATTTTCTGCTGCGCTACTGGAAACGTACAGGCCGGGACGAAGCCCGCGACATGGTGGTGGAAACGCTGCTCGCCATGGAGAAAGGCGGCATGCACGATCAGCTCGGCGGCGGATTCCATCGCTATTCCGTCGATGAGTACTGGTTCGTGCCGCACTTCGAGAAGATGCTCTACGATCAGGCGCAGGTGGCCATATCGTATCTGGAAGCGTTTCAGATCGTGCGCGAACCGGTGCTGGCGCGGGCGGCGCGGCGCACTCTCGATTACGTGATGCGCGACATGACAGCGCCCGAGGGAGGGTTTTTCTCCGCCGAAGATGCCGACAGCGCGCCCGATGCGGCGCATCCGGAGAAGAAAAGCGAAGGAGCGTTTTACATCTGGTCTTACCAGGAAGCCGTGGAGCTGCTGGGGGAGGACCGTGCCGAGCTTTTCGCCAGGCGCTACGGCATGGAACGCGACGGCAACGTCGCGAACGATCCGCATCATGAATTCACCGGCCGCAACATTCTGTTCCAGGCGAATGCGGAAATCGAAGTGCCCGGCGCGGACGAGACTCTTTTTGAGGCTCGCGCCAAACGGCCGCGTCCGCATCTCGATGACAAAATTCTGACCGCGTGGAACGGTCTGATGATTTCCGCGCTGGCAAAAGGAGCGGCGATTCTCAGGGAGCCCGCTTACGAACTGGCGGCGCGGCGGGCAGCGGAGTTCCTGCTGACGACGATGCGCCGGAGTGACGGAACTTTGCTGCGGCGCTTCCGTGAAGGCGATGCGGCGATCCCGGGGATGCTTGACGATTACGCGTTCTTCGTCCAGGGTCTGCTCGATCTGTATGGGACGACGTTCGAGTTCCGCTGGCTCGAAGCTGCCATCGGCATTACCGAAAAGCAGCGCGAGCTTTTCGAAGACAGGGCAGGCGGCTTTTTCGCATCCGCGCATGAAGACGCCGCGAAACTGATGCGAATGAAGGATGATTACGATGGCGCGGAACCGTCGGGCAATTCGGTTGCGCTGATGAACCTGCTGCGCCTTGGGCGAATCACGAATCGCGGGGATTTTCAGGTCTCGGCGCGAAAGCTGATCGCAGCGTTTCAGGCACGGGCCGGGGCCGTACCTTCGGCGATGCCGCAGATGCTCGCCGCGGCTGAATTCGACATCGCGCCGGCGCGGGAAATCGTGGTGGCCGGCGACCACTCGGACAAAATGCTTCGCCTTCTCTGGCAGAACTTCGATCCCAATCGCGTTCTGCTGTACGCGGATCCGCACATTGCCGAATTCAATCCCGCGGTAGCGCACATGCCGGCAGACGACAGCACAACGGCCGTGTATGTGTGCGAAAACTTCACCTGCCGCCATCCGGTTACGCGCGAAGAAGACCTGGCGGCGCTGTTAAGATAGTTGTTCGCATCTCAACCAAATCAAGTCAAAAAAAGGAGAATTACATGGAGCGCGCAGGAGCCACTACGTTGATGGGAAACCCGATGACTCTGGTTGGACCCGAGCTGAAAGTCGGAGAGAAAGCGCCCGATTTCACCTCGCTCGACAACGCACTGAAGCCCGTTAAACTGGCCGATACCGGCCACAAGACCCGGATCTTCAGCGTGGTGCCTTCGCTCGATACACCGGTGTGCGACGCTCAGACCAAACGCTTCAATGAAGAAGCCGGCAAACTCGACAATGTCGACATCTACACGGTGAGCATGGACCTTCCTTTCGCGCAGAAGCGCTTCTGCAATGCATTCACGCTGGACAAAGTGAAGATGCTCTCCGATCACCGGGATGCTTCGTTCGGCGCGGCATGGGGCACGCTGATCAAGGAACTGCGCATCATGAGCCGCGCGATTTTCGTGGTGGGACCCGACGACAAACTGAAATACGTCGAGTACGTGCCTGAAGTCTCGCAGCATCCGAATTACGAAGCCGCACTGGCCGCCGCGCGGAGTTAACCTGCCATCATCGCTCCTCTCCGGCCCTGTCCTGAAACTGCGCCAAAGCAGGCTGGTGCAGGGCGGGCTGGTGGTGGGGGCGTGCATACTGCTCGGCAACATAACGGGCTTCTTCCGGGTCGCGGTTACGGCATATTTGCTGGGCACGCATGGCGCAGCCGACGCGCTCGCCGTGGCGCTCGGGCCGATCGACACGGTGAACTCCGTGGTGGTCAACACCATGTTGTTCGCGTTCGTGCCGATGCTTCTGCTGCGGCAGAACGGAGACCGTGGCGCACTCTTCGCGCGCGCTACGCGCATATACATATGGATATTTGCCGCGATAAGCGCGGCCACCGCTTTATTTGCGCCGCAGTGGATCGCAGTTCTGGGACCGGGCCTCGCAGCGCCGGAACGCGCGCAGGCGATCGCGCTGCTGCGCTGGCTGGCGCCTTCCACTTTTTTCGGCGCCAGCGCCTCAGTTTTTTCCGCGCTGCTCTACAGCGAGAGGCGATTTCTGGTGCCCGGGCTTTATCAGACGTGCCTGAACGGCGCATCGATCACCGGCGCGCTGCTGCTTTGGCGCAGCATGGGAGTGAACGGATTTGCCATCGGCTACTCGGTGGGCGCCGGATTCGAACTGTGCCTGACGTGGTTTTTCACACGCGGCCTGCGCAGCGCTCCGCGTTCAGAATGGGAAGCCCCCATGCCGGACATTCTGCTGAAACCCGGAATGTTCCTGCTCTACGCGGGCCTGATCGCGGGTAATCTGATCGTCACCAGAATCTTCGCGACTCACGCGGGACCGGGGATGGCAGCATCGTTCGACTACTGCATGCGCTGCGTCAGCGTGGTGCTGGCGTACCTGGTCTATCCGGCGGCATCGACGCTGGTGCCGGAAATCGCGCGGCTGCGCGGTACGAACGAAACGGCGAAAGCCTATTCGCTGATCGACAAGGGCGTTGCGGTGATGGCGGTGGCGGCAGTGCTTTCGTGCGCTCTGGGCGTGGCGCTGCGAAAGCCGGTGATCGCGCTGCTGTTTCAGCGCGGCAGTTTCACGCGCCAGTCGACGGAACTGGTCTCGGCGGTCTTTCTGGGATTCGCACCGAGTCTTATCGGGTGGTCGTTACTCGATGTGATTGCGCGCTGTTTCTTCGCGCTGGATCGCCCGAAGCTGCCGGTGGGCGCCGCGTTCGTTCCGATCAGCGTGAATATTGCGATCACGTGGACGCTGTATGCCACCGGCAGGCTGACCAGCCCGGCGGCCCTGGGGCTCGGCGCGTCAGCCGGCCTGTTTCTGGGATTTGCGGGGTTGTTTACGGCGGTGCATGTGAGAAGACCGGCAAAAGTTCTCAGCAGTCAGTCTTCAGTCATCAGTCTGCGATAAGGCGGCTCGCTCCTGTTTTTAACCGGCAACTGCCGCCTGATGACTGTGAACTAATTGGCTTTCTCTCCGCGGCGCTTCACGTCGATGTTCAGGCGCTTGATCTTCTGATTCAGCGTGGAGAGCGGCACACGAAGCGCTTCGGCGGTGTCGGTCTGGCTCCAGTTAAAGCGCTCCAGCGCATCAATGATGGTGCGGCGCTCGAAGTCCGCTACGATTTCGAAGAGCGATGCATCCTGCGGCAGCGCGCCGTTTTCGCCGCGGCGGAGACGGATGCCGCCGGCATGCAGCAGATAATCGGGCAGCACATCGAGAGGGATCACCTGCGTCGCGGCCAGCACGACCGCGCGCTCGACAACGTTCTCCAGCTCGCGAACATTGCCCGGCCAGGAATGGTCGAGCAGCAGCTGCATTGCCTCCGGTTCGAAGCGAAGCTGCGTCTTGTTGGCGGCGTCCAGAAACTTCTCGTTCTCTTTTGAAAACTTGTCGAGGAAGTGCTGGACAAGCAGAGGAATATCCTCGCGGCGCTCGCGCAGCGGCGGCAGATTGATATTGATGACGTTCAGCCGGTAGTAGAGATCCTCGCGGAATTTTTTCTCCTCCACCATCTTGCGCAGATCAGCGTTGGTGGCCGCCAGAATGCGCACATCGACTTTGACAACATCATTCGAACCAAGCGGCGTGAATTCCTTTTCCTGAATCACGCGCAGCAGTTTCGACTGCGTCTCCGGGCCGATAGTGCCCACTTCGTCGAAAAAGATGGTGCCGTTGTGCGCGACCTCGAATGCGCCCTTTTTGTTGTGAATCGCGCTGGTGAAGGCGCCCTTCACGTGGCCGAATAGCGCCGACTCCAGAAGATCGGTTGGCAGCGAACCGCTGTTCACGGCAACGAACGCGTGGTCAACCCGCGGCGAATTCGCATGAATGGCTTTCGCGATGAGTTCTTTGCCGGTACCGGTTTCGCCGGTGATGAGAATGGTGGAGCGGCTGGGTGCAACCTGCCCGACCAGATCGAGCACACGCAGCATGCGGTCGCTCTTGCCGATGATATTGGGGAAGCTGTAGCGCTGCTTCAGCGCGATCTTGAGCTGCGTGTTCTCGTCGATCAGGCGTTGTCCGGCGATGACGCGCTCAATCTCGATCAGCAGCTTCTCGTTGTCCCAGGGTTTAGAGAGATAGTCGTTGGCGCCAAGTTTGACGGCCTGCACCGCGGCTTCCACCGTGCCGTAGGCGGTGATCATGAAGATCGGCGTGTGCTTGTCGCGCTCCCGCACATCGCGCAGCATCTCCATGCCGGATTTTTCCGGCATCATGAGATCGAGCAGCACGAGATCGTAGGCGCGCGTTTCGAGCTTGCGTTCGCCTTCCGCCGCGTTCGCCGCCTGCTCAACCTGATAGCCTTCCAGATTGAGCAGGGCTTCGAGGCTCTCGCGAATCTCGGCTTCGTCGTCCACCACCAGCACGCGGCCTTTGGCGCCGGAAGTTCGTTCGCGCACAGGCGACATTATGCGTGCACCGCTTTGACTGTCGCCGGAAATTCCAGACGGAAACATGTCCCCTCCCCGGGACGCGAGATGGCCTCAATCTGGCCACCATGCTCCTGAATAATGCCGTAAGTCACGGAGAGCCCCAGCCCCGTGCCCTTTTTGGCTGATTTCGTAGTGAAGAACGGATCGTAGATCCGGCTGAGATGTTCGGGGGCGATGCCATGACCGGTATCGGCGACTTCCACGACAACAATGCTGCTTTCGCCGCCGGGACTGATTCGGGCGGCAGAGCTTGTGGTGACTTCGAGTGTGCCTCCGGGCTCCATGGCATCCCGCGCATTGAGAATCAGGTTGAGAAACACCTGCTGGAGCTTGCCCGGATTGCCTTTCACCATGTCAAGGCCCGCGTCGAGCCTCGTGCGCACTTCAATGCCCGCCTTTTTCAGTTGATGCTCCAGCAGCGAAAGCGTTTCCTGAATTACGCGGTTGAGCTGCACTTCCATCAGCTCGGAGGTCGAGGTGCGCGAAAAGTTGAGAAGGGAGTTGACGATCTCGCTGGCGCGGAAGGTCTGCCGGGCGATTTTTTCGAGGATGCGCGATTTCTGATCGTCTTCGGCCACCTGCTTGGCCAGCATCTGGGCATAAGTCGAAATGACGGCAAGCGGTGTATTCACTTCATGCGCGACGCCGGCAGCCAGCAGTCCGATGCTCGATAGCTTGTCCGCCTGGATCAGACGGCGTTCCAGTTCTGCGCGATCGGTTACATCGTCGAAGATCACGAGCCGGCCGATCTGTTCGTTATCGCGCGAAACCAGAGGCGCGATCGCTATGTTCATGCTGGCTTCGCCGCGGCGCGTATCGAAGGCGAACTTGTCGAGGTGATGAATGCGGGGCTCGCCGCGTGTGCGGTCAAACTGCTCAACCAGCGTCGCCGGAAACAGCTCCGCCAGGGTGCGGCCGACGGCATCTTCACGCCCAATGCCGCTCAGCTTCTCCATTTGCGTATTCCAGCTTTCGACCTTGTCGTCAAGATCGGCCGCCAGAATTCCCACGTTGATCGATTCGACGATGTTTTCGCTGAATTCCTTCAGGCGCTCGTACTCGTCGACCTTCTGCTTCAGCGAGCGGTAGAGATTGGCGTTTTCCGTGGCGATGCCGACGTAATTCGAAAGGGTCTGCAACAGCTCGACGTCATCGCTTGAAAGAAACTCGCCCTTCTCGGTGCGGCTGGCGCCGAGGAACGCGATGGTGCGCCCGCGCACCGTGCACGGCACGTAATAGTTCAAATCGAGATCGGCGATGGTCTGGCGCACCGGCGCCGGCCAGCTTCCGGCGATGGCGTCGAGGTGATAGCGGGTGCGCTCGAAAAACAGGTATGGCACGCCCTTCGATTGAGGCCAATCGAGAAAGGTCAGGTCGAGCGAATCGGGCGAACTGAGCGGCATCGCCGGAGAACCCAGCGACATGCGCAGACGCCAGCCGCCGTCGGGCTCGGCAAGAAAGAATGCCACGTGGCGAATCGAAAGGGTCTGCATGAGCCGGTCCGCCACGGAGCGCAGCATATGGTCGAGATCGGTTTCCGAATTCAGTTCGCGCGCGAACTCGATCAGGGTGCGGCGGTAATCGTAGCGATCGCGATAGAAATACTTGTCCAGCCGCTCCTGAATCCAGTTGCGCAGCGGCTGAAACAGGAACGCCGCAATCAGCATGACTGTGATCAGGCCGGTGTTACCGAGGTCTTTGAAATTCTTCTGGACCAGGCTGCCGAGCGAAAAGACCACGCCATAGAACGCGGCCAGCACCAGCAGCGTGGCGATGGTGTAGGCGTAGCCGCGCCGGAAGATGACATCGACGTCCATCAGGCGGTAGCGCACGATCGCGATTGCGATGGTGAGCGGAATCAGCGGGAGCGTGATCACCGCATAGTTTGACCACACCGTGTACGCCGGGCTGAACGGCAGATCGAGAACGTAGGGAATCGCGTTGACAATGGCGAACGGCGCGAAACCGAACAACATCCCGTTGCGCAGCCACTTGAGCTGCTGGCGAATGATCGGATCTTCGGCCTGACGGTAGCCGAACTGCAGAACCAGACCGGCTATGAGATAAGTGGCGGTCAGCAGACCCATCCATGAACGGTCGAGCGCCTCGCGCACGTCGAGCACGGAATTACCGGGAGAAATCAGAATCCCCGATGCGAAACCCGCCGCCACCAGCGTGAGCGCGGCGCCGGGCAGATACAACAGAGGCGCTGCGGTGAGGCGTCCCCATTGTTTTCGCAGCCAGTGTTTCGGTTCGGGGAAGGTCAGGCAGAAATGCAGGAACAGAGCGGGCGCCAGCCAGCCGGCAATCAGGTTGCCCCAGTCGATCACCTGATCGAACGCGTTGAGCTTGCCGGTGCGGTGGAAGCAGGAAAAGATGAACGAAACCAGGCAGAAGATGTAAAAGTGGCTGGCTTTGTATGCGCTGCCGCGGCGGAAATAAACGAACAGGCCGATGGCGAGGTAGGCCACACCGACAACGTATTGCCACGTGATGGCAATGCCGCGCGCGGCTTCACCGACAATCACCGTCGTCGGCACATCCACGCCGGCGCGCTCGTAGACGTATGAGGCTTTTGCCCACGCGCCAACATACGCCAGGCGCCGCGGCACGTCGCTGGTATCGAGCACCGGCGCCGACTGGATCGATTTCAGAACGTCATTCGTGCGAATGCCGGCGCGCTCGGCCGGACCGCCTTCCACCACCCGCAGAGCGACCACCTGATTTCCGCCGGACCCGGCGCGGTCGACCCAGGTCACGCCGTCATCGGGCAAACGAAACCGATGGATCTGCTGATAATTCAGCGCCGCCGCCGTGGCCGCCGCGATGGTCAGCACGGTGAGGATTGCTGTGGAGAGCTGGAATTTGAGTTCCTGAAGCATCTATTACGCGTATCCGGCGGTGTTCCGGAAGACACCTGTACGTTGATGTACCCAGTGCAGTTACAATGCCAATATGGTGAACAGAAATCGAAACTTAACTGATGTAAACAATCAGTTTAGCGCGGTCGCCAGGCGCACGTATTCCGTTTTTGGAATAGGGCACAGTCGCGGGGTGTTGAGAACCGGAGTTTCGGATAACAGCGGCGTTAAAGCCGGGCCTTGGGACGCTTCGATTTCATCCATGCGACGAACTCAGCGGGCGCCGTCATGGTCGAAAGCCGACTCTGGCGAACCAGCGCCCAGTCATCGAAAAGATGGGAGTCTTTGATCTCCCGCAAGGTGACGGGAGGCTCGATCCAGCCTCGAAAACGAAAATCGGCGACAGCCAGCTTTGGATCTTTCGGATCAGCGCGTCCGCCGCCTGTGATGTCGGCTACGGCTACTATCGCGGCATCACTCATGCTATGGTAAAGAAACACGCGATCGCCGGGTTTCATGTCGCGAATTGCACGTAGCGCCTGCGGATTTCGCACGCCATCCCACACCGTTTGGCCTTCACGCTCCAATTGCGCTACCGGGTATGTTTCCGGATCGGTCTTAGCCAGAAAGTACGATATTGGTGCCAGTACTACATCTCCCGCTAACCTAAGTATATTCTTTCTTTCGTTTTTCGTTGATAGGATTTAGATTAGGCATGAGGAATCGCCTCACTTTATTCCCTGCTCTGCTTTGTACTGCAGTACTCGTCTGCGGCCAGACGGAAGGCCCGTCATCCTCCGTACCTTCGAGCCCGTCTGGAGCCACCGCCAAGGTGAGTTTGCCCCCGGTCGCGGATGAGCAAACGGCGCCGGCGCATGTGACCACGGAAGCGACGCCCGCTCCGCAATCGGCGCCACCGAAGGTGGAGAAAAGTGTACCGGGCGAATTAACGCCCGGGGCGTCCCCTGAAAAATCCGATGCGGCGGGGCCGAAGCCAGCGCCCGAACCGGAAAAATCCGCTGCGGGAGTTCCGGCGGCGGGAGCGACGACTCCTGCCAAATCCCCTGTTGCCGAGAGCGGACACAAACCTTACATATTCGGCCCGCTCGATGTGGTGATCGTCAAGATCTGGAATCTGGATAAGCTTTCCGGTGTCTACAGCATTGGCGCCGACGGCATGTTTTCCATGCCGCTCGTGGGAACGATCAAAGCCGAGGGCATGACGACCCGGCAACTCACCGACGCCGTAACGCAACGCCTGAAGGACTGCTGCCTCAACAATCCCGAAGGCGTAGTGGACGTGCAGGTCGGGAAGAACAACAGCAAGCGGTTCTACGTTTACGGCTCCGTGGGACGGCAGGGGGAATACCCGCTCGATCGCGAAGACTACACCGTGATGGACGCAATGGCCAACGTCGGCGGATTCGGCGCGTTTGCCAAGCGAAAGAAAATCCGTATTCTGCGCGGAACAAAAACGTTCTATTTCAACTACGAAGAAGTGAGTAAGGGCAAAAAGCTCGACCAGAACATTGTGATTCAGAACGGGGACCGCATTTTCGTAGACGAATAAAAGACATGCCTCGGAGGACACACGACTGCGATGACTGCATCCATTGAACCGGCATCGAACTACGTTGGGATCTCGCGGCGGCCGCTCGACCTGGAAGACTACATCGATATCGCCCGCCGTCACGCGGGATGGATCGCCGGCCCGGTGCTGGCCGGCATCGTGATCTCAACGATCGTCGCATTCATCATGCCAAATGTATATGTTTCGCAGGCAGAGATGCAGATCACGCCGGCGCAGGTCTCCGATGCCATCGTCAAATCGACCATCAACCAGCGCCTGAGTGAACGCATCATGCAGATGGAGCAGGAAATCCTGAGCCGCACCAGCCTCTCGCAGATCATCCAGGATCCGCGGCTCGACTTGTACAAGCAGCAACGCGCCAAAGAACCTCTGGAAGACGTGATCGAGAAGATGCGCACGGAAGACATCAAAATTCAGATTCAGTCCGCCGGCGAAGCCAGAGGCGCATCGGCATTTTTCATTTCGTTTTCGTATCCCGACCGCTACAAAGCGCAGCAGACCGTGCAGGCGCTGGTCACGAAGTTTTCCGATTCCAACCAGGTGACTCAGGCGACGCAGCAGACCGTCGTCAAGAATCTGGTGCACGATGAACTCTCGGAAGCCAAAGCGCAGCGCGATCAGCTCAACGAACAGCTCACGAAGTTTCGCGTCGAGAACTCCGGCAAGCTGCCGGAACAGATGAATCTGAACATGGCAGAGCTGACGTCTCTGCAGCAGACTTCCTCAACTATCAATGAGGGCCTCAACCGGCTCGAGCAGGAAAAGGTTCAGCTGCAGACTCATCTGCAGACGCTGGAGAGCCAGATGCAGCTCTACGGGATGTTCGATAAACAGGAAGGGCAGGTCACCGCGGCCACTCCCGAGCTGCGCAATCTGAGCCAGAAACTCTCCGGCTTTAACGGGGCGATTGAATCGCAGGAAAGCCAGCTGGCGCTTCTGAAGCGCACCTATCGGCCCAACTTTCCCGAGATTCGCGATCTGGAGACGCGGCTCGACGAGCTGCGCAATCAGCGCGACGATACGCAGAAAAAATTCGATGCGGAACTGGCGAAATGGCAGGATGCCAATGCCGCGGCATCAAAACAGCAGGCGCTGAAAAGCAAAACTGATTTCGGCACCGCTAAATCGATTACCGAACTGCAGGGCCAGATTGACGCCACCAAATCTCAGATCAAAAACAACGAGACACAGCGCCAGCTTCTGCTCGCACAGCAGGAATCCAACAAGAAGAGTATTGAGAATTACGAGGCAAAGCTGGCGGCGACTTCCGGCATTGAAGCGATGTACGGTGACATGAAAGACAGCCAGCGGTCGGCGCAGGACAAGTATCTCGAACTGCAGCGCAAGCAGGAACTGGCCGAACAGAACAGCGATCTGCTGCAGCGGAAAGGGGGCGAAACTCTCGATGTGCTCGACGTGCCGTCGCTGCCCACACAGCCGGCAAAACCCAAGCGCTGGATGATCGTCGGCGCCGGCAGCGCGATCTCATTCGTTCTGGGACTCGCCCTGGCCGGAGTGCAGGAAGCCAAAGACACATCGCTGAAAAATCTCAAGGACGTGCGCGCTTACACCAACCTTCCGGTGCTGTGCAGCATTCCGCTCCTGGAAAATACCTTGCTCGTTCGGCGAAAGCGGAGAATTGCCTATCTTGGCTGGTCGGCAGCTATCATCCTCGGGCTGCTGGCGGTGAGCGCGTCGCTCTACTATCACTACACGACTGCGGTCTGACGCTATGACAACCTCCCGAACACCGCAGAAAGGAGTCCCCGAATGAGCCGGGTCCACGAAGCGCTGCGGCGCGCCGAGCAGCTCCTCGAATCGGGCGAAAATCCTGCGCCTGAAGCCGATCCGGTTTCGCTCACCGTAGCCGAAGATACGGGCGTAGCCGGGCAGGAGTCACCGATCGATATTCCCGCGGGATTCCGCTACAGCCTGGCCCGGTCCGACTCAAAGCAGGTTGAGGTCGACTGGCGAAATTTTCTTTCGCGCTGCAAGATCATTCCTTATCGTCCGGCGCCGGAAACCCATCTGATCGATGTAGAGCGGCCGCATGAAGTGCCCGGTGAAGAATTCCGAAGCCTGCGCACCCGCCTGAATCATCTGCAGAGCCAGCAGGACCTGCACTCGCTGGTTGTCACCAGCGCTTCGCCTGCCGAGGGTAAAAGCTTCTGCGCGGTGAATCTCGCTCTGGCGCAGGCGCAGCTGGAAGCTCCGGTTCTTCTGGCGGATCTCGATCTTCGCCGGCCGGTTATTCATAACCTCTTCCAGTGCGAACGCACACCGGGCTTCTCAGATTTTCTGCTGGCAGAGAAACCGCTCGAAGAGTGCATTCGACGTATCGAGGGCACCAACCTTTATCTGCTTCCCGCCGGCTCGCCGGTGAAAAATCCGCTCGAACTGCTGAACATGCGCCACGTCAAACAGACTCTCGACGGACTGCGGAGACTGTTCAGCTGGGTTATTCTCGACACGCCTCCACTGCTGTTCTCCGCCGACGCCAACCTGCTTTCCACGCTCACCGACGGCACGCTGATCGTGGTGCGCATCGGATCGACCACATACGACAGCGTCATTCGCGCGATGCAGACGCTGTGCGAAAACAATGTGCTCGGCATCGTAGCCAACGGCGCACGTGCGGGCGAGCTTTACAGCAAGTACACCTACTATTACTCGAAGCAGGAAGACAACCGGGAGCCCGCCGAAATCGACGATGCGGACGAGGAAGTTTCCGAAGAACCGGAAGACGACGAAGAGTAGAGGGTTGAACGGTGAATCACAGGCCGAAGCCTGTGCCACGATTCATCGCGATAAGGCTTCAAGGTAGACTTCGCCAGCCGCGTTTTCCGCCGGCCGCCAGCTAGGCTGTTTCGCCACGGACCAGGTCCTCGTAGGTTTCCCGTTCCCGGATAATTTTCCATTGCGATCCTTCAACGAGGACTTCGGGCGCGCGCGGTCTCGAATTGTAGTTCGACGCCTGCACGAATCCGTAAGCGCCGGCCGATCCCACGGCCAGGTAGTCGCCCGGATCGACGCCGGCCAGCTCGCGTTCGCGGGCGAGAAAGTCGCCGGTCTCGCAGACGGGCCCAACCACGTCGGCAACAATCATGCCGCTGCCCGGAACGTGCCGCAACGGCAGAATGTCGTGATGCGCCTTGTAGAGCGCGGGCCGAATCAGATCGTTCATCGCGGCATCCACGATCACAAATTCCTTCGACGGCGTCTTCTTTCGATGGAGGACCCGGGTCAGCAGCACCCCCGCGGGACCCACGATGGAGCGGCCCGGCTCGATCATTACAGTGAGTCCGGCGTTGCCGATTTTTTCGCGAACGGCAGCAACGAAATCCGGAATGCCCGGCGCGTTTTCCGCCGCGCGATAAGCGATGCCGAGTCCGCCGCCCAGATCGACGTGATCAATGGCATGACCGTCGGCGCGGAGCGCATCGACCAGTGTGAGCACTTTGCCGGTGGCTTCCAGGATGGAGGAATAATCGACAATCTGCGACCCGATGTGGCAGTCCACGCCGGTCGCGCGAATGTTCCCGAACGCTTTGGCGCGATGATAGACGGCCTGGGCTTCCGCGATATCGATACCGAATTTGTGGTCCCTCAGTCCGGTGCTGATGTAAGGATGAGTGGCCGCGTCGACGTCGGGATTGACCCTCAGGGCGAAGCGGGCGATCACGCCGAGCCGGGCCGCGATGGCGTCAAGCTCAGCCAGCTCGGCTTCCGACTCGCAGTTGAAATTGCAGATGCCGTGAGTGAGCGCCATCCGTATCTCTTCGGCCGTCTTGCCGACGCCGGAAAAGACCACGCGTGAAGGATCTCCGCCCGCGCGCAGGACGCGGAACAGCTCGCCGCCCGACACAATGTCGAAACCCGCGCCCGCGCGCGCCAGCAGCGACAGAACGGCCAGCGTCGAATTCGCCTTCACCGCATAACAGACCATGTGCGGCATGTCGCCGAAAGCATCATCGTACGCGCGGTAGGCATCGAGAATCGACTGCGCCGAGTAAACGTAGCACGGCGTACCCGCGGCACGCGCGATAGCTTCGAGATCGGTGTCTTCGCAGAACAGCCTGCCGTTCAAGTAGCGAAACATCAGCTCTCCACCATCAGCTCTCCACCATCAGGTTTCCGGCATCAACTCTCGATCACGCGCATCACAATCAGCGTCTGATCGTCGAATCGTTCTGTATTGAAATCGTCGAGGTCGGCGAAAATCTCGTGCACAATTTTGTCGGGAGGGCAGTCGCAGCAGCGCACTACGGCGCGCGCGAGGCTGCCGCGCCCGTACTCTTCGCCGGCGGGACTCATATGATCCGAAACGCCGTCTGAGAAAAGAACGATCAGATCGCCCGTGCGAGCCTGAAAAACCACCTCGTCGTATTCGCGCTCGGGCAGCAGACCGAGGGGCACGCCTTCCACCTGGACTTTCAGAATGCCGCCCTCGCGGCAGATCATGGGCGGCGAGCCACCCGCATTCGCCATGGTCAGCGTTTTGGTGTGTGCGTGCCACAGCGCGATCAGCAGGGTTACATAACGCCCTTCCACTTTGCGCTGCACCAGGGCGTCGTTGAGAGCCTTCAGCAGTTCGGCCGGACTCTTGCGCCGTGGAGCAAGGGTGCGCATGCGGCCGTTGACCATCGCGGCATACAAAGCCGCGGCGGCGCCTTTTCCGCTCGAGTCGCCGAACGCGATGGAGAAATGCGAATCGCTGTGCTCGAAAAAATCGTACAGGTCTCCCGAAATTTCCCGCGCCGGACGCAGGCCGATAGCGATTTCGAGGCCGCGCGCAGGCGGAGCTTCCGCAGGCAGCAGCACAGTCTGCAGCTCGAAGGCGGCTTTCAGGTCGTCCTGCATGCGCCGTTCGCGCTCGCCGAGTTCGTTGTAAAGGCGCGCATTTTCCACGGCGATGGATACTGAAGGCGCGAGCAGGCTCAGCGTCCGCGCGTGATCTTCGGTGAAATATCCGATGCGCTCGCTCTCGAGATTCAGCACGCCGATCACGCGGTCCTGTACGATCAGCGGCACGGCGATTTCCGAGCGGATTCCGGAATGCGACGCGATATACCGCGGGTCGCTGGCGGTGTCGAGCACGCGAACCACTTCGCGCGACATCGCGGCCGCGCCCGTGATTCCCTTCCCCATCGGAATGTTGTCGAGAACCACGCGCTGATCGAGCCGGTTACTGAAGCGGTGGCGCAGCACCTGCTGTCCCTCATCCACCAGCAGGACGCTGAATGCGTCATACGCGATGAGGCTGTGCACGCTCGATGCGATCTTGCCCAGCAGTTCATCGAGATCGAGGATGGAGGCGAACTCGTTCGAAATGCGCGACAGCGTGCGGATGGTTTTGTACTGGCGCTCCGCGCGGCGATAAAGCTGCGCGTTATCGATCGCGGCCGCGACACGGCCGGCGATCAGACTCAGCATGGTGCGGTCATAGTCTTTGAAGCTGCCGACATTCACGGACTGCACGTCAATGACGCCCACCAGCCGCTGCCGCGCGATCATGGGCACACTCAGCTCGCTGCGCACCTGATCGGATGTCGTCAGGTAGCGCGCATCGAGCGTCACATCCCCGACGAGCACAGGATTGCGGGCCTGCGCCGCCACGCCCACGACGCCCTCGCCGAGACCGAGCGCGAGATTGCGCACTACTTCTTCGCGATGCCCGACTGCGTACCGAATCCGCAGGTCCTTGCGCCGGTCATTGTAAAGCAGAATGGCAAACAGATCGTAGGGGATCACGCGGCGCACGATTCCCGCCACATTCCCCAGCAGTTCGTCCAGCTCCAGGGTCTCCGATGTCAGCGTTGCGACTTCGAGAAGAAAATCGAGCAGTTCGCTGCGTTCGCGGAACCGGACGTCCGGTTTACGCGTGGGCGCCACGTTATGTCTCCGCCGCGCCGGTGACGATCCGTTCGGCTGCGGTTTGTTCCATAATCCGTACGCTCGCGCTGGCTCCGATCCGGTTGGCGCCTGCCGCCACCATTGACTTCAGATCGGCAAGAGTGCGGATGCCGCCCGAGGCTTTCACGCCCATCGATTTTCCAATCGTCCTGCGCATCAGGGCCACGTCTGCAGCGGTGGCGCCGCTTTTGCTGAACCCGGTAGAAGTTTTTACGAAATCCGCACCGGCGTCCTGAGCCAGGCGGCACGCCAGCGTCTTCTGCGCATCGTCCAGCAACGCGGCCTCGATAATCACCTTGACGATCGCGCCGTGCGCATGACTGGCGCTGACGACTCCCTGAATATCGGCTTTAACCACATCGCGCTCGCCGCCGCGCAATGCGCCGATATTGATGACCATATCGATCTCTTCGGCGCCATCTTTGATTGCCGAAAGTGTCTCCGCCACCTTGGCAGCAGTGCTCGCCGCGCCCAAGGGAAAGCCGGCAACCGTGCAGACTCTGACGGGCGATTGGCGCAGTTCGCCGGCCACGAATTTCGCCCAGAACGAATTCACGCAGACGCTGGCAAACTCAAACTGCAGCGCTTCGGCGCATACCTGGCGGACTTCATCGCGCGTGGCCTCAGGCTTGAGAATGGTGTGATCGATAAGCTGTGCGACTCCACGATCGAAGTTCATTTCGAGGGGAATAGACCCACCGTACCACACGCGATTTTTATATGTGTTTATGGGCCTTCAATCGTGGCTGAAAACGTTTCACGCGAGCTGGCTGGTGCAGAAAGCGCACCGCTTCGCCCCGATCGCGATTTCGCTCAGACATTCGGGGCATTTTTTCGTGGTCGGGTCGGCGGGCGGCTCCCTGCGCGCGCGTGACACCAGCGCGTTCACCGGCAGCACCACCAGATAGTAAACGGAAGCCGCAATGATTACAAACGACACGATGGCATTCACGAAATCGCCGAGCAGGAACTTGCTCCCGTTGACGCTGAACTGGATCGCCGAGAAATCGGGTTTCCTGATCACGGCGGCAATCAGCGGCGTCAGCAGGTCTTTCGTAAATGCGGTGACCACGCCCCCGAAGGCCGCGCCGACAACGACGCCGACCGCCAGATCGACCACATTGCCCCGCAGCAGAAACTGTCTGAACCCTGCCATATCACCCTCCCGCCAGAAACTTTCCCAGCCGGTCCATGGCCGGCTCCAGCACGGTACGCTCCGCAGCGTAACAGATTCGGATCGACCCCTCACCGCCCGCGCCGAAAGCCACACCCGGCGCAACTCCGACAGAGGTCTCCTCCAGCAGCCGCTTCGAGAACGCGAACGAATCGGCGAGGTCCTCAATCCCGGGAAACAGGTAGAAGGCGCCGTCGGGCCGCGGGATGCTGACCCGCGGCATGCGACCGAGCGCGTCGAGACAGAAGTCGCGATTAGCCTTCAGCCGATTCGCCATTTCATGGATGAAAGGCTCGCCGTCGGCCAGCGCCGTTTCGGCCGCTTTCTGGATGAAGCTCGCCGGGTGGCAGACCATGAATTCATTGAGCCGCGCGGCCTTCTGCGCCATATCCGCGCGCGCCGCCAGCCAGCCGATGCGCCATCCCGTCATGCAATAGCTTTTGCTGAACGACTGGACCACGGAAACAGCGTCGTCGCGGCTGGCTTTGCGCAGGAATGAAGGAGCCGGCGCTCCCGGCCGGTCCGCTTCGTGCCAGAGCCGCTCGTAGACTTCGTCCGCAATGAGCCAAAGCCGATGTTCGCGGCAGAACTCAAGCAGTGAATCCTGATCCTCCGTGGTCGCTACCCAGCCAAGTGGATTTGATGGCGAAGTATAGAGCAGCATACGCGTGCGCGAAGTCACAGCAGCTTCGAGCGCACTCCAGTCGATGGCGTATCGGTCGCCACACAGCGCATAAGGCACTTCGACCGGACAGGCGTTCGACATCTTCACAATCGACGCGCCATTCGGCCATGCCGGCGTGAGGATCAGGGCTTCATCGCCCGGATCGAGCGTGCATCGGATCGCCGAGTGCAGCGCCTGAAGGCCCGATTGCGTCACCGTGATTTCCCGCCCGGGATCAAGTGTGACGCCGTGCATGCGCCGGTAATAGTCGGCTAAGGCCTCGCGCAGCGAAGGCATGCCGGCATTCTCGGTATAGAACGTAAAGCCGGCATCGAGCGCCCGCTTCGCGGCTTGCCTGATGAAGTCGGGCGTCGGCAGACTGGATTCGCCGAAATAGAGGCGCAGTACGCCCGGCGTTCCCAGCGCCACTTCCGCCAGTTCGCGGATCCGCGAATAAGGAACGGCGCAGATGGAGGAAGAAAGCTCGGCGGCCACAGCCAATGATAGCGTCGGACACGGCCAAACACGCGCCGGAAGCGGTGCTCTATGGCTGGTGGCTGACGATCTGTTCCGCTTGAGAAATCATGGCCGATGTTCCGCGAATCACGACCGCAGGCGGAGACGTCTTGTTGAAGACGGCATTCGTGCCGGTTGCCTGCCTGATTGCATTCATCATGTCGTGATTCTTCGCCGGGCTCGTCGCGGCATCGAGGAAGAAAATCCGAACCAGTTCGTCGGCTCCTTGGCCCTGGCTCGGCACAGTGAAAGATTTGTAACCGGCGCCCGCCGGAGCATCAAGGTTCGTCGCCAGCCAGTCTCCCAGACTGGCTTCCGAGGCAGTGCCGCGGAACGCTATCATCGCGGGCTGATCGAGGTGTTCGGTGAGCCGGATCCCCATGACACGGCTGATCGTGAGAATTTCCTGAATGTTGAGCCGGCCCGAATCATTCAAATAGTGGACGCGCGTGACGAGAGCGCGATCATCGATCCGAAGGTCGGGCTGCATCACATATTCGTTGCTGTCCGGCGGCTTTTCGGCGGCGTGCAGCAGCCACTCGGCAAGTCCGAGCTGATGTTCGAATCCTCGCAGCGAAAACGCGTTATGGGTTTCGTCAAACGACACGTCCATCACCTGGCCGACAACCTTGACCAGCGTCGTCATCTGCTTCACTGTGTTAACGGTCGGGGTGTTGACCAGGGTCACCGTCAGATCGTGCTTCGGCGGAAGCTGCGCGAAAACGGTAGCAGAAAGGAGAAAGAAAGATGCCAGGTTCACAATTCAACCTCCTGTTGTCATAAGGACGATGGAGGAAGTCAAAGCGTGTAGGTGGAAAAACGGGGAGGCCAACGAAATTCCGAAGAGATTTTGATGCTTTAACGAGGTCAGCGGCGCGAAATTTCGGCGTCTTTCCTCGCTTTTTCGGCCTGTCCATCCCCATCGGAGAGCGGCGCCTTTGGCGTTTTTGACTCTCTGGTCGATTCCATGAACTCATGCACCAGAATCGCGAGAATGGCGATCCCGGCGGTGACCCAGACGAGGGAAACCGGTCCGTCCTCCGGATTCCAGTCGAGCGCCCGGCCATGGACCGCGATGATGGCGGCGCATGCCAGCGCCATCACCACCGCGATCCAGAAAGCCAAAGGCGACCGTTTGGCTGCCAAAGGAACAGCCATCCCCGCTGATTACTTCTTCTCGGTTATGTTGTTGCCGAAAACAAAGCCCATCTCCGCCGAGGCGCGGAACTGGTTGTCTTTGGTGCCCAGCGGTCCGAAGACGGAGCCCGGCGTATAGTCACTGACGTGCACAACTGCCAGATCGGTGCGGAAGAAGAAACCGCCAACCTGATAGGTGGGCGTCACCGTGAACGAAACGGCCTTGCTGCCCGGGCCGTACATCAGGCTGATTGAGCCGTCGGTCGCGCTTCCGGAACTGGCAAGGTATTCGAACCGTACCGGAAGGGCGAAGCCGTGGCTGAACGCCTTGCTGAGGAGGATCGCTCCGCCGTTGGTCGACGTCCCTTTGCCAACGCCGATCTTCAGATCCTTCGGAACATCCGTGTATTGATAGTACGGCTGGATAATCCACGAGCCTTTTGTGAATGTGTAAATCACGTTGTAGATGCTGCCATTGTTCTGGATCGGTGTGGCGTAAGTCAGGTAGCCGGTGTGATTGTAGTTCCCACCCGCGACGAACGACAGCGCATGGGGACCGTTGACGTATGCCAGCGCGCCGCTCAGCCAGGTATAACGATTCGAATAAAAACCGTCGTTCCAGCTAAGCGAGGCAGTGAACTTGCCCATGGTCTGGTTCACCTGAATGCCGCGATTGACCGCGTTCTCCTGATTCCACAGCAGGCCGCGGTTGACATTCATGTTTTCGAACGTGAACGTGTACTCGGCGCCGATCAGCGTCGGCAGCGCGCCGATTTCGATCTGCGTATTCTTGCCGGCCTGAAATTTGGCGAAGGCCACGGGGACCGGGCTGTAGAGCGCACTGAGCGTTTTCGAAGTATCGAGGAAAGGCGTGCCCAGCGCGGGAATATTGTAGGCGCCGGCCTGTACATAGAACTGGAACCAGCCGTCTGTCTTCTGGATGAAGACCTGTCCGTTGCTGAGAGCGAACCGGTCGGTGTGGTCGCCGGGTATTGAGTTGCTCTGACCCAACGCCATACCCGACAAAAATCCGTTGACCGACAGCTTGCCGAATGGTCCGGCGTCGAAAATGGCCGGGGGCAGGTTCGAAAGGGGACCTGTGATGGACGGCGTCGACAAAGGCATCGGCGCTGCCGGAGCCGCTGGCGCAGGCGGCGCCGCCGCGGCCGGAGCCGGAGCCTGCGCGGCAGCCTGGTCGGGTGTGTCTGCAGGTTGCGGGGTGTCGGCGTTCGCGGCCCACGCGAATAAACCAAGGCCCAGAACGCAAAGCGTCAATTTCATGATTGAAGTTCTCCTTGAAAGAATTTGTAATTCTGTAACTTTGGTAGCCGGCAGCGGACCGGGCTGCGCTGGCTGTCAGTCGCTTCTGCAGTTTGCATTGCCGAAATTAAATTCAGTAACCGTTCTCATGCGCCCGCCGGCAGGACCGCGCTGCGCCACGCGAATTCGTCCTCCGACGGGACCAGATCGATATATCCGAGGCTCCGCGCGCGTGAGATCCAGTGCCGCAGGATCTGCCGCACACGTTCCCGTGTAATTCCGTAGCGAACCGCGATTCGACCGCTCGGCCAGCCACGCACGAAATAGAGCAACACGATCCGCCATTGAAGATCCGGCCGGTGCAATCGCGCAAACACCGGCACCTGGGACGGAAATGAAACCCGCCGCGTCCGGATCATTTTCCGCATGTCGCTCAGGCTCTCTTTTCCCCGTTCCGGCTCGGATGCCAAACGCCCCATACTTCCTCCTCACATCGGGCCCGGAGGCCGCATCCTCCGATGCGGCGCCCCGGGTCCGCCGGCCCTGGAGCAACCCGGGATTCCTTACGCCGGATATGCCGCGCTCCCCTTAGCCCCCACCAGGGTGGTTCTGCCCTTCTTCTTGCTCGACGACATGAAGTAAATCCCGCCGTAGATGGCCCAGACCGCCGCCACGCCCAGCGCGGTAAACGGCTCCATC
>Ga0335085_10005210_pt1 | contig 21060 bp, 22 predicted proteins | sample Lox_Sample_45_FD_206712 | JGI IMG/M metagenome (GOLD analysis project Ga0335085, IMG submission 206712) | Soil microbial communities from Loxahatchee National Wildlife Refuge, Florida, United States - Lox_Sample_4.5 | ecosystem: Environmental > Terrestrial > Soil > Wetlands | place: USA...
GGAAGTAGTCCTCCTCTCGGGTCCCAGCGCTACTCCGCGTCCGGCAAGTCATTCTTTGTCTGCTTGATCGCGGATCGCCACCTTCGGAATTTGACGGGACTCGGCGGTACCCCTACTCTGCTGCCCAAACTGCAACCCGGTGTGGGAGGTCGAGGGTGTTCGAGTCGTCCGAGCAGGTGCATCATGCGCTCTCTGAAGTCGGTTATCTCACCGACAGTGTGACCGCAACAGCCGTTTACCTTGCGGCTAAGCTGAAGAAACCATTATTGCTGGAGGGACCGGCAGGAAGCGGCAAGACGGAACTCTCTTACGCCGTTGCACGAGCGGCCAGCACGCAGGTCGAACGGCTGCAGTGCTATGAAGGGATCACCGAAGACAAGGCCATCGGCAAATTCGATGAATCCCTGCAGCGGCTTTACGTGGAGATGGCCGCCCGGAGCCCGGAAGCAAACGACTGGGCAGAGCTCGGCAAGCAACTTTCCGCTCTGGAATTCTTTGCCGCCGGTCCGCTGCTGAAGGCTTTGTTGTCGCCCAGCCCTTGCGTGCTGCTGATCGACGAGCTCGACAAGGTAGATCACGCCTTTGAGGCCACGCTGCTGGAGATCCTCTCCGTCTGGCAGCTTTCCATTCCACGCCTGGGAACGATTCCGGCATCCTCGATTCCATTCACCGTACTGACTTCCAATGAAGAGCGCAGGTTGGGGGATCCCCTGCGCCGTCGCAGCCTGTATCTCCGCATCGAACACCCCACCGCTGAGCGGGAAGGCGAGATTGTTGCCCTGCGTACGCCCCAAGCCGGCGAGGCCGCGCATCGCCTGATTGCGGGCTTTGCGAAGGCACTCCGCGCGTACAGTCTCGAAAAGCCGCCGTCGGTCTCCGAGATGATCGACATCGCCTTGTCGCTCGGACACCTCGGGATCGAAGAGGTTTCCAGCGAGCACCGCGATGTACTGCTGCCGCTGCTGGCGAAAACCGAACGTGATCGCCAGCGTCTGCTGCTGCGGGATGGATTCGCCAGCGTTGTACACGCCGCCAGGCACTACGCAGAGGCGATGCTCAGCGAAGAAGTCGAATCCGTGTTCGCTACAGCCGACGCGGCCAGGCAGGAGTCGGCCGCATGAACGAAGCCTGGGCTCGTCTTTCGCTGTTGATCGTCGCGGCGCTGCTTCCGATTTCGCTCTCCGCAGCGCCACATCCGGAAGCCAGCTACTACGCTGACGCCTACGCGAGGCATTACCAGGTACCGCGCGAGTTAGTACACGCGATCATCCAGCAGGAGTCGAACTGGAATGACCGTGCCGTCTCGATCAAAGGCGCCTGCGGGCTGATGCAACTCATGCCCCGTACTGCTTCGCGACTCGGAGTGTCGGACACCTTCGACATGAAACAGAACATCAGCGGCGGCGTCCGCTATCTGCAGTATCTGCTGAGCCAGTACCACGGCGATATGCGGCTGGCTGTAGCCGCTTATTACGCGGGCGAGCACCGCGTACACGGTTTGCAGTACAGCAACCAACAAGTCATCCAGTACGTGGAACAAGTCCGACGGCGTTACCTCAAGGAAATCGCATCGCATACCAGCTCTGAGGAGGGTCAACGATGAAACGTAAACTGGCAAGCCTGATTTTTTGGGGCGTGGTCGTGCCGGCCATGGCACAACAGGCCCCGTCCCGTCTTCCAGCCACCAATGACGTCGCTCCGGTTATCTCGAAGCTGACGATCTCTCCGGACACGGTGACGGACCTGAGGCTGAAGCCCTTCTATGCCGCCACAATCCGCATGCCGGAAGCCGTGTCGTCCGTTGTTGTCGGCGCTCCGACACTGTTTCTGGCCGAGCACAACGAACACGAACCGGACTTGGTCGTGGTAAAACCCATCACCGCAGATCCTGCAGTGAGCAATCTTTTGATCGCCACCAAGTCCGGTCTGGTGGTCAGCCTGCGCCTGTTGAGCGACGGATCGGCTTCCGGCAGTGCGAAGCCGGTCGACTTCGTGCTGATCTACAAGCGGCGTGGGAGTTTCCTGATCGGATCGGTGGACGAGAACTTCACCACGCGCGCGGCTGCCACAAAACCAGGGATGAGCGCTTATGAGTCGGCGTTCCGGCAACAGACACAGGTATCCAGTCCCGACTGGAACCAGAGCAAAGGCGCTATCGCTGCCAGCCTGGGCGCCGTGACCGGAAACGGTGATGACATCATCGTGGCCTTCTCCGTTCTGAACAACACCAGTCATTGGGTCGAGCTCCTGGGGCCGCAGGTGGAACTGGCAAATGCCAACGGTAAGGGGAGCAAGAACAACACGGAGGAAGGAAAGACGAAGCAAGTTCTGGCGGACCAGGTCGCCGTTCGGGAGTTCCGCTTTACCGAGCAAAAGCTGGCGCCGGGAGCCCGCGCCGACGGTGTGGTGCGCTTTGAGCGCCCGGATTTCAAGCAGAACCAGGAACGTCTGCAACTGGTGCTGGCCACAGCCGATGCCGTGAATCGGCCATTGCTGCTCGAGTTGCCGTTCACGGCCCAACCCACGACCGCCAATTTCAAAGCAGGTAACTAAGCGAGGAGTCCATGTCTCAATTCAAACAGCGCACAAACAACAACGGGTCAAAGCCGGAAGGAACGAAGGCGGCAACACTGCACATCGCAGATCTAGCCCCAGATCTAAACCCAGACTCTGCTGAAGCGGATGATGCTGAGCATGAAATCCATAGTCAGCGCCAGCCAATAGCTGCAACACGCAGTTTTCGCATGGCCAAGGACGATAAGACAGCCCGGCTTGTGATCGGCTTTGTCGGGGTCGTCGCTGTCGCGTTCCTGATGTTGGTTCTTTTCTCCCAGAAGAGCAAACCAAAACCGAAGAAGAGCGGAGAGGCGAACCTCGGACGTCCGAAGGTGGTGGAAACAACGCCTGTCAGCACCGACTCCATTGTTCCCGGCGGCAGTATGCAACCGATGCAGGAGGACAAGCGGCAGCCCGGTCAGGTAAACGCACACGACGTGGAGAACACCAAGAAAGTCCGAACCGGTGCAAGCGATGCAGTTTCCAACGTCACGCCGAACGGGGGTAAGAACCTGGCGCAGATTCCTTCGTTTCCGCCAGCTCCGAGCAACGGCGATAACTGGACTCCACCGCCCTACGGGCAGAACCGCAATGAAGCAACCACGGAGAAAACCGTCGCAGATGGCCTTGCCAAGCCATCATTGGTCTTTACCGCAGGTGGCGAAAAATCCAACCCAACGGTCAGTGGGGAAAACACAGGCCCGACACTGGATCTTGGCGTTGGGTCACGTCTTTCGGCCAGGCTGGCCTCGGTGGTAACGACGGCTGTCGATGAACCGGTTGTCGCGATCATCGAATACGGCTACCAGCACGATGGACAGATTATTGTGCCCGCCGGATCGAAGGCTGTTGGATCGGTGAGGCAAGCGGACCGCAGCGGCTACCTGCAACTGCATTTCGATCACCTGGAAATGCCCGACGGCTCCGCCGTCGGAATCGACGCCCTGGCGACTGACACTGACCTTGGGCCTCTGCGAGGAAAAGTCACCGGCACCAGCCGGGGAAAAAACTTCGCCGTTCGTGCTCTCACTGGCGTTGGACAGATGAGTGCCATGCTGGTCGGGCAGAACAACTTGAACGGAGCGGTGAGTGAGGCCGACCTGATGCGCATGCAAATGTCGGAAAACGTGGGCCGCGCCGGCGATGAGGAAATCACCCGCCAGATGATGATGGAGCATCCGATCGTCACGTTACCGGCAGGTCTGCGGATCTATGTGGTCTTCGAGAAACAACCGGAGGAGAAGTCAGGCAGACGAGCCTTAAGCGAACTACAGCGACTCGAACGCGGAGCAGTAAACAGCACCGCCAGCGTCCAGTAAATCGCTGCGCGTTCTCTGCATCTCGTATCCCCCAAGCCCCGTCCGCGTGACGGGGTTTTCTTTCGTTTGCGCAGGGATTCGAATATCGGAATTAGGTCTCTTGCGTAATCCGGAATAGAGAAAGAGATCACACCTGGTCTCGAATCCGGCATCACCCATCTTGCGTAGTCCGGAAATGAGAAAGACATTATTGGTGATCTCGAATCCGGCATCTGTCTCGCGGCGCAATCCGGAATCAAGAACAACATCGCACGAGTTCTCGAATCCGGATTAAGCGTATTTGGAAAATCCGCGATCGACAAACGTGTTGCGGGTCACGCAGCTTCCGTAGGAGTGAACTTCTTGCGATAAAAGCACTTTCTGCGATCCTCGGGAGACTGCGAAGGGCGCGCACTGCGGTTTCATATCTCAGCTCCCCAGTCGGAAAAGAGGTCTCTTAGGCGTCGCTCATCTTTTTCGTTTGCAAGTTACCACTGAAAAGGGGTGGGCTTCTCGGGCATACGCGCTGTTAAGGGTGCAGCAGAAATTTGAGGCTACTCCAGAAGAGCCCTACATTGCGCTCACCCGGCGGAATCACCGCCCTGGAGAGAGAGCCTCATGAGCAACACTCGACACCTCAACTGGTATGGCTCGCCGTTGATTCGGGCGATCGGTACCACACTTGTTTTTCTTAGCCTGGTGTCCATACCGGTCGCCAGCCATGCCCAGAACCTCGGCAAGCAACCAGCGACAGGCCAGGCGGTACAGGGAGAGCAGGCGAGCCAACCCGAAGGCGCCTTCCTTAACCTCGTCGACTGGATCGGCAACGTGATCTGCCCGGTGGGAGCAGCGCTTGCCATCGTGGGCTGTGTCATCTCCTGGCGGCAGGGCCGGGGTTACATGCCATGGGCCTTGACTGCGGGCGGGCTGCTCACGGTTTCCGCCTTAACCCGACTTGCCGAGTTTTTTATTGCGAATGGCCAGCAGATCGGCTGACACACACACTTCTTTCGCGAGAGTAAGTCCATGTTGCTGCCTCCATTTCTGGGAAACGTGATCGCGCTTCTGCTGGCCTTGATGACGCCGGCTGCACTGGGATGTCTGGTGCTCGCCGGGCTATGCCTAAGAACAGAAGGAGGGATCAACTTTCAGATTGGAGGCAGCTTCCTTAGATACATCCTGTGGGCTGCAATCTTTTTGACCATGCAAGGTATTGGAACCTGGTTCGCCAGTCTGGGACTCGGCCTCAACGGTTTCAATAACGGCTTCGGGACCGGCGAACTTGGGCCGATTGCCGCCGTAGTTACACGGTTCGTTCAGGACGTCGTGCTGGTCCACCTGGTTCCGGTGATAGCGGCGGCGTTGGTCGTCAAGGCCATTTTCGATATTGGTGAAGGGCACAATCCGCTGGCTTCGATCATCTCCGCCCTGTTCCTGCTGGGCATTCAGGGATTGTTCACGATATTCCAGGGCTGGAACGACGGCTCCGGCTTCGCAACCACCGATTTCCTCGTTAACGCCTGGAACTACCTGGCCTCGCAGCTATGCCCGCTGGCCGCATCGCTCGCGATTGGCGGGGCGGTCTTGGCCTACGTACGCAACCGCAACTGGATGAGGTATGCGGCCTCTTCCTTCGGACTGTTAACAGTATCGGGGCTCTGGTACCTGGTCAAAGCCATGGCGGGGGCTTAGTGAGAATGCTTAACGAAAAGACAACGCAGAAAGTCCTGTTTATATGGCTGATTTTCCTGTTTCTGGTTACCACGCGAGTATTGCTGGTCACCAAAGCCGGGGCGCTTCTGGTGAGCGTCGTGATTGTGGCTTTCAGTATCTGGGTAGCGTTCCGCCTGGTCGAGAGAGCGGTAGCCGCAGCCTGGAAGATTTCGGACGTTATCGCTTGCCGGTTGATACGGAGGCCGGCAGAAGCGCACAGCGCGGAACCGAAGGACATTGGAGAGTGAACGATGGGCTCGTTTCAACCAGGCCTGCTGAACCTTGCCAATTGGATGGGCAACGTCATGCTCCCGATTGGGGCGGGACTGATTCTTGCCTGCGGGATTTACCAGTTCTCCAAAGGTCAGGAACTGGAACGCTACGTCCTGGGAGCGATGGCTGCACTGCTGGGCTCGGGACTGTTGCGTCTGGCAGAGGTGATTTCGCAGCAGAACGACGGCGCGGACCAGTACATGGTCATGCTGCTCACGGTCACCAATTTCGTGGGCAACGTGTTGATGCCCTTCTACGCGGCGATCGAGATTGTGCGTCTGGTGCTGGGCATTGGCGGGGTATTTGAGCGCCGGATGATCGGCGACGACTGGATTCGGCACGGCATGGCGGCCATGGGAGCCCTGATGGTATCCGGCCTTCTGCGATTGCTCGAATTCTTCGTAGCGAATGGGTCTTAAGAGGAGCGAGGGTATGGCACTGAATTCGTCACCGGTATCGAGGAACCTTCATTTGAAGGTGACCATCCTGTTTCTCGAACTCGAAGACCTACTGGCCATCATGCTTGCGGTGTGCGGTGCGATGCTCATCGGGAATTTCCTGTTCTCCGACCGCTACATCTTTCACATACCCATGAATTACTTCCTGCCGCTGGCGATCCTGCTGGTTGGAGTGCCGGTGCTGATGATCTTCAAGTACGGCAAGCCGCGGGGCTACCTGCTGGACCTGCTGCTGTTCCACGCTAGGCCACAGCAGTACTGCGCGGGAACGCAAGAGTCCGTTATTCGCAGAAGCTATTTCCGGGAAGAAGAGGTCTAAATGCCGACCACGTGGAAGCAACATGAAAAAACCCTGAGCGAGCCTGGGCTGTGCGAGCTTCTGCCCATTCGTGACTATCTCGACGACGTCATGGTCAGGCTCTCGGGGGAGTTTGTTGCCGGCTATGTGCTGAAGGGCGCGGTCAGCTATTTTGCCGACGATGCCGGGCTGAACACGATCAAGTCGCATCTGGAAGCCATTCTGCGCACGATTCCCGAAGAGAGCATGCGTCTGCAGCTCCGCTTCGAGGTCACCGAAGACCTGGGCGATCTGCTAAAGCGATATCAGGACTGCTCGCGGACACAGGACGAGGCCACGCTGGCGATGGACCAGAACCGGCTCGCCATGTGGCAACGAAAGGAGGCAGGCGGCGAGTATCTGCGCCGCATGACCCACCTCTATCTGATCTGGGATCCGGAGCGTCATCACCGCGTGCTAGCCGTCTCCGGCAAGACGGCAAAACGAAACAAAGACAGCACAGGGTTCAGTCTGTCCACCAGGAAGATCGTCCAGCGCACACTCAAAGAACACGTCGATCTGATGAGCGAGTTCGAAAGCCTGCTCGACGGGATCGAATCGGCGATGGTGGCGGCGGGTCTCGATCCTCAACGCATGAGCGACCAGGACCTGTTTCTGGAGACCAAGCGGGCGCTGGCTCCCCTGAGGCCCGATCCACTCCCGTTGCGGCAGTATCCGTACTCGGAGCGCTACGTCACCCCGCGCGAGCAATGCTCGATTGTCAGCATCCTTGGCCAGACGGAAGATTACATCAATATCGACGGGTTGCTGTGGAGCTTCATCACACTGAAAGCTCCGCCTGATGCGACCTATCCCGGGATCCTCCGCAGCCTCTTGACCTCAGGCCTTCCCGTCGTGGTCAGCACGCAGGTCACGATCCCGAACCAGTCGAAGGTCCTGGAACGCTTCAAGAAACGCCACAAGAAGATGATGGCCGCGCAGCGGGACTCCAAGGGCAATCTTCGCATCGACGTGACCGCGCAGGTGGCCGAGGCCGAGCTGCTGAAGATCCAGCAGGACATCATTGCCAGCTCATTGAAGGCCGTTAAGGTGAGCCTCACGATTGGGGTGCGAACTTCGAAGGCGGCACACACCACGGCTGAATACGAAGAAGCTGAGCGTGAAATCGCCAGCCGCAAGCAGCAGATCCTTCACATCATCAGCCGGATGAATGGGGCCTCCGCGCTGACGGAGGACATCGCGCAGAGGCGCATCTTTTTATCTTCACTGCCTGGATTGGCCGGCGAAGACAAACGTGAAATCGATCTGCTCAGTTGCCATGCCGCCGATCTGCTGCCGCTGGAGATGCCCTGGACAGGAACTCCGCGATCTCCCTTGATGCTGATCGAAACACCCTACCGTCAGCTGATCCCGTTTTCGCCCTTCGATCCCGACCTTTCAGACGCCAATATGCTGGTCGCCGCCGCCAGCGGCCACGGCAAGAGCATGATGACCGGGCAGATGCTGTTGCAGGCCGCCCGGCAGGACACACGCGTGTCCATCATCGAGCGCGGCGACTCCTACCGCAACCTGGTCGAGTACATGGGCGGGCAGATGATCACCATGGCCCTCGACTCGGAACAGACCCTGAATCCCTGGGACCTGGAATCCGGGGACCGGGAACCAAGCCGGGAACAGGTGGCCTTTCTCAAAGGACTTACCCGGCACATGCTGGGCGATATCGAAGCCTCAGGCCTGCTGGATAACGTGCTGGTGGACGCGATCGAGCGGACCTACCGGCGCGCGGCCATGCGGCCGGGCAACGCGATACCGACCTTTGGCGACCTGCGCGATGAACTGCAGTACTACCAGGATGCCGATCGCAACGAACGCGTCATGGAAGAAGCTCGTCTGGCGGCGTTCAAGCTGCGCAACTGGGTTTCGCCGGGAGGAGTTTACGAGAATCTGTTCGATCGCCAGACGACACTAAAGCTCGATTCCCCGTGGATCTACTTCAACGTCGAGAAGCTGAAGGACGATCCCAGGCTGGAGTCGGCGATGAGTTTGCTGATCGCCTGGGCCACGACCAAGCGGGCTGCCGGCAAGAGCAGCCACAAGAGCATCACAGTGCTGGAAGAGTGCTGGATGTTGTTGGAATCGCCATTCCTGGCTGACCTGGTGGTCCAGCTATACCGGACTGCCCGCAAGCGCAATGGCGCGGTGTGGGGCGTGTCGCAGGCCATCGAAGACTTCACCGGTACGACGCAAGCACCGAACGCGTTCGGAGCGGCCATCCTGAAAAACACAACCATCAAGATCATCGGGCGGCAGACCGGGAGCCTGGACGTGCTGCGCGAATTCCTGCACCTGAACGAAACCACGCTGAACGAGATCAAGAATCTCGGCCACACGCAGAAGGGCAGGAAGAGCGACTTCATCGTAGTCATTGGGGAAAAAGCGGAGACCACGCACACGCTGCGGGTCGTTCTTTCGCCCATTGAGTACTGGATCATGACTACCTATCCACGCGAGCGCTGGTACCGGGCATGGTGGATGAAGAAACACTGCGAGCTTCCGTTGTACGAGCGCTACTGCCTGCTGGCAGAGAAGTTCCCGCAGGGGATGGCGGCTCTCGAGGAACTGCCGGAAGAGCGCAACGGTGAGGTGTACGAGATCGAGGATCGCGTTCGCGCGCAGAATGCCAGAGCCCAAGGAGCGGGACGATGAACAAACTGAAGAGTCAATTCGCGATCAAAACAACCAGCCTGGTCCTACTGATTGCGCTGCTTGTTCCCTTGCCGGCCCACGCCGGACTCGGGGATCTGTTCAACATGATCGATTCGACCATCTCCAACCTCATCGGCGGCGCTCTAACGATGATCAACACCGTGCAGAATGACATCCGCTCGTTGTACGAAGAGGTGTTGTGGCCGGTTGCGCTGATCAACAGCACTCGTACGTGGGCCCACAATCTGGTCGGTCAATACCGAGGCTGGATGGCGGCGGTCTACAACCTCCCCATCCAAAGCGCCCAGACGTTCTCCCCGCAAAAGCTGGAAAACACCTTTCTGAGCGGAAACGTCGGGTTACTGGGCAATCTCGGGCCGGCTTACAACGCCACCTACGGAGCGGTTCCATCCCCGCAACAAGCCCCGAATGATCTGCGCCAGATGATGGACATGAACGATGCCCTGGCCCAGGACTCCCTGAAGCAGACCGTAGCTTCCGACCAGGCGAATACCAGTCTGCTTCAGATCGCCGACCAGATGGAGAACAACGCCACCCTCGCACCGGGGACTTCAAGCTACATGAGCGCCAGTGCGTACGCGGCAACGCTCCAGACACTCGCCTTCCAGCACAGGCTCCTGGCCGCACAGCTGCGGGAGGAGGCCGCTCAGTTGGCGCATCAATCCGCGGACATGAAACGCGACACGCAACGAACCAACGATCTTCATCAATCCATCTTCAACATCCTTTCGACGCACTGAGGAGGCGAGCATGATACGCGGAGCATGGACAAAGCTGCGGGCACAACTGACAACTAACATGAGGCAAAGGGTCGCTGCCGGACTCATCCTCGCCATGCTGGTGCTGAGTATCCCGCGCCCGGCGCAGGCGCAGTTCGGCATCGACCTGGCTTTGATTATCGCCGGGCTGAAACAGATCAACAGCCTGCTGACCAGCCAGGTTGCCGCTCCGCTGCAGCAAATTCAGAAGATCGAAAGCGAGTACACGCAGTTCCAGCAGGATGTGATTTATCCCATTGGCGCCATCAATCAGCTGAAGAACGCGGTCCTCATGTTCCGAAATCAGATGCAGGCCATGAACGGCCTCATGACCATGCAATACGACAGCGCCCAGTTGCCGGTTACACAGCAGCTCGAACAGCTCTTGCTGTCGGGAGACCCCAACGCTGTGAAGCAGGTGGGAGCGGTCTACCAGCAAGTCTACGGAATGCTTCCGGCAGACAACCAGGCGCCGCAATTCATCCGCTACAACATCGACATCTCCGATGCGCAGGCGCAGGACGCGATGAAGCGGGCCATCGAGCTGGATGCGCTGGCCCAGACGGAAATGCAAGTCAGCGAACAGCTGCAGGACCAGATCCGCACCGCAACCCCGGGGACAGCTCCTATGATTGAAGCGGTTGCGGCGGCATGGGTGGTTCGGGCTAACGCTTACTCCCAGGCGGCGATGTCGCAGTTGATGAGAATCCGCAGCTCGAGTATCGCCAATCAGAGCGCCATTTCGAAGTGGGCGACGAGCAATACGAATAGCCTGACGAACGCAATCGGGAGAATTACAAGGACGGGTAACCAATAAGGAAGAAGCACCCATGGGGAACTCCAGCTACATCGACATTCTGTTCACCGCTCTCGGCGGTATCGACGGCTCGGTCATGCCAATTATCTGGTTCATTGCCGCCTCAATCCTCACCGTCACCTTTCTTTGGGGTGTTTACGACGCTTTTGTGCGAGGAGGCGACGTCCGCTCACTGGGCATAACCATGCTGAAGTATGCGGCCGTGGCGCTGGTGCTCATGAATTGGGCGGCGGTCTTTCGCGATCTCGTCAAGAGCTTCGACTATGTGAGTAATTACATCTACGGAACCAACGGACTCGGTGATGTCATTGACGCATGGACGAATGGACTTGGCGACGCTTGGAGAAACGATGGAATGGCCAGCATGTGGGAGCTCATCAGAGGGGGTATTTCGGCGCTGATTACCGAAGCTGGGCTGATCATCGGTTACGTCGTGCTTCCCTTCAGTTTGGCGATCTTCACGATCTGCTTCGTGTTCTGGGGCTGTGTCTTGTACGTCTTAGGACCATTGGTGCTTGCGACTATGCCCAGCTCTTCATTGGGCCGTTTCCACTCGCGCTGGATCGAAAACCTGCTCATCTGGAACTGCTGGCCATTGCTCGCTGACACGCTATGGACATTGATGACAGCGATTCATCTCAATAATCCTCAGTTCGTACTAAACAATGGTGACCTTTGGGGAGCTTTTCATGGACTTGAAGGAACCCTGCTTCTCAGTCTGGCCAGCATCATCTTTGCACTTTTGATTGCGACGATCCCCATGACAGCCCGAAGGATTTTGATGGGGGAATACAGCCCTATCGGCGCGGCCATTGCCTGGGGACGCGGGGCGGCATCGAAAGCGCTCGCCGGGACCACGATGGCGGCTTCCACAGGAGGTGCGGGCGCTGTCGCCGCGGCTGGGACGGGCGGTGGAGGGTCCCTGGCCGGCGGTGGGATGCTTGCCGCTGGGGGCGGTGGAACACTCGCGCCTTCCGGAGGCGTCGCGATGGCCGGCGGGGGAGGTGTGATTCCCGGCGTCAATTCGCCACTGACTGCGCCACCACACACGCCGCCAGCTTCGCCGGGAGGGACGCGGTGGTTCGCAGTCGTGCCTGGCGGAGCCAACATGCCGTTCAATGTAAGAGTCAATGGCCGTCGTTACTCATGAGGGATGACTCAGCAGGTGAAGCGACAAGTTCAGATTCGCGCACAACAGGGAGACACCGATGTTCGATTTCAAGAAGAATACCCGCGCAGAGGCGACACAAGGTTCTGACAAACTGAATTATTCGAAGTACTACGAACACGATGGCGCCCTGCGCGCCTATGCCAACCGCGCCATGGTGTTGGCCGGGTCGATGACGCTGCTGGCGTTTCTCTCGCTGGGATTTGCCGTCTATGTGCGCATGCAGCCGCCTACGATTATTCGTGTCTCTGCCGATGGCGAATCGAGCGTGATCAGTGGTCGCCCCCTGTTTCGCAATCAATTGCCTGCAGTGCTGGCGGATGCCAGGCAGTCGCCGCAACCTCAGAGCTATGAGAAAGAAGCGTTCGTCCGCCAGTTTCTCGATCACTATCTCAACTACGACATGCACAACGTGAGCCCGCAATGGGCAACGGCCCTCAATTCCATGACCTCAAACCTGAAGTCTTCGGCACTTCGCGTGATGCAGAAGGACAACACGGTAGGGAAGATCGAGGAAGAGAACACCCGTTCGGTCTTTCACCTGCGCGGCATCGAGTGCTCAAAGGACGATCCTCTGCTGTATACGGCCTACGGAGTGCGCGAGATCCATCGCATGGATGAGGACCGCGAAATCATCGAGACCACGGTCAATCAGTACCGGGTCCGGCTGGCGGACCAGAACCGTTCGGCCGAGAACCCGAGCGGAGTGCTGGTAGGTGAGTACTCTGAAAAGCAGATCGACGGCGAGAAGAAAGCAGCGCTTCTGGCCACAGACATCGACGGCTACAAAGCCTTTCGCCAACAGCAGCAATAGAGACCACAAGACAGTATCGAGGTGATTGCAGTGACAGAGACGAACAAGAACAACGGTGCCACGCTGGAAGTGACCAGCCCAGATCCTTTGACTGCTGCGGGTGAGAAGCGCAGCAAGCGCGGCAGAAAGCCAGCCGCGGAACGCGGGAGCGGGACCCTTCGGGTGCGTTACTTCCTGCTGGGGAAAGACCCAGCCCGCGAGAACGGAAAGCTTGTCCTGGGCGAAGAGTTCGAAAACGAAGACAAAGCGCTGGTTCATTCGCTCGTCGCAGGCGTTCCTTTTCTTCGGGTAGAGACGTGGATGGCCACGCCGCAGAAGAAAGGCAACGTCATGGTGATTGAGAAGCGGCCCCAGGCGTAGCCACTGGTGCCGATCGCGTTCTTTGACAGGTTTAAGCAGAGGGTTTGCAAAGCGAGAATCTACTTTCCAACTGGACCGTAGGTTTTCCTGAGCAACTTCGTGGGCCGAACCACGAAGACTGTCCGCTGCCATGTGCTCCCGCACCTGGCCGATGTACTGGCCAGACGGCGGCACAGGTGGCGAAAGCTCCTGAGCTGTGGATGGCCGGTTGTTCCTCAACTGACTTATCCCGCAAAGGAGCGCCTCACATGAAGAACCGGATTCTGGAAATGGATCTGGACGAAAACGGTGTACTCAGCGAACGTACACCGGACGCCGGCAGCGAGTCGTTCTTGGACAACTCGTTGCTGGACCGACTCTACCCCGGCATCAAGGCTTGCCGGATTAAAGTCTGCGAAGGCATGCTGGAGACCTTTCAGCAGACGAAAATTGCTGGAACCATGATGGCATTCGAGTATCAGGGAACCGCCTATTCCGTCGTCGGAGCCTCTGGCTCGGCGAAGAATGGGCTCTTTTATTGCGTCGAACAGCAGTATGAAGACGCAGTACGCAAGAGAATGGACGCATGGCCGGAAGCGGCCCTGTCGTACTTCGGGATCCTGACCTCGACACTCAAGACGATGGTGGAAGAGCCGAAATGCTCCGTCCTCCTCGTCCCTGACCTGGAACTCGGCACGAACGATTGCCGCGGCTGGGTCCGGCAAACTCTCTTCGACAAACTCTCCTTGCCAGCCGGACGGTTTTACCAGTTCCGGCTGGCAATGGACAATTCACTCCAGGCCAAGGGGGCTTTCAAGGTGATGGACGACGTGACGGCTGCTCATGTCGGAGCCGATATCGTGCTTCCATCGTCCGCGATCAAGCCGTTTCCCCGGAGGATGGTCATTCCTTCTGGCGGAATCCGGTTGTGCTCTCGTGTGGCCCTGGGAGTTCGCGAAATTTCCCGTCCGCTGGAGTTCGCCTCCAGCTACACGCTGATCGAACATGCTCCCAAAGAAGCGCTGCTGGAAGAGATCTTCCCGCAGGCGGTTCGAGAGATCCGGGCGCTGAAACAGGCCTGGAACGAGGGGAGACATGACGCGCTGGTCGAAAGGATCGGAGGCAAGAGCTTCGATCCCGACGACGAGCAACTCGAAGACGAGCAGAGAGCCATCGAGGCCCTGCTGCTCGCCGACAGCACAGGCGAGATTTCGCGCCATCCTTACGTCCACTACCAGCTCGACAAGATGCTGGCGAAGTGGGCGTTCAAGACCCTGACCGGAGGCGGGTTCACCATGCCGGCGTTCGCGCTGGCCGATGATGGATACCTCCTCTATCACGATGGCAGGTTGTACGCGGGAGCCGACTGGCTGCCGTTGCATCAGGCCATCACCACGGTCGAGTCCCAATACGGTCTCTCGGTGCGGTACCCGATCCGAATGGCCGAAGACCTGTTGCCCATGCACCACCTGCCGCCTGAAAAGGTCGCGCAGGAGTTGAGCAACATCCGGGGAATTCCTCTGGAAGTCTCGGAGCGAATTGCCTCTGAACAAATCTGCCTGAAGCATGTCTATGTGCTTCACTCTGTGACGGCGAAACGTAACGGAGGCGATTTCGATTTCGACACGGTTGCCGTCGTCGACTCGAACCGTTTCCCGAAGTTCGTTTCCTGGAGGTTCAACTTCCCGGAGCGAAACGTCGTCACCAAGATCAAGGCGAAGAAAGTCCATTCGCCCTGGTTCAATCGCGGCTTCGCTGCCCTCAATGCCCGCGGCAATCGGATCGGGACCATAACCGATTTGAAAACCCGGTGCTACGCAGCCGGCCGAAGCGACCTGGCTTATCTCCTGGTTGGCGAGCTCCAGAAAGAGCTGGACTCGCTCAAGCATGGGGTACGGGCCGACACCAAACTGCTCAACGAAATCCGGCAGCAGGTGCCGATGTGCCCCTGGCTGCTGCTGAAGAACGTGCAGAGAGTCTCCGACCTGCCCCTGCGGCTGGATGTGCAGCCCACGGACCGGATCGGCGCGCTCTACAACGTGCTGCGCAAGGAGATTGAGGAGCTGTTCGAGGCCCCACTCTCCATCTCGTCGTTTCGTGGCCTGCTGGTGGGAAATAACCCCACGCAGGATATGTACGGCGAGGTCAACATCCTGTACGGCGCCTATGTAGCCATCCAGGGACAGCTGGCGAAGCGACGCACGGAAGCACAGATTCAGGTTCTCGCCGCCCAGAAAGCGGTTGAGAAGGTCGAAAACGAAGACGAAAAAAAGCAGGCGGAGAGGAGGCTCACCGCCGCTCGTGCGCGCGAGAAGGAAATCATCGAGCGCACGAAAAGGGAAACAGGAGCTTTGGCCCGCAACCTGTACGCCTGGGCACAGAGCAAACCTGAACCGGAACGCGTTGCCTGGGCCGAGGCGTTGCATCACGTCTCATCCAGGGGCAACGGCAAAGGCGGGGTGATGCTATATGCATTCCCGCAAGAACTCGTCGACGCTGTGGCGTCGGCGACGGGCGGCGGACGGGTACGAGTGAAGCCGCCCAAACTAGGGGCCCTTATGAGGGTGGAGGCGAACAGCTTCTACCTTGAGGGCGAAGAAGGAAGAACCTTCCTGTTCCGGTACGATCCCGTGAACCGGATGGTCTCCCGATAAAACGACGAACACGAATCCGCATCCGGAAGGCCCATCTGCTACGAGCTCTCCGGATGGGAGAGTTTTGTCGCAGCCGCGCTCTTCCGGTTGCTGTATCTGGAGGAGCAATGACGATGGTCATCCGGCTGTTAACGCTTGTCCGCTGGATGCTTGTGATGCCGGCTGCAATCGTCGGCACATGGGTCAGCCGAATGGAGCAAGGAACACAGCTGCCGAGCGGGAAGCAGTGGTTACAGCCGCAGCCGATTCAGCTTCGGTTGTTGCGGCCACAGCTGCCAGGGCGGCAGATACTGCCAGGCCAGGGTTGGAGGGTTGTCGATCAACATCCCTGGACGGGCAACGGCTTGGGACAGACCGAAATGCGTGTACGCGTGGTGAATTACGAGTACAGGTTCACGGTCGAAAGCCAGTCAAACGATCGGTGGGAGATGCAGCAGCTTATGAGGGAAGCTCCCCTGATCGCACAGTGGGCGCAGCGAACGTATGGCGGCTCCCCAATTGAAGTAATCGTCAAACGGTGAGTTCTCAAACCCAGACCGGTTTCGAGATGCTGACCCCAGTCCTTGGCGGAGCACGTCAGATCGTTCCGTCTTACTTCCAGCGCAAGCCTAAAGACGACAGCTTACGAAGTCTGAGCAGTCGTCATGGGAATGAGACTCGGTGCCCGCAAGGCGCCGAGATCTCATTATTGTCCGCGCACAGCGCGTCAAGGAAAAGGGGTTCACCGTGAACAAGATCTGGGTAGCCATCCTGATTGCGGCCAGCACAGCGGCCCTCGCACAGCAGCAGCCCGTCACCAGGGTACAAACCGCCCTGAATCATCTGACAGTAATCGAAGTCGCCGAGCCGATCACCATGGCGGCAGCGGGAAGTGAAGCCTTCGAAATCGAGCGCCATGGCACACGCGTCTTCGTGAGACCCACCAAACCCGACGTGGCGACCAACCTTTTCGTCTGGACCGAACACGGCCGCTCCATCTACGAGCTTCAGCCGGCCGGTGAGGTGGGCAAGATGGATGTACTGGTCACCTCGGTGCAGCAACCGCCAATACGCGCAGCCGCCGAGTCCCTCTCGAAAGAGGATGTAGCGAAGGTAGCCGAGCAGGTGCTTAGCCAGACCCTTCTCAATACGCAGCCGGTTAATGCTGCCGGGATCAAAACCCAGAAGAACCGGGTCAATGTCCGTCTCGAGGACGTGGTGCGAGGGAAGAATGCTATCTACGTTCGCTATCAGGTGACCAACCTGAGCACGGTGCCGTATCGCGTTATCGCCCCGAATGTTTCCGTTCTGGCTGCTGAGGGAGCGAGCATGCCGCCTGCAAATCAGCAGCTTGGCGCCGGCTACCTGGAGCGGTTGGGCAAGGTGAGCAGCACGCCAATCGATCTCCTGCACTCGGAAATCGACCAGCAGGATGTGTCGCCGGGCAAGACCTCGACCGGGGTGCTGGCCATCCGCAGCACAGACGCCTCGCCGCAGATCTATCAGTTCGTTTTCAACTCCGACAACACGTCTCCGATCGTCGCGGCGGCGGTGTTGTGATGGCCACCGACGTTGCCGACACTATCGATTCGCAGACCGTGAGGAGCGAGCTGCTGGCGATCTATCACGCCCGCGCAGGGCACGGCTTCCTGCAGTCGCTGCTGGATGTAGCGAGCGACCCGATCCGGCCCGTGGACCAGGCGAAGCGGCGGCGGTTCCACCCGCTGCTGGTCATGCTGTGTGTCGTCGCGGTGATCGTGGCCGCGGCATTTGTCTACTTCACCCTCACGTCGCGGTGAAGCTGGGGAGGACTGAGTCCTTTCCCAATACAGGGAGATTTCATGCCCGTAACTGCCGCTCGGCGCTATCACGACCCGGACGACGAAGCGAAACTGCTGCTGGGGTTTATCGCGGTTGCCGCCATCGCTGGCGTGGGCTACATCTGTTACGCCCGCCTGCATATCCGCAAGGAACAGCTGATGGAGGCCAGCCTTTACCTGCTCGCCGCCGCGTTCGTCTTCTGGGACACGTTGCGCTATGTGCTCACCCTAGGTGCCGAACGGGAGAATGCCTGGCCGCACCCACCGCTGACCGTCGATCGCAAGCGGGACGGCCAGAACCTGCGTCAGGCGTTCGCCGACAGCTCCATCGTCATCGGCTACGACATCTGCAAGAAGCCGGTGCTCTGGCCGGATGAAGTGCGCGTCATGCAGGCCAACGGCTTCGGTATGACCGGAGCCGGCAAAACCACCTTGCTGCTCAACATCATCCAGCAGGACCTGGTCCGCGAGGCCGGACCTGAGGGCAACCGTCACAAGGTCCCGCTCATCATTATCGACGGCAAGGGGGAACGCGAGTTTCTCGATGACAAGCTGCTGCCCCTGATCGCTGCCGCCGGGCGGCTCGACGACCTGCGCATTATCGATCCCTCACGGCCCGAGATAAGCGTGCGCTTCAATCCCTTCATTGCCATCAGCGGACAGTACCAGGAGCACGTCAGCTTCATCTTCGAATCGTTCGATCTGCGGGAGGACTTCTTCCATGGCCATCAGAAGACCTACCTCTCCGACATCGTTCGTATCCTTTATTACACCGGCAAACGCTACAACATCTACGACATCCTGGTCATGGCCTACGACCTCGACGTGCTGAAGGAACAGGCGGCCATCGCCCGCGCCCGCATCGAGCGGCTGCCCGACGTCAGCCACCAACAGCGGCTCAATTTTCAGATGAGCGCGCGCAACCTGGTCGAGTCTTTCAGTGACCCCAAGCGCGTGCAGATGATTCGCGGTCTGATCAACCAGATGATGACCTTCCTGGAGGACAAGCTCTCCATTATTACCGGACCCTACGAGGACCTGATTTCGATCGAGGATGTAATCGAGGAAGGACGGATCCTGTTCGTCTCCCTCAACACGAACAAGAACGACGACACCACCCGTGCGTTGGGGCGGATGATCCTGCAGAATCTGCAGCTGGTGATCGGCGAGCGCTATGAGCGCAAGCGGGCGGACATGTACATGCCGTTTGTGTCGGTCATCATGGATGAATTTGCGCCCATCGCCTACTCGAATTTCGCCAACATCCTGCAGACGGCGCGCGGCTCCAATACCGCTTTCCTGTTCGCCATGCAGAGCATCCCCCAGCTGCTGAGTGTGGGAAAGGCCTTCCAGCACGACGTGGCCTCGGCGCCGAATACGACTTTCATGCTGCGCACGCGCGACGAAGATACCGCTCAATATTTTCTCAATGCGTCGGCCAGGGTGCGCCAGCTGCGGCGGAGCATGAGCATACGGAAAAAGGGAATCTTCAATCCCACATACGAAGACCAGGGGGTCGGCAGCCAGACGGAAATCAAGGAAACACGCTCGGAGGAGGAGCACATCAAGAATCTTCCCGTCGGTCAGATGGAGTACCTGATGAGCGATAAACGATTCGGCACCATCCACGGTCACGCTCATGTGCGTGTCCCCCAGGTGGACCGTTTGTCGTCGGTTGTTCCCGAGATCCTGCCGCGTTATGCCACCAGATACAACCCGGAGATCGGAGCCAACTTGCGTTTCCGCGATGTCAGCCTAGAAGCCAGCCGCAAGCGCGGCATGAGGAGCCGGAGGAGGCAGGAGGCCGAACGGTGAAAAGAGCCCTTTCCATTTTTCTGCTGCTCGGGCTCAGTTCGTTGGCTACATTTGCCCAGTCGAATAACCGGCAGGTGGAAACGACGCAGCAGCAAACGGGCACCGACGCCGCCCGGCTGAAGGCGCAACGACGCTATGACCCGCCGGGCGGCCGGAAACACATCATAAAGGGCGGACCGCTAGAAGGGCTGCTCGACTCGATTAACCAGCAGAACATCGACTACGGAGCGAAGCTCGCCGATGCGCGACAGATATTTCTTGGCGGCACGGTCGAGAATTTGTATTTCTGGATCATGGTTGGGGAGGGGGCCACGGTCGTAATTCTGGTCCTTTATGTTTTCTGGCTGTTCCGGGAGAGAGGGAACCGGCTGGAGATCTCCGTCAATATCCTCACCCAGCTCGCTAATTCCTACCTGTACGCCCGGGCACGGGCCGTCGATGCCATCCGCCGGCACAACGAATTGGTCGACGAGTACAACGCGATGGCCGAGAAGCTGGCCAGACAGGATGCCACCGAGCGAACGGTAATGACCTCTGTAGCGCGCTCGTCGGACGGAGAACAGACAATTGAGATTCCGTCGCAAACCGCTACTCCGCTGCCGATTCCAGAATCGACCCCGAATTCGAAGCCGAATTCCGGCGAGGACAGTGTGGCGACGTCCGCCACACCGGCGGAAGTCTCGATGACCAAAGGACAGCTCAAGAAAGTGGTCGAGGATGCAAAGCGTGACGCGACGCTGGGGGCAAAGCACCAGGTTTCCGCCCTGACGCAGCAGGTCCGCAATTTACGCGAGCAATTAAACCAGGCATTGACCCAGATTCAGACACTGGAGAAACAGAACCGGACCTCCGTCGGGGCCTGATTATGGAAATGCTGGTGCGCATATTGGGAGTCGGCGCTGAGTGGTGGGTGCGTCCCGGCCCGGACCGCTCCGACCCGCTGCGCTTCACCAAGCATGCCGCCTATTTCAATACCACCGGATTTCCGCAGGGCGGCAAATTCCGCCGCAGCTGGAAGGTGCCGGGCGTTCTCCGGTTTAACGGCAACAGCAGAATCAACCCGCACCAGCCCAAGGACGTGCTCGGTTGCATTTTCGGTTGCGTCGGGGTGACCAGACGCATGGGCCAAAACCGGCTGCTGGCAATTGGGAAGCGCTACGGCCCTTTGACGCCCACACATTACTTAGTGGCGATCGACAGCTGGCTGCACGGCTACATCAATTTCTCGCTGCAATGGAAAAACGAAGGTGTGACCACGGTTGCGCTCAGCGAGCACGACGGCCAGCAACAGGCTTTGTTATTGCTCTCCGCTGCCGGCCAATTCGCGACAGCTGCAGGTGTATGGAGAATTTCCAGGAGTAACGGCGCAGATCGATTGCTGTTAGTGACGGACGGCCAGGAGCACTGGGCATGAGATACCGCAAAGGATCAATCGTCATCAGTGAGACTTTCGATATTCCTTTGTTGCTGTTGATAAGGAACTCGGGCTACATAACCCACGAGCAGCTCATCGCCCTAAGCGGTTATGACAAGTCGCAGTCAGCGGTGTGTAATTTCCTCTGGAGAATTCGGC
>Ga0335085_10005211_pt1 | contig 21060 bp, 16 predicted proteins | sample Lox_Sample_45_FD_206712 | JGI IMG/M metagenome (GOLD analysis project Ga0335085, IMG submission 206712) | Soil microbial communities from Loxahatchee National Wildlife Refuge, Florida, United States - Lox_Sample_4.5 | ecosystem: Environmental > Terrestrial > Soil > Wetlands | place: USA...
CGTGCCCGCCTGGGAGCGCACGCCGCCGGTGCAGGTCATGTCTCCGACCGTGCGGTAACGCACGGTCTCGTCGAAGACGCGCTCGGCGTCCATGAGCTCGGCGCCATCCCACCAGGCGTAGAGCATCCCATCGCGTTCGAACACCTGACGCTCATGGGCGAAGTAGATCGACGGCAGCTCGAGCTGCTCCTGCTCGATGTACTCCCAGATGTCCAGCTCCGTCCAGTTGGAGAGGGGGAACACGCGGACGTGCTCGCCACGCTGGATGCGGCCGTTGTAGAGGTTCCACAGCTCCGGGCGCTGGTTCTTGGGATCCCAGTGGCCGAAGTCGTCGCGGAACGAGAAGATGCGCTCCTTGGCGCGGGCTCGCTCCTCGTCGCGCCGTGCCCCCCCGAGGACCGCGTCGAAGGCGTGCTCGGCGATCGCGTCGAGCAGGGTGGTGGTCTGGAGCCTGTTGCGCGAGGCGCGTGGGCCGGTCTCCTCGACGACGCGGCCGCGGTCGATGGACTCCTGCACGCTGGCCACGATCAGCCGCTCTCCCAGCTCCTCGACGCGTCTGTCGCGGAGCTCGATGACCTCCGGGAAGTTGTGCCCGGTGTCCACGTGCATCAGAGGGAAGGGAAAACGTCCCGGGCGAAACGCCTTCTCGGCGATGCGCAGCAACACCAGTGAGTCCTTGCCACCGGAGAACAGCAGCACCGGGCGCTCGCGCTCGGCCGCCACCTCACGCATGACGTGGATCGCCTCGGACTCGAGCGCCCGCAGGTGGCTGAGCGCGGGAAGGGCTCCACCGCCGGGGGCACGACTCGCGCTGTCGGCCGGGGTCGCGCTTGGGCCCGGGGGAGTCGTCTGATCGGAAGTTGGCATGGGGGTCACCGTAACAAAGGGCTGGCGCTGGGTTTGAGTGGGCGGTCCGAGGAGTCCTCTGCGCCCTCAGGCCGTTGCGCCCTCGGGCTTGGCCATCGGGTCGACGGCATGCACGTGCAGACCGCACTCCGTCTTCTCGCTGCCCGCCCAGCGTCCCTCGCGTCCTGAGCCGGGGAGCGTGCAGGTGGCGCAGCCGATGGAGGCGTAGCCGCGGTCGTGGAGTGGATGGTATGGCAGCTCCCGCTCGTGGATGCGCCGCCAGATGTCCCGCTCGCTCCAGAATGCAAGCGGGTTGTACTTCCACATACCGCGCGCCTCGTCACGCTCGACGAGCTCGGCGCTCGCCCTTGTGGGGCCCTGCTCGCGGCGCAACCCCGTGATCCATGCCTGCGCTCCGTCCAGGGCGCGCTCGAGCGCTTTCACCTTCGCCTGGGAGCAGCAGTTCTCGGGGCCGCTCCACGGCTTGTCCAGGCCGAGGCTGGCGGCGCTCGCATCCTCGACGCCCACAGTGATTCCGAAGCGCTCCTCGAACGCCTTCCAGGTTTCGAGCGTCTCCGGGAAGAGCACGCCAGTGTCGATCGTCATGATCCGAACCGACTGGCCGCCACCGTTGAGCAGGCCGAGCTCCTGGTTGAGGCGCACGACTTCGTCCACCAGGACCGACTCCTCCTTCTGGAAGGAGCAGAGCAGCACGAGGTTGCCTGCGTGCCGCTCGATCGCCTGGCGCAGCGTGTCCGTGAGGCTGCCTGCGGCATCCGTTGCGCCAGCCGCCGACCGATCGCCGGAGGCGACGCTCTGGGCCGCGCCTGCACCGCCGCCGCTTGGGGTGTCCGTCAGACCGCGCACTCCCCTTCTCCACGGATCACCTGGAAGGGGACGTCCCGGTTCCAGTCGATGAAATCGTTCATGGTGTCGATACTGAAATCGACAGGCAGCGACAGGTCCTTTACCTGCCGCTCGAACTCGCCGGTGCCGACGCGGGCGGCGTAGTCGCCAAAGGCCTCGCCCTCGTTGCGATCGGCTTCGTAGTGGCGGATCCACCGCTCTACGGCGTCCGGGATGCGCTTTGCCGGCAGGCGCAGCTTGAGGCGTGCGCCGAATGCGACCTTGTCGCCTTCGAAGGCCCCGCCGACATGCGGGATGTAGGCCGGGATGGTGTGCTCGCCGACCTTGATCGAGGCTCCGTAGAAGCCGATCGTGCCCAGGTGGTGCTGTCCACAGCCATTCGGGCAACCCGAGATCTTGATGTTGATGGCGCGGGACAGCGGATCGGTGACGGCCATGCTCTCCACGCGCTCCTGAACCGCCTCGTTCAGCCCCATCGAGCTGGTGATGCCGAGCTTGCAGGAGTCGGTGCCCGGGCAGGACACCACGTCCTCGAGCTCACGCGCGCCCGGCGTGCCCAGGCCCAGATCGCTCAGGTCGCGCCAGAGGTCGTAGAGGCTCTCGCCGCGGACCCAGCGGAGAACGAGGTTCTGCTGGACGGTGGTGCGCGCGTAGTTGCCGCAGTGGCGACGCATGATCGCCGCCAGGGCCCGGAACTGCTCCGGCGTCAGGTCGCCGCGGGTGATCTTGACCTCGACCGCGAAGAAGCCGTCCTGCTTCTGCTCGGTGACGTTGGCGCGCCGGAAGAGCTCGAACTCCGAGGCGTCGCCGTTTGGGCTTCCGTACTCGACGGGAGTCGCCGGCGCGGCCGCCTCTTCGTCGTAGAAGGCGAGCCTGTGCTCTACGGAGAAGTCACGTTCCTGCACCCAGTCGCCTTCGAGCTCCTGCTCGACCTGGTTGCGCAGCTCGTCGATCCCGTACTTGTCGACGAAGACCTTGATTCGAGCGCGAGCCCTGTTGACCCGCAGCCACTCCTGACGGTCGAAGATCCGCAGGACCGCCTCGGTGATGCGCAGGTAGTCGCCGTTGTCGAACTCCACGAACTCGTAGAGCGCGGGCGCGAGTCGCGGCATGATGGAGGTCCCACCGCCCACCAGCATCTCGGCGCCGCGCACCTCACGTCCGTCGACCTGCCGCACGCGGGCGCGGAACGCCACGTCGTGGATCTCGCCGATCGCGCGCCCCGAGGGTGAGGCGTCGAACGCCGTCTTCACCTTGCGCGGCATCGCCTGAGAGACCGGGTTGCGCACGAAGTAGCGAATGTAGGCGGCGGCGTAGGGGGTCATGTCGAACAGCTCGTCCGGTGCCACGCCCGCCCAGGGATCGCCGGTGACGTTGCGCATGGTGTTGCCACATCCCTCCCTGGAGGAGAGCCCGGCGGCGCCGAGCTCGCGGATCGCCCGCTCGGCGTCCGGCAGCGGCACGTGGTGTATCTGGATGTTCTGACGGGTCGTGATGTGGCCCCTGCGGAGCGGCGCGTACTTCTCGACCACGTCGGCGAAGGCCTCGAGCTGCTCGGGCGTGATGCCGCCGAAGGGCAGCTTGGTGCGGATCATCTGCACGTCCGACTGGCGCTGTCCGTAGACGCCCTGCTTGAGACGGAACTTGATGAACTCCTCTTCCGGGGTGTCGCCGTCGAGGAACTTGGTGGCCTCGGTCTTGAAGTCGTCGAACTCCCTTTGCAGGATCGGGATCACGTGACCGGGGACGTGCTGGAGGACCTCCGGATCGGCCAGCGTGCCGCGCCCACCCGCGATGAGCGAGCCGTTCTCCGTGGTCCCTGCGTCGGGGGCTGTACGAGTGGTGACTGCGACGGGCTCCATGTGCGAGACCTCCTGATTGTGACCGGGGGTCGGGTGAGGCGCCGGAGGTCCAGGTCAGACGCTCTACCCGGCGGTAGGGCTGCGAACTCCTCCAACAGGCTATTGGTCCAAAATGCTAGCGCCTTTTATACATTTACAGGGCGCCGACCGGTGAAGCGCATCCGGCGGGCCGGCGAGCCGGCCATCGCGGGACGTCCGGGAAGGGCCCGTGAAGGGCCCATGAGGGGTCGGTCGAGGGCGTCCGGGTGGTGGATTGCTTTTTCGGCTGCCAACGGGCGCGCGTGCGCGCGCGCAGGCGTACGCACGTAGCACCGAAAAACGGAACTCATTGGTCCGGCCCCCTCGGACACCCTCCTCGCGCCCTCTGGCAGCGGTCGTGGTCGGTCGGGCCGGGGCCCCCTGCCGGGGGGGGTTCAGGCGGCGTTCGGGTGCGCCCGCCACGCGTCGTCGCGGTCCCAGCCGCCACAACCACGCCGACCCACCGAATCGAGCCGTGCGGCACGCTCCCAGCCGTCGAGGCCCGACGGCTCGCTCTCGGCATGACCCCCGAGCGCGGACCAGCCCACACCGTCCACGGTTCGCCGCCGCGTGCCGGTGGCGGCGGATGTGTCCCAGAGGAACCGCTCGACGGCCGCCACCACGGCCGCCGCCACCTCCGGGGTTGGAGGAGGCTCGATCGCGGCGATCCGGTGTCGGTCCGAATGGGACACGCTCACAGGGGGATGTTGCCGTGCTTGCGCGGCGGTCCCGGTTCGCGCTTGCTCTGCAGCGTACGCAGGGCGCGGATCAGCTTCGGGCGCGTTTCGTGCGGGATGATGACGTCGTCGATGTAGCCCCGCTCGGCGGCCGCATAGGGATTGGCGAAGTGGGCCTTGTAGTCGGCGATCAGCTTCTGCCGGCGCTCGTCCGGAGTGGGGCTCGAGGCGATGTCGCGACGGTAGATGATGTTGACGGCCCCCTCCGGGCCCATCACGGCGACCTCGGCGGTCGGCCAGGCGAAGTTGAAGTCGGCAAGGAGGTGCTTGGAGGCCATCACGTCGTACGCCCCCCCGTACGCCTTGCGCGTGATCACCGTCAGCTTGGGCACGGTGGCCTCGGCGAACGCATAGAGGAGCTTTGCGCCATGGCGGATGATCCCGCCCCACTCCTGTGCGGTGCCGGGAAGGAAGCCAGGCACGTCACACAGCGTCAGCAGGGGGATGTTGAAGGCGTCGCAGGTGCGCACGAAGCGGGCGGCCTTCGCGGAGGCGTCGATGTCGAGCACGCCGGCAAGCTGGTTCGGTTGGTTGCCCACGATCCCGAGCGAGGCGCCGTCGAGGCGGGCGAAGCCGCAGATGATGTTCCTGGCGTAATGCTCGTGAACCTCAAAGAAGTCCCCGTCGTCCACGATCAGCCGCACGACGTCGCGCATGTCGTACGGCTTGTTGGGGTTGTCCGGCACAACGCTGTCGAGCCCGGCATCCATGCGCTCCGGATCGTCTTCCGTCTGCACGCGCGGGGCCGTCTGGAGGTTGTTCGAGGGCAGGAAGCTGAGCAGGTAGCGGCAGTCTTCGAGGCAGGCCTCCTCGTCCTCGCAGGCGAACTGGGCCACCCCCGACTTCGAGCTGTGGGACATCGCGCCGCCCAACTCCTCGAAGCCCACCTCCTCGCCGGTTACCGTCTTGATGACGTCGGGGCCGGTGATGAACATGTGCGAGGTCTCCCTGACCATGAGGATGAAGTCGGTGATCGCGGGCGAGTAGACGGCGCCTCCGGCGCAGGGGCCCATGATCAGGCTGATCTGCGGGATCACGCCGGAGCATTTGACGTTGCGGACGAACACGTCGCCATAGGCACCGAGTGAGACGACGCCCTCCTGGATGCGCGCGCCGCCAGAGTCGTTGATCCCGATCACCGGGCAGCCGATGCGGGCGGCCAGGTCCATCACCTTGCACATCTTTTCGCCCATCACCTCGCCCAGCGAGCCTCCGAAGACCGTGAAGTCCTGGCTGAAGACGCATACGCGCCGGCCGTCGATGGTCCCGTGGCCGGTGATCACCGCGTCGGCCAGGGGACGGTTCTTGTCCATGCCGAAGTCGGTGGTGCGGTGTCGCACGAACGCGTCCAGCTCCTGGAAGGAGCCGGGGTCGAGCAGCTTGTCGACCCGCTCGCGCGCGGTGAGCTTCCCGCGCTCGTGCTGCTTCTCGACGGCAGGCCCCTCGGCGTGCGCGGCCTCCTGGCGCAGCTCCTCGAGCGCCGCCAGCCTCTCCTCATATGTCTCGGGCGCCTTCTCGCGCATGCGGCCGCGGATCTTATCCGGGTGCCCCGTGAGGGCGGCGGTCCGGGAGGTGGAGTCCGTGATGCCGACCCTCGAGCCCGCTCAGCGGGCCGTCACCGTGGCCTTGACCCATGCGGCGCAGCCGAGCGCGCCGGGTTCGCTCGTCGAGAAGGGATGTCGCACGGGCCGGCCACCGCCGCTACCGGTGCCGGAGAGTCCGTTGAAGACGGTGTCCACGAGGTACGACAGCTTGGCGATGGACCCGTCGCCGATGAAGTCCCCCGAGATGGCCACGTAGATGCGGGCGTGTCCTCGGCTCGCGTGTGCGTCGGGAAAGCTGAAGTCGTAGGCGAAGTGGCCGGTCCGGCTCACGTCGATGAAGGTGGCCTTGATGTAGGAGGAGTGCTCGCCATGCACTCCGGCACCGCATCGATTGGCGTAGGTGCCGTGAAAGGCGAGGATGCGCCGGCGATCGGTGGAGGTCTTGAAGGTGATCTGCCCGTCCTCGCCTGCGTCGCTCCACTTGGAGGCGCCGTTGACGTAGTCGACGCCCGATCCCGAGTACGGCTTGGCAGCCTCGGGCTTCGCGGCCGCGGCCCAAGCCGCGAGCCCTGCCGTCAGCAGGACGAAACCGAACGGGCAGGCCATCAGGCTGCCCCGCATCAATCGCCTCGCCGGGGACCAGGCCTTCCCGTGGTGCACTGGCGCGACTCTATCACCGGCAATTCTGGCCGATCGGTGTGCGCCGCGCCGCCGTCGACCGCCGCACATGGCCCCACGGTCTCAGGCTCAGGCCCGCGAGAACGGACGATGGTGCGCTTCGCCGAGACGGTCGAGCACGGCCCTCAGCAACTCCGTTCCCTGCTCCTCCGTGAGCGTCGTGGGCTTGGTTGGAGCCTCTCCGGCGGCCGGTGCCCGTTCGTCGGTTGCGGTGACGGCCGTCGCGGTCGGCAAGCTCGAAGGAGCGGTCTGGTCGGATGGCTGCGGGGTGGCGCCCGAGGGCGGGACCGGCGAGTCCGCGGCGGCGTTCTTCGCCGGGGGCTGGACCTCCGACGGCGGAGCCTCCGTCGCGGGGCGCTCTGAGGCGGTGTGCGGCGGCTCTCCGTTGGGCGCCGCGGTCCCATCGGCGACCAGGGATTCGAGCAGGTCCGCCCCGACCGCCAAGCGCTTGGCCTCCTTCCTCTGGGCCTTCCTCTGAGCCACGGTTGCCGCCGGCCTGGGAGTCTCCTGGTCCGGGGTCGGGACCTCCGCCGGCGCCGTCTCCGCGCTCGAGGTCGATGGGGTGGGAGCGGGTGCCGCGGAGGCACTGGTTGCAGTGGCGGGCCGGCGGCGCAGGCGGGCCATGAGGCGTGCAAGGAGACCGCGCCCGGAGCGGGAGGTCGTCGGCTGGCTCGGCTCGGTCGGGAGGTCTGCCGGCCGTCTGGACATGTCGCCGGCGTCGGGCTGTCGGGGAGCCGGCGAGAGATCGGCGGCGGTCTCGGTGCTGGCGTCACCGCTCGTCTCCTTGGCCCCGGCAGCTGGGGTGTCCGCAGCTGGGGTGTCCGCAGCTGGGGCTGCCCGGTAGGCATTCGCAGATGCCGCTCGAGTGGGGGCGTCAGGCGCAGGATCGGGCGCCCTGGGAGGTGTGGGTTCCTCGGCCACGTGCTCAGCGCGCTGGGAGGCCGTGGCGGCCTCGGCCGGTGTGGCTTCGCTGGAGCCCCTGCTCGGGGTCTCGCGGGTGAGCGAGAGCGTGACCTTGGTGCCCCAGCCGGACGGCATCAGCTCGACCACGCCGCGCGCCCCGTCGGTCTGCCACTCGACCTTGCGCTCCGGCTCGATCCGCGTGATGGTGATCTCGCCGAGCTCGCCCAGATGCCGTTCGAGCGCCACCGGGTCGCTCAGCTCCGTCCAAAGCTCCGGCGGCGACTTGACAAGCGTACGCTGCGCTTGTGCGGTGACCATCGCATTTCTGTTCGCCCGCCGGCAGAGGAGTCCTGCCGCCGTGAGGCGTCGTGCAAGGGGGCGCCGGGGGCGCTCAGCGAGTGGGCAGCGGCTCTCCGCCGGAGGCGGGCGCGGGATTGCCGATCAGATCCCGCTCGTCGAGCAACTCGGCGATCTGCACGGCGTTCGTCGCCGCGCCCTTGCGCAGGTTGTCGGCCACGACCCACATGTCGAGCGCCCGCTCGTGACCGGGGTCGCGACGGATGCGCCCGACCAGCACCGCGTCCTGTCCCTCGGCGAGGGTGGCGAGCGGGTAGCGGGCGCTCTGCGGGTCGTCGAGCACTGTCACGCCGGGCGCCGCCTCGAGCAGCTCCCTCGCTCTCTCGGGAGTGAGCTCATCGCGCGTCTGGACGTTGACCGCCTCGGAGTGGCCGATGAACACCGGAACGCGGACGCAGGTTGCGGAGACCCTGATCGAGGGGTCACCGAGGATCTTGCGCGTCTCGTTGATGAGCTTGCGCTCCTCGTCGGTGTGGTCGTCTCCGGGCGCGAAGCTGCCGGCCTCGGGCAGGGCGTTGAAGGCGATCTGGTGTCGGTAGACGCCCGGAGCGATCGTGGCCGCTGTCCCGTTGCCCGCCGCGTCGAGGACCGCTCGGCTCTGATCGGCCAGCTCCTGCACCGCCTGCTTGCCGGTGCCGGACACCGCCTGATACGTGGAGATCACGAGGCGCTCGATGCCGGCGGCCGCCTGCAGTGGTTTCAGCGCCACGACCATCTGCATCGTGGAGCAGTTGGGGTTGGCCACGATGGCGCCCTGCCGGGCGTCGGCCGCGGGGCGGGCCAGGACGTCGAGCGCGTCGGGATTCACCTCGCTGACGACGAGGGGAACCTCGTCGCTCATGCGCCAGCGGGACGAGTTGTCGATCACGATCGCGCCGGCCTCGGCGAAACGGGGAGCCCACTCCCCGGAGACGCTGCCACCGGCCGAGAAGAGGGCCACGTCGAAGCCCTCGATCGACTCCGCGGTGAGTCCCTGGACAGCGCCAAAGCCATCGATCTGCGTGCCCACGGAGCGCTCCGAGGCAAACGGGACGATCTCGGAGGCCGGGAAGCCACGCTCGCGCAGCAGGTGCAGCATCAGGCGACCGACCTGGCCGGTTGCTCCGACGACCGCTACGCGGTAGGTGGCGCTCATGTGACTCAGAGTACCGTCCAGGCGGTCCCCGGGAGCGGCGGAGCGGTCGCGATCAGAACTTGGGTTCGTAGCGGCCGAACACGTCGGCCATCGCACCGCAGACCTCGCCCAGCGAGCAGCGGTCCTTCAGCGCCTGCTTGATCGAGGGCAGGAGGTTGTGGCTTCCACCGGCCGCCTCGCGCAGCTCGGTGAGCCGGCGCCGGACGAGCTCCTGGTCGCGATCGCGCTTGAACTCGGTGAGGCGGGCCACCTGTTCGCGCTCAGACTCGGGATCGACGCGCAGGAGGTCGGGCACGGCGGCCTCCTCCTCCTCGAAGGCGTTGACGCCCACCACGAGGTCCTGGCCGACGCGGTAGCGCTCCTGGTAGCCCCAGGCGGACTGGTCGATCTCTCCCGTGATGAACTCGAGCGCGTGGACGGAACCGCCGAGCGCATCGACCTTGGCGATCAGCTCGCCCGCGCGGCGTTCGATCTCGCCGGTGAGCGCCTCGACGTAGTAGGAGCCGGCGAACGGGTCCACGGTGTCGGTGGCGCCGGACTCGTAGGCGATGACCTGCTGCGTGCGCAACGCGATCTTGGCGGCCCGCTCGCTGGGCAGCGCGAGCGCCTCATCGAAGCCGTTCGTGTGCAGTGACTGCGTGCCCCCGCAGACCGCGGCGAAGCCCTGGAGGGCGACCCGCACGATGTTGTTCTCGGGCTGCTGCGCGGTCAGCGTCACGCCCCCGGTCTGCGTGTGGAAGCGGAGCATCAGCGAGCGCGGGTTCTGCGCCCCGAAGCGCTCCCGCATGATCGTGGCCCACATGCGCCGGGCGGCCCTGAACTTGGCGACCTCCTGGAAGACGTTGTTGTGGCCGTTGAAGAAGAACGCGAGACGCGGGGCGAAGTCGTCCACGGCCAGGCCCTTGTCGATTGCCGCCTGAACGTAGGCGATGCCCGAGGACAGCGTGAAGGCGACCTCCTGCACGGCCGAGCAGCCCTTCTCGCGGAAGTGGTAGCCGGAGATGGAGATGGTGTTCCAGAGCGGGACGTGCTCGCGGCAGTACTCGAAGATGTCCGTGGTGAGCCGCATCGTGGCCTCCGGCGGATAGATGTAGTTGCCCCGCGCTATGTACTCCTTGAGGACGTCGTTCTGAGTGGTCCCGCGCAGCTTCTCCGCAGCCACGCCCTGCTCCTCACCGACGAGCTCGTACAGGAGCAGCAGACAGGCCGCAGGCGCGTTGATGGTCATCGAGGTGGAGACACGATCGAGCGGGATCTCGTCGAACGCGGTGCGCATGTCGTCGATCGTGTCGATGGCCACGCCGGTCCGTCCCACCTCGCCGAAGCAGAGGGGATCGTCCGAGTCCAGGCCGAGCTGGGTGGGCAGGTCGAAGGCCATCGAAAGCCCGGTGGATCCCTTGGAGAGCAGGTAGCGGTAGCGCTCGTTGGACTCGCGTGCCGAGGCGTAGCCCGCATACTGGCGCATGGTCCAGAGCTGCCCGCGATACATCTCGCGGTGGATGCCCCGCGTGAACGGGGGCTCGCCGGGGGCGCCCAGACCGAGGTCGGGCGGGAGGTCCTCCTCGGTGTAGAGCGTCTCGACCTCTATGCCGGAGTCCGTGAAGCGGCGCGGGTCATCCGGACCGACGACGGGCGCGATCGACAGGTCCTCGGTGGGCTCGGCGCCACCGGCCGGCGGGACAGCCGGCTGCGAGTCGGAGTTGCTGCGGTTCTCCACGGTTGCCACGGCTTGATGATATGGCGCAAGGCCGCAAGGGGCCCGGCGCGCCCCGGCCGGTATCCTCCTGGGCGTGTCCACCTGCTTGGTGACCGGCGGCGCGGGATTCCTCGGCTCGCACCTCTGCGACGCGCTACTCGCGCGCGGCCACAGGGTTCTCTGCGTGGACAACCTGGAGACGGGCTCGCTGGTGAACATCGAGCACATCCGGGTGCCCGAGTTCGTGCACCTGAACGTAGACGTCACCGAGCCCTACTTCGTCGAGGAGCCGGTCGACTTCGTCTACCACCTGGCCTCGCCGGCCTCGCCGATCGATTACCTGCGGCTTCCGCTGCACACGCTCAAGGTCGGCTCATACGGAACGCACCACACGCTGGGTCTGGCCAAGTTCAAGCGGGCGCGCTTCCTGCTGACCTCGACGAGTGAGGTGTACGGCGATCCCCAGGAGCACCCGCAGTCGGAGACCTACTGGGGCCACGTCAACCCGATCGGCCCGCGCGGGGTCTACGACGAGGCCAAGCGCTACGCGGAGGCGATGACGATGGCCTATCACCGCCAGCAGGGCGTGGACACGGCGATCGCCCGCATCTTCAACACCTACGGCGCCAGGATGCGACCGAACGACGGCCGCGCGATTCCCACGTTCCTGCGCCAGGCGCTCGCAAGCCGCCCGCTGACGATCTATGGCGACGGTTCCCAGACGCGTTCGTTCTGCTACGTGGCCGATCAGATCCGCGGGCTGATGAATCTGGCGGAATCCGGGTACCACGACCCCGTGAACATCGGCAACCCGGACGAGTTCACGCTGCTGGAGCTCGCCGAGCTGGTCAAGGAGATCACGGGCTCCTCCTCGGAGATCGTGTACGAGGCATTGCCGGTGGACGACCCCAAGCAGCGTCGGCCTGACATCTCGCTCGCTCGCGAGCTGCTCGGGTGGTCGCCGGAGATCGGACTTGCGGAGGGACTCAGGCTGACGATCGACCAGGCCGGCGTCGAGGCTCTGGTTGGCTGACCCTCGTCCATGGCGGCGGCCTCGAGCGCGCGGCGCCGGAGGGGCGTCGTCCTCCGGCGGCCGTTCTCACCGGGGCCAGGCATTCAGATCCGCCTGCAGCCGAGGTGAAAACAACCAGGAGGGCCGCTACATTCCCGGCTCTGCCGAGTTATGACGAGTGAGATGGCACCTTCCGAGCAGGCGCTGTCCGCCGAGCCGGAGCAGACCGCTGCCCCAAGCGGAGTCGCGAACGGTCATCCGGAGGCGATTGGCGCCGCGGCACCAGAGAGCAGCTCCCTCGCCGCGTGGCCGTCCGTGGCTGCGCGACCGGAGCGCTCCGAGCGCGATGTACGCCGCAAGCGCCCGCCACTGCTCTCGTTCCTCCTGCGTATGGCCACCGCTCGGCGGGTGGGCGCGGTGCTCGTGCTTCTGGCCATCGACTTCCTCGGGGTGTCGCTTGCGATCTTCACCGCCCTCGTCTTCAAGGCGGCGGTGCACCACGGCAGCGTGAACCTGAGCGAGGAACTGAGCGAGACCTGGCGTCTGGTTCCGCTCCCGTATCTCCTCACGGTGCTCCTCTTCTGGGGCTCCGGTCTGTATGCATCCCGCTCCCAGCGCCCCGGCCTCACGCGGATCGTGGCCTCCCTGTTCCAGGTGCTGGTGGTGGCCTTGCTGTTCGCGCTCGTGGCGGAAAACACGTACAGCAGCTTCTACATCTTCTACGGCACCTTCCTATTCGCGCTCTTCTACATCCCCACCCTACGCTTCCTCTACGAGAGGTCGACAGGCGCCCTGCTGCGCGCCGCTGGCTACAGGCGGCGTGCGGTGCTGGTGGGCACGGGCAAGCAGATCAGCGACGTGGCGCACGCCCTCTCGGACACGGCGCGGGCGCGCACCTCGCACTCGCCTGTCGAGGTGGTCGGCTATCTGGCGCCGGTGGCCGTGCCCGCGCTCGACGGTGTTCGCGCCCTGGGGACGCTGGACGAGCTCGACCGCGTGCTCGACGGCGAACGCGTCGACGAGCTGATCATCGCGGACCCGGACTTCCCCCAGGGCGAGGCGGTGAACCTGGTCGACAAGGCCCATCGACGCGGTGTGCGGGTGTGCGTCGCCCCTTCCACGATGGAGCTCCTGGTCAACCGCGCCGAGTTCGTCCCGGGCGAGTCGGTGCCGCTCTTCGAGCTCGGCCCGCCGGCCTTCGAGGGCATCGACTTCGCCTTGAAGCGGGCGTTCGACGTGATCGTGGCGAGCGTCATGCTGGTCCTGCTGAGCCCCCTGCTGCTGGCGATCGTGATCGCCGTGCGCGTCACCTCGCGCGGCCCCGTGTTCTACAACTCACGTCGGCCCGGCATCGGGCTGCGCCCGTTCTCCTGCCTGAAGTTCAGGACGATGTACACCGATGCGGAGCACCGCCAGGAGGAGCTCGACGAGCTCAACGAGGCGAGCGGGGCGCTGTTCAAGATCCGCGACGACCCTCGGCTCACCGCGGTTGGCCGCTTCCTGCGCCGCTTCTCGCTCGACGAGCTACCGCAGCTGATCAACGTGCTGCGCGGCGACATGTCCCTGGTGGGCCCTCGCCCACTTCCAGAGCGAGACTTCGAGCTCCTGGAGGATTGGCACCGCAAGCGGTACCTGGTGCTGCCGGGTATGACCGGGCTGTGGCAGGTCTCGGGTCGCTCGGAGCTCGACTTCGACGACCTGGTCCGGCTGGACTTCATCTACCTGGAGCGCTGGTCGCTGGCGCTCGACCTGGCGATCCTGGCGAAGACCATCCCGGCGGTTCTCTCGCGCCGCGGCGCCTACTGAGCGGCACGGGGAGCTGGTCGGTCGAAGACGACCATCACGGCTCGAGCCCCGGCTGCGTTAGAGCTCGGCGCCGGCGCGCAATCCGGCGGGTGCGCGGCAGAGGCCCACCGCGGGCGTGCGGCCGGCGGACGCCTCGGCGATCGCGGCCTTGTAGACCTGCCAGGTCTCGCGTGCCGCGTCGACCCAGCTCCACGGAGGCGGCTCCGGTGCCGGGCGGCTGACGTTTTCCGCGGCCTCGATGAGCGCATCCATGTCGCCGCGCTCGACGAAGGTGGCGCGCCCGGCGAGAACCTCTCGCACTGCCGGCTGGTCGCAGGCGACCACCGGCGCCTTGCACGCAAGCGCCTCCACGGTCGGCAGCCCGAAGCCCTCGTCGTCGCTTGGCAGGACGAGGGCGTGCGCTCCGGTGTAGATGGCGGCGAGCCGCTCATCGGAGACCTGGCCGGTGATGGTGACGTTGGGCAGCTCGTGCACCCAGGGGCAGGTGGGACCGACCATGACGAGTGGCATTCGGCGCGCCGTGGCGGCGAGCTGGGCCACATGCCTGCGCGGATCGGGATGGCGCAGGTTTCCGACCCAGAGCAGGTACCGCTCGGGGAGCTTGCAGGCGCGGCGTGCCGCCGCGACCTCCTCGTCCGAGCGCGGGTACATCGCGGGCGCCGGGGCCTCGGGGATGACGACGAGTCGCTCGCGCTCGATGCCAAGGCACTCCGAGGCGTCGTGCGCGACGGCCATCGTGGGCACGATCACGCGCACGGCGCGCTGCACCGCGAGGTAGCGCAGCCGCAGCCGCATACCCGTGCGCAGGTACTCGCTGCGGCGCTTGAGCGCGACCAGGTCGTGAAGCGTGACGACCATCGGGCAGGGGCTGCGCAGTATCGCCCCGTGGACCCAGGGCGAGTGGTACAGATCGACCCCACGCGGCCTATGCGTCTCGATGATCTCGGCGTCCTGCGCGCGGGTGGCCAGCAGCGCTCCGAGGAGACAGTTCGAGTAGCGGCCGACGCCATATGGGTCCGCAACCGGACGGCTGTCGAAGGCCACTCTCATGAGCTCGCCTGGATGCTTCTCAGCTGGCGTCCGTCGGCCCTCATACGTGTGCTTGGTCTCGCAAGCCTACCCTGCGGGATGGTCATGCATTTCCGCCTCTGCGTCATCCGCTGCACCGTGCTGTGCAGTTAGCGCGCCCACAGGACGGCACTTCTGTGGCAGGCGCGGGCCAAAGATAGTGGTTCGCGTACCGGGGCGTGGTCCCGGGCCGGGTCGTTTGGCGCAAGCACGGAGCTCTTTCGCGGTCGGGGCGGAGGCGGGCGGGCGCTCCAATACGCTTGCCCGGGTGACCGGGCGCGAGTATCACGAAGCACTGTGGGAGGCGGTCCCCGAGGGCCTCGATCCGGCATGGTTTGCGTTGCGCCGAGGGTTCCTGCTCGCGCGTGTCGGCGCCGGCGAACGCGTGCTCGACATCGGCTGCGGCGAGGGCCGCTTCACGGAGGCGCTGGCGGATGCCGGGGCGAGCGTGGTGGGGGCCGACATCGCCGAGGAGCCGTTGCGGCGCGCCGGCGCCCGCCGAGGCGATCTCGAGCTTCAGCTGATCCCGGACAGCGGTCCCTGGCCGTTCGCCGACTGCACCTTCGATGCGGTGTGGGCGGGCGAGGTGCTGGAGCACGTGGCGGACACCGCGGGCTGGCTGTCAGAGCTGCGTCGGGTGCTGCGCTCCGGCGGGCGCCTGCATCTGAGCACGCCCAACCACGAAGCCCTTGGCGTGATGGTCCTGGCGCTGAGCCGCGCGCGCTTCGCGTCGCACTTCGATCCGCTGTCCGACCACCTGCGCTTCTACTCGCGCCGCAGCCTCGCGGGCGTGCTGAGCGAGCTCGGCTTCGAGGAGATCGAGATCGAGGCGGCCGGCGGCCGGCCGGGTGCGCGTCCGTTGCTCCTGGCGAGCGCACTGCGCGCTCGCTGGTGAGGTCGCGGGCGCGCTGGACGGCCCTGCTAGCGCCCGGCGCGCCGACGTCGGCGCTTGCTGCGCCGCGCCTCGCGCCAGCGCCGCCAGAGCTTGAGCCAATCGCTCATCGTCACCACAGTAGACGATCGGACCGGGCTCGGCGACGGGCGAGGGCGCGGACGGCGGTCAGGAGGAGCTGGTGGCCCGAAGCGCCTGCAGGTAGGCGTTCCTCAGCCGCAGCAGGCCCTGGTTTGCGGCTATCGCAGATTCTTCGGCGATGGACTCCGGATTGAGGTAGACCGCAGCGCGCAGCTCGCGCACGGCGGCTTGGTAGTCGCCGCTTTCCAGATCGAATTCACCGAGCGCGGCCCATGTCTGCGGGTTGGAGGGCTGCAGCCGAACGGCTCGGCGAAGGGTGTTCTCGGCGGCGGCATGTTCCCCCATGTGGGCCTGAATCGCGGCCAGGGCGCTGAGCGCGTTGGCGGAGAGCGGGTCCTCGTCGATCGCGTCCTGCGCGGCTCTGCGCGCTTCGGTCGGGCTGCTCGTGACCAGGGCCAGCGCGCGCTGGGAGGATTCCACAGACCGCTGCGGCTGCCACTGCGAGTAGGCGGCTATGAGCGCGGCCAGCAGCACCGCGCCGGCGAGGGCGCCATACGGGAATGCGAGCGCCGCTCGCCAGCCGGTGCGCGGTCGAGCCGCGGAGGTGTGCGGCTGTGTCGTGTGCGACCCCGTGTCGATCGACGGGTTGGCTTCACGCAGCGGCCCGCGGCCGGCGAGCCAACCGGCGCACAGCAGCGCGACGCAGGCGTTCCCCGGCACGTACCAGGTCCAGTCGATCAGCGAGTGGGTGCCGAACACCACCACCAGCGCCAGCATGCTCAGCAGGCCGATGCGCTCGGGCGTGTAGGGCAGGTCTCGGCGCAAGGGGCGCGTGGGGCGCCGGGCGGCCACCACCCACGACCCGAACAGCGCGAGCGCCAGGATCAGGCCGCACAGCCCGAGGTCCGCGAGCGTCTGGACGACGAAGCCGTGAGCGTGCATCACGTCAAGGGTGTCCGTGCGGTAGCGCAGGCGCGCGGTGGCGTATCCGTCGGCTCCGGCCCCCACCGCCGGGTGGGCGCTGAAGATCTTGAGCGCCTCGTCCCAGTAGCGGGCACGGACGCTGGCGATCGCGGTCAGGCGCCCGGGGGTGTTCGCGGGAACCGCGGCGTTCGGGTTGGTGAGCGTGTTCCAGTCGTGCGAGATGGTGCCCACCAGGCCGCGCTGGCTCGCCGCGAGCGCGCCCACCAAGAGAACCAGCGCCGCCGCAAGCGCTCCCAGGAGCGCCGCTCCAGCCCGTCGGCGCAGCTTCGGCCGGGGCGCCCGGCGGGCGGTGAGGAAGCCGATCGCCAGCCCGGCGGCGGTGAGGACGAGGAGCATCACCGCGAGCAGGACCCCCAGCTGCCCCCCCGCGTGAGAGCGTTCGGCGAGCGGGACGTTTTCGCTGCTGAGGGCGTGCGTGGTGAAGTCGAACACGACCACGCCAACCGCTCCGACGGCGCCGCTCAGCAGGACGGCGGCGCCGCGGAGGCGCAGCGGCACGATCGCGAACCAAACCACCAGGCCGACGCCGAGCGCGACGACGGGACCCCGCGAGTAGGTGAGCAGCAGCGTGGTCAACTCGAGTCCCATGGCCGGATACGCGAGGGCGCGAAGCAGCGCGTGCCCGTCGCGACGCGCGCCCAGCCAGAGGCACCCGATCGCTCCCATGGCGGCGCCCAGGCCGGTCGCTATCCAATAGCCGTAGGGTTGTTGCAGGCGGGAGTAGGTGTCGGCGGCGTCGAGCTGCCCGGGGAAGACCTTTGTGAGCAGCGCGTAGCCGCTCACCACCACCGCCGCCAGGGTCAGCCCACCGAGCACGGCCGACCAGCGCTGCGGCGCGATGTGGGCGAGCGTCACGGCGCCGACGAACACGCCGGCGTAGGCGAACATGCGCCCGGCGTCCTGCCAGCTCGCGTCCGGTGCCACCGACCACGCCACGGAGAGGGCTGTGAGCGCGGCGAAGGCGACCGTCAGGAGCGCCGGCCAGGCGCCGTAGTGCTTTCCCGGAGCGCCCGCGGCACCGCTGGCCAGCGCAAGGATGGCGCCGGCCACGACCACGCTGGAGCCGATCGTGAGCGCCATCTCCACGGCGGTCATCGATTCGAGCTCGAGACCGCCGCCGGCCACGAAGGCGATCGCGCTCAGGGAGGCGGCCACGATCAGGGTGACCCCGAGCGGCCCGGTCAGCCGTCGCAGAAGACCTCGTGCGCCACCGCGAGTGCCCGGGCCGGCGGGCGGTGCGGCGCCCCCGGCACCGTTGCTGTCGGGGGGCGCTCCCCAGGCGGGCGTGCCAGCCACCTCGGTGCGATTGGCGGGATCGGCGGCGACCCCGGTGGGCCAACCGGCCGGCGCGCGCTGGGCGTCCGGCGGGGTCTCGACCGTGGGCGTGCTCACTTGCGGTGGGCCGGGTGGTGGGGAGCGCGAGGTCCTCCCAGAGGCCAGCCGCCGCCGCGCGCCACCAGAGCGCGCACGGCTGCGATCAGCGTCCCGGCGAGGAGGAGCGCGAGGAGCGCGAGAAGTGGGTCGGGCAGTGTGGAGACCGCGGAGGCGATTCCAACCTTCACCACTCCGGGGTCCACGGTTTCGCTGCCGAGGCTGACCGGCGCCGCGCCTTCGCTGCGAGCGCGGGCCAGGGTGGCCTGTTCGGCGGGCGTGGGGGGCGCGATCGTGGACCCGGGGCCGGACCCAGAGGCGCCGCCTCCGGCGCCCAGCCCACCGCCGGAGCCGGGGCCGCCAGCGGAGGCGAGCTCGGCACGGCGGATCAGTTCTTCGCAGTTGGAGTACTCGCTCAACACGGTCGGGACGTTTCGCAGCGCCTTGGCGTAGGCGGCGGGTGAGAAACCGGACAGCGACTGCCCGTGGGCGCAGCGTTCGAGGATCGTCGAGGCTTCACTCGCGTTGGCCCAGGAGGACGAAGCCGGCACGAGCACCAGTGCCATTGCGCCCACCGCCCCCGCGAGAGTCGCTCGGAGCCGCGCCGGTCGCCGCCGGGCCGTGTGGGGTCGGGGACTGCGAGCCGCGTTCATCGCCAAGTCAGAAAACGCTACCAGCGTCGGATGCGTCAGCTGTCGTTGAGCAGTCAAGGGTGGCGAGCGCGCGGGAGAACCCGTCGGCCCAGGCGCTGTATGTGTAAGCGGCAACGTCGGCGGCGCCGGCCGCGCCCAGTCGATCGCGCAGAGAGCTGTCGCCGGCGAGCCTGCCCATCGCCTGCGCGAGCGCGTTGGCGTCACCGGCGGGAACCACGATGCCGTTGTGCTCGGCGCGCACGAGCCCGCCGGCGACGGCGCCCACCGCGTCGCTGGCGATCACGGGCAGCTGTTTGTCGAATGCCTCGTTCACGACCAGACCCCAAGGCTCGAGGAACGTCCGGGTGGATATCGACGGCAGCACGAGAACATCGGCGGACGCGTAAAAGTTGCGCAACTGCTCGGGAGCGGCCTGGCCGAGCGCGGCGAGCGCGCCGTTCCCGGAGCGCGAACGAGGCAGGGTCTCTGTGAGCGACTCGAGGTCGGAGGCGTCGGCACCGACGAGCACCAAGGCGGCCTCCTCGGGCGCCGGCGCCAGAAGCCGCCAGGCGCGCAGCAGCACCTCTATACCCTTCTCGCGCGCGGGCCGGCCGACGAAGATGAACTTGACCCGACTGGATCGTGGCCAGGCCGGGTGCTCCGGCGGTTCGCTGACGGGGGCGCGCCAGAAGTCGTTGTCGACCGCCTGCGGCGCCACGTGTACGTTGCGGGCGCCATGGCGCTGGACGTAGGCACTCACGTGCGGGCCGTATGTGACAACGGCGTCGGCGCTGCGGTAGAGCCGGCGCAGCGCCGGGTAGCTGAGCGCATGCGCCAGGGTTCGCGGGTGACTCCAGAGCGAGGCCCATAGGACGAGTGGCAGGCGCGCCGCACGCGCCCCGGCCCACGCCGCGGGCAGGGCGATCCGCCCACCTGTGGAGCAGACCACCGCCCGGTAGCGGCCGCTTGCGGCCAGCCGGTAGATGTCGTGCTGTCTCACTGGCAAGCTTGGGAACGGAAGTCCGGGGTCGCGCGCCGGGGACGGCGGCACCGTGCCGTGCCGGAGACGTCCGCCGAAGAGCGCGTACTCCACGCCCTCGCGCTCGTTCAGGCAGGCGAATGCCCCTATCCGGTCGGCCGGGGCATGGCCGGTCACGAAGAGAACCGGCTTCATCCGGGAATCGTGCTCGACCTGGGCGAGCCCGCGGCTTGGGTGCCGGTACGGCGCTCATCGAGAAGTCTCTCGTAGATACCCGTCCAGCGGCGCGCGAACGCTTCGTATACGAAGCGCTCGCGAGTCTCCCTCGCCAACGACTGTGCGTCCGCCCAGGCGGGGGCCGTGGCGACGGCCTGCTGATCACGCTGCCCGAGGGCATCGAGCGCCCCGGCGATTGCGCGGGCCAACGCGGGCGGGTCGCCGGGCGGGCAGAGGAGGCCGTGCTCGCCCAGCAGCTCCGGTACCCCGCCGACTGCAGTGGCAACGCAGGGAAGCCCGCTCGCCATCGCCTCGATCAGGACGCAGGGGAGGTTCTCGAACAGGCTCGGCAGGACGAACACGTGCACGCGGCGCATGAGCGCGGCGACCTCCTCCTTGGGAAGCTCGCCGCGAAAGCGGACGCTCTCCCCCAGCCCGAGCGCCTGGGCGCGGGCCTCGAGGTCAGCCCGCAGCTCGCCGTCGCCCACCAGCTCGAGCACGGGACGCGCCCCGGCGGGCATCGAGGCGAGCGCCTCGAGCAGGTGGCGGTGGCCCTTCTTCTCGGCCATCGCCGCCACGGTCAGCAGGCGCCCGCCGACCGCGCTCGGTTGCGGAAGCGGGTCCGGCGGCGGATGGAAGACCTCGGTGTCGACCACGTTGCCGACCACCTCGATCGCGGTGCCCGGGGCGAGTGCACGCACGTGTGTCGCCAGGTCCTCGCTCACGGGAGCAACCAGGTCGGCGAGGTGGAAGGCGACCCTGGCGGTGAGGCGGTCGTAGCCGGTGATGAGGCCGCGCTGGAAGCCCGTGAAGTGCTCGGTGATCACCACAGGGGCGCGGGAGAGGGCGCCGAGGACGAGCGCCGGAGGCCCGGCGGAGTAGACGTGGGCGTGGACGACCTGGGGTCGCCATCCCGCTCTCCGGAGGCGGACGAGCGCGGCGAGCATGCCCGCCAGCTGGAAGCCCATCGCGGCGGGACGGAAGCGTGGCCGGCGATAGCGCAGCCGGAACGTGCGGAGCCCGCCTGGCTCGACGGAGTCGGCGAGCTGGAAGGCGGCGAAGTCCGGCGACCGGACGGCCTCGGAGGCCAGGACCACGACGTCGTGCCGCGTGGCCAGCGCGAGCGCCTGCTCCCGGCAGAAGCTGCCGAACACGGGCCGATCGGGCCATGGGTACCACTTGGGCACCACGAGGACGCGCATCAGACCCGCTCGCCGCTTGCGGCCCCGGCCTGCCTCAGGCGGCCGGCCGAGTGCGCACCCATGATGAGCCCCTGTGGACAGGCGTGACGTGCGGCGTGCCAGGCGCATCCGGCGAGCGTGCGCAGCTCACCACCCATCTGCGGGGCGCGACCGCGGCGTTCGTCCGAGCGGCGA
>Ga0335085_10005212_pt1 | contig 21058 bp, 18 predicted proteins | sample Lox_Sample_45_FD_206712 | JGI IMG/M metagenome (GOLD analysis project Ga0335085, IMG submission 206712) | Soil microbial communities from Loxahatchee National Wildlife Refuge, Florida, United States - Lox_Sample_4.5 | ecosystem: Environmental > Terrestrial > Soil > Wetlands | place: USA...
GGCCTCTGTTTTCGGGCGTTTCATCGGGTCTCCCCTGAGTGCCGAATCAGTGTACGTCGGACCCAGGGTGCGATGTAAAGTGGTGGAGCTGAACGGGATCGAACCGTCGACCTCCTGAGTGCGATAAAGGGGTGCTCGGCCCATCGTCTAGAGCCATCGTCTTGGCGAGCGGACCGAGCCTCACGCCCGGGGCGAACGTGAGTGCCGAATCAGTGTACGCGTTGGTAAGCTAGATGCTCGCGTGCGGAAGGCTGTCAAGCGAAAAATGCGCAGGCGAGAAGCCCTTCCATTTTAGCATCCAGCGTACACCGGATATTTCTGCGGATCGATAGGCGCACTGAACGCCGAATCTCCCTTGACTCTCAGGTTCGGAAGGACACGCCGTCACCTGTACCTCCGCGCCGAAAGCCGGCGCTTCGCTGCACCCGGGTCGCAGCCCCCGTGACCTTGAGCCGGTATCTCAGCATCGCCTCGCTCACGCCGTAGAGCGCAGCGGCCACGCCGGCCGAGAGGCCTCCGCTGACGATATGGAGCGCTGCGGGCGCAGGGATGAGGAGGACCCCGCCGAGCCAAGAGGCCTCCGCTTCGTACGCCGGATTCCAGTCTCGGGACCCGTCATCCCCGATCGCGGGCGTCGGCTCGTGGAAGAGAAGAGCATGGCTGAGTTCGTGTGCGACATCGCTGGCCTGCCGCACCTGCGCATGGGCGTCGTTATGAACGATCCAGCGCCGCGGACCATCGAACACGGTGATCGCCGAGAAGTTCTCGCTCCATCTCCCGCGGAGACCGCGGATCGCAGCCGGGGCTTCCGTGTGGAAGGCAGACAGCGGCTCGACTGGGATCTCCAGGTGCGCGGCCAACGCGAATGGGTCGAGGGCAGCGGAAGGAGCGAGGGACATTTCCCGGCGCATCTCGGCTGCGATCGATTCGGCTTCCGTCTTGAAGCCACGGCGCAGGGCCGGCATGTTCACTTCCGCATTCTTGAGTAGGTCGCACGCACCAGGTCGTCAATCATCCGCGCAGCGTCCGGCGGCAGACGCTTGTCTGCTCGGAGCAGCGCCGAGATCATCGCGAGCGGCTCGGGCTTCGGGAGGCCCTTCTCGGTCCGGATGAAGTCCTCCTGGCGCACGCCCGACCACGCGACGAGCGCCGCCAGGCTGTCTACGTCCGGCCGCCGGCCCTGGGCCATCCGCGTGAGGGTCGAGGCGGCAACGCCTGCCGCGGCGGCCACCTGCTTCCAGTTCATCTTCTTCGCAACGCGCTGGCTGTCGAGGGCGGAATAGAACGCCGCACCGTCGAACTGGCCGAGCTTTGTCATGCTGCCTCCTGTTGAATTGCGATCTTGCAACCGCTGGCTATATGTGAAATCATTCTGTGCCGGTTGCAGGATAGCAATCCACAGCCGATATCTCAATCACGGAGGAGTCTTTCATGACCGACCACATCCGCATCCACATCGATCAGAAGCCGTACGACTCGCCGACGCCCACGACGGGCGAGGCGCTATACGCGCTAGGCAACATCCCGGCCGGCCTCGATCTCTACCGGGAGGTAAAGGGCGACCGCGAGGATCCGCCCATCGAGCGGGGGCCGGAGGAGGTCCACCTGCATGAGGACGCCCACCTCCACAGCGGCCCGCACCAGGAGAAGGAGTTCACCGTCATCGTGAACGGCAGGAAGCGCGTCGTGAAGTCGAACACGCTGTCCTTCGACCAGGTGGCCGCGCTCGCCTACGACCCCGTGCCGACGGGGCCGAACATCCTCATCACGATCACGTACCGCCACGGGCCGAAGGAGAACCGGGAGGGCGAGATGAAGCCCGGCGAGACCGTCACGATCAAGAACGAGATGATCTTCAATGTCGTCGTTACTGATAAGTCGTAGCGCCGACCTCGCGCGTCTCCGGGAGGAAGGCTTCAACCTTGATGCGCGCGATGGGGTGCTCCTCGTGCACGACGTGCCGTACGTCAGCTCTCGGAAAGAGGTCAGGCGCGGCACCTTCGTCACCAAGCTCACGCTCGCAGGCGATCGGACAGGCAAGCCCGAGGACCACGTCGCGTACTTCAAAGGCCATCACCCCTGTGATGCCGAGGGACGCGAGATCGAGAAGATCAAGAACGCGAGCGCTCCGTTGCAGCTCACAGAGGGCGTCGTCGTCGACCACACCTTCTCGGCCAAGCCCAAGCCGGCCGGGAACTACGAGGACTACCACGCAAAGGTCACGACGTACGTGGCGATCATCTCCGGCCCCGCCCGCGAGCTTGATCCGACCGTTTCTGCCCAGACGTTCCCGCCGGTGGTGCCGGACGCCGAGGAACACTCGGCCTTCGCTTACATCGACACCGCGTCGACCTTGGCCGAGATCACCAAGGTGAGTGCCAAGCTCGCTTGCGGCAAGATCGCCATCGTTGGCCTGGGTGGTACCGGCTCGTACGTTCTGGATTTCATCGCGAAGACCCCGGTCGCCGGCATCCACCTCTTCGATGGGGACACGTTCTACACGCACAACGCGTTCCGCGCTCCGGGCGCGGCCCCGCTGGAGACGCTCCGTGGCGCTCCCAAAAAGGTAACGTACTACAAGGAGCTGTACTCCAAGATGCACCTGGGCATCGTCGCTCACGACGTCTACCTCAGGGGGGAGAGCGTCTCCGCCTTGGAAGGCATGGACTTCGTGTTCCTCTGCATCGACGGCGGCGGCGCCAAGAAGGCGATCATCGAGGGGCTTGAGCGCTTCGGGATCCCGTTCATCGATGCGGGAATCGGCGTCGATCTCACCGATGGCTCGCTCGGCGGCATCGTCCGCGTCACCACTAGCGCGCCGCCGCACCGCAGCCACGTGCCCAGCCGCATTCCTCTCGCCGACGCCGAGGAAAGAAACGACTACGACAGAAACATCCAGATAGCGGACCTCAACGCACTCAGCGCCGTGCTCGCCGTTATCAAGTGGAAGAAACTCTGCGGTTTCTATCGCGATCTCGATCACGAGTTCCACTGCACGTACACGGTCGACGGCAATATGCTCGTGAACGGTGACCAGGCTCCATGACGCGCCCGTCCCGGCTCAAGCACGTGTTCGTCGAGTTCATCCCCGAGGTACTCGAGGACGGCACGCTCTACGTCTCCATGCAGTACGCGACGGTCGTGCATAGCTGCTGCTGCGGGTGCGGGCGGGAGGTCGTTACACCGCTGAGCCCGACAGATTGGCGGCTCACCTTCGACGGGGAGGCGATCTCGCTCACCCCGTCCATCGGCAACTGGAGCTACCCGTGCCGCTCTCATTACTGGATCGAGGGGAATAGGGTCCGCTGGTCCTACAGCATGTCGGACGAGGAGGTCCAGGTCGGGCGGCGGGCCGACGGACGAGCAAAGCAGACCTTCTACGATCAGACCACCAAGACGCCTCCCCCTGATACCACCACGCCCCCTAAGACGACCGCTATCAGCAGTGGTTGGGCGAAACTCAAAGCATGGTGGCGAAGCAGAGCCTAGAACTCGCCGTAATATCGGGGGATGCCCCACGATATGACGCTTGACGCCTTCCATTTCGCGTACCGAAGTCTTGAGCAGGAGATGAAAGATCAAGCCGAGGGCGATGGCTGCGTCTTCCTTCCAAGCGCTGCCCCCGCCGGCCCCGTTGACTACGTTCTGATCTGCATGGAGCCTTCCCTGGGCTCGACTTCAGCGGACCACGTGAGGGAACACGTAGAGGCTGGAGGCAGGAATTTCCTCTCCTCGATTGAAGACTTCATTCTTCACTTCAGCGCCCGCAACTACCTTTGCGGGCCCACACAGCGCTATCACGTCACGGACTGGTCGAAGGGGGCCATGCGCGTCGCGGTCGCGCGGGCAGCGAGGGATCAGCGGTACACGAAGTGGTACCCCTTCTTGCTCGAGGAAATCGAGCTAGTCGCAGCTCCTAACGCTGGCTTCATCGCTGTCGGCGCCGTAGTCGCTGAGGAACTTCAACGACGGAACTTTCGGAGGCCTCTCTGCAGGGTGATCCACTACTCGGGTCAGGCCGCCCGAGCACGGAAAAAAGGAATCGCCGGACGAGAGCCCGCCTTCGAGGACTTTAGGGATTCCGTTTCGCTAAAGGACCTCCTCGTCACAGCTGAAGAGATTCTGCGATCGGCGTGTGTGCCTACGGCGATCCGAGACGAAACCCTCACAAAGCTAGAGAAGAGGCAGCTGACGACCTCCCGCAAGCAGCTCATCTTCAACTACAAGGTAGCGTTCGAGTCGTTCCGCACGCGGAGCGGGATCGAGATAGAAGCCGGGGGGTGACGCTGGGCTCGCGCCTCGGCGCCCCACAAACCCACGCACTGCCACCCCCGCTGAAGACAGCGGAACCAGAGGCAGCGTGCGTCTGCTTCCTCGGCGAACGTTACACACGCGTGCGCGTCGTTTCGAGCCGAAGGAACCCGACAACGTGTTAACTCTCCCCGATCCAGCGTCTCCTACGGGGGGTCTCAGTGGTGTGTCTGCCACGTTCCACCCCCTGCCCCTGGAGCAATGATTGACGCAGCGGAGCCTGCCCTGGGTGACGTTAATTGCCAGATGAATCTCGGTGTTCGCTAGCGAGGCCGCCTAGGGCATCAAGAAATACGTAATCCCGGCGCGCAATTCAAGACAAAGGTCTGCCCGCCTGATACAGGTGAATCAAACCGCCCCTCGGGGTCACGAACGGCAGGCTAGTTGCACCGCTATGACGCTTTAGGTCAGTACAGTGTAGACGGAGCCCGCTATGGACAAGCTATTCACGGTTCGGGAAGTCTGCAAGCAGCTGCGCGTGTCCGCGGGGACGCTTTACGCGTGGCGCAAACGGGAGTATGGACCTGCCTACCTGAAGATCGGTCAAGCGTGCCGCTACCCGGCAAGCGCCATAGACGGATTCATGCGAGCCTCGGCGAAGGCGCCTACCTCTACGTCCTTTACGCCGCAAGCTGCTTCAAGAGGCGCCCGTACCAAGCCCAAAAGGACTCCTAGGAAAGGCGCTACCCCATGACGTCCGCCATCCTTATCGCTCGGGCTCTCTCGCCGCCGTACGCTTCGTCCTCCAATGCCGAATTCGGGGGGCAGCTGCACAAAAAGGAGCGGCTTTCAATGAAACACCGGGCTGGCCTTCTCGCAATCCTACTCACGACGGCTACGGCGCCTGCTTTCGGGGACCCCGTTGACTGTGAACAGACGATTGGCGTCGTCGAAGTGCAGCGCATCGTTCAGGAATCGGCGGTCGGCAAAGAGAGCCTTGCTCCTCTCCAAAGAGCTGGCCCAGGTGAGCGTGACGAAGTCCAGCGGAGGGAGCTGGGAGAGCTTGAAAAGCGAATCATGCCCGTTATCAACGACGTCGCGCGCGAGCAAGGCTATTCGCTTGTCTTCAATAAGTTCAACAGCGGCCTCCTATTCGCCGAGGATAGGACCGTTGACCTGACGGACGCCGTGATCGCAAGGTTCGACGCGCCGCTCTCGAGGCCGATACGAACCGGGACGAGCTCGCCTAAACAAGCGGCACGAGGAGCGCCAGCTCCCCTGAGAAGTATTCTCCCAACCTTCCCAGATATCTCTTTCCGCTCAAGACCGACCAGTGCCATGGTCTTTAGAGAAAGGAAGGAGGGTATCGACGTTTACTCGCTGCCAGGCCTCGTGGTGTCGATTGCGGGCCAAACGGCATCCGCGGTGGAATTTGGCTTCAGCGACTCCAAACTAGGCGTCGTGACAATTCAGCTTCCTGCGAGTACCGGCGCCGCAGTGTCATCCGCTCTACGCGGCCGGTGGGAAGAACCCGACTTGTCCTACCCAACATCGGCCTCGTGGAAGGCGAAACGCGGCCGGCCTTTCGGCATCACTTACGTGTCTGCGTTATACACGCTCGTCATCTTCACCGACGCGCCATAAAGGAGTGAGGCCCTATGCGTTCCTGTAGGCGGACCTTCTCTCGCCTCGCGTTAGCAGTGGCGGTGGCCGCGCCACCGTTGTGTGCAGGGCCGTCACTTCCGACAGAGCCTTTTCCAGAAAGACTGGCCGCGACGCTCGTCGCCGAGGCTCAGCGGCGCGCTGGCCGACCGTTCTTCGTGGAAGACGTACGAAGCGCAACGTTCCTGGGATGGCGCGTGAGGCTGAGTGAGCGTGACTTGCGCCCCTACTATTTAGTCGAGTGCAGGATGCGCCCACTCTGCAACGTGAATGACGGAAACTGCACGCGCTGGGTATTTCGCCTCGAAGAGGGCGTACCGCCTGAATTGGTCCTTGGCGGCCGGGACTTGACTATCGAAGGTTCGCGAGCCAAGCACTATCAGAAACTGGCCGCCTTCGGGCCGCCCACAAACGGCAACTCTCGCTATTACCGCGAGGAGTGGGAGTGGAGAGGAACAAAGTATACGTTGGAGGACCGCGATCACGTTGACTACACAAAGTATGAGAAATTGAGGGATCAGGAGCGCCAGTTCTACATCGCAGCGCTTGCAGCTCCGGACATGCGTCTCTTTCTCGCGAAGTACCCGGAGTACAACGTCACGCCGACGCCGACCCCCATACCACCTACACCGACGCCGATCACGCGGGAAGCCCGCGAGCGAATGGCTCGCCAGCTAACTGTGGAGGTCACGTGTAGCGCGTTCGGCTCGGTCCTTCCGCTATTCGCGTGCTTGCAGCACAGCTCACTCGACGTCGTGACCCGAGGGGCAAGACGGGCCTACGGGATACTGGAGCTGGCTCAGATGGGAAGCGCACCCTTTAGGCAGAGTCTTGATCCGCCATTTGCCGTTGGTGGCGTCAATACGTCGGAAACCGAGGGTTTGATGTTGACCGTCGCGGTCAGGAACGGCCTCGGGCAGCGGGTGTGTTTCGATCAGGCCGGCGTCTACGGGCGCGCGTCGTGCGTGGTCCACTAAGTACGCACAAGAATTGAGGAGTGGAATGGAAGGCTTCGTGTTCCTCGCGGTCATTGGCACATCGATATGGGTTTTGATCGATGCGAAGGCGATTGGCGTCCGAAAAGGACTGATCCATGGCTTGGGAGACATGGGCCCATGGGGCTGGTTTTTCGGCTGTCTCCTCCTGTGGATAGTCGGTTTTCCCCTATATCTGGCCAAACGCAACGAGTTCAAGAAGGCCAGCTCCGCTGCCTCGATCCCTTCACCGCCCCCGGTTGTTGCCGACGGTCGCGCGGCGCCGCGCTACTGCTCTGCATGCGGCGCACCGCAGCGCGACGTAACGAGCCGCTTCTGCCATGCCTGTGGCCAGCTCCTGCAGACCTAGGCGGGGCTCAAACTGCGGTTCCAAGAAAGCCGACATGTACTGCCCGCATTGCGGCACGGTCCTCCCCCCGAACGGACGATTCTGTGGTTCATGTGGAAGCCCAGTTGCCTCAGCAGCGCCATCCAGCAGCCCTAGCAGTGCCCCGCCCCCGCAGAAGGTCGTTGTCGTCGCAAAAGAAGGCTGCTTTCTGCAGACGCTGAACTGGGGATGCCAGATGATCGGGTTGGCCGTGCTCGCCATCGTCCTTCTCGTGCTCTATGCCCAGTACTGCAATAGCCCGAAGCCGTCGTCCGAGGCGCCGGAACATACGGCTGCAACGGGAACCGCTGTGGCGGCAGTGCCTGCCTCTCCGACGGAGCCGGCTGCGGGGGTTGCTTCGCCAGCGGCCGGCGTGGAGGCCCCTGCCGCCGCAGCCGCCGTTGGTGCAGGGGGCGCGGAGGGAGCGAAAACAGACGGGGCGGGTGCGTCGGTCTCGCCGATGGCATGGTATTCGACATTCGTCTGGCGGCGATCCTCGTCAGACGTCGTTCAGATGATGGCCGGCGAATGTGAGGAGGGATCAAGTCACTACTGGATTAGGAATGCGGTCGAACTAAGCCGGCCTACCGCAAGCGATATAGCGTTTCTCCACGTCCTTTCCAATTTCGGAGGCAGCGCGAGTTTCTCCGACATTGTCGCCGTGCAACGAGGCGCGTCTGGCACGATGGTCGTTGCCTCAGTTGCGCTGGACGAAGTGGCTATAAAGTCCTTGCGGCTTGACGCTGACATTCTCGTCGTGGAGATTCTGGACTATCGGCCGGGGGACGCGCACTGCTGTCCGAGCTTGCCTCGTATAAATCGATATCAGCTTGACTTCAGTAAGGATCAGGCCGCACTGCACCTTTTGACGACGACGAAGTCCAATCCACAGCCGAGTCCGGGCCGGCGAGAAGCGGCGCAGGCGCCGGGAATTCGACGTGACGGGAGGTCTAACTCCGAGATCCAGAGGCAGCCGCAGGAAGCGTCGTCACAAACCAGGGCTGAGCGGCACAAGAAGTGGCTAGCACGGTTCGGGGGTGACTATCGGGCACTCGGCCATGGCCTGCTGATAGCTGGGGCAGCGGCACAGCTTTCAAAGGACGAAAAGGGCGCTAAGGAAATCCAGGCGGAGATGGAGTTTGTGATAAGGGATGATTCGATTTCCATCACGGACAAGGGTGCGTTCTACCAGGGCGCTCAGGCTGCACACGACCAGCTGCAGTAGCGAACAATGCAGGGCAGCAATGGGAATTGCGGCGTCGTCCTGCCACTCCGAGACCTTGGAACACCACCAGCGAGGACACCATGCGAGCGACTGCGTTTGCCCGTAGCGTAATGCGACTTCTGATCCTTGCGCCCGCGTGTCTCAGCGGGGTCGTCTTCGCTCAGGCGATGACGGCTCAGAGCCTTGAGGCGCAACTGAATGCAAAAGCGGCTGGCTTCAGCCGCAAAACAATCACTCGGGATCAATGTGTACTTCTCGATACCGTGTATCCAGACACGGATGATGAGTTCATGTACGCGGGCGGGAACGCCCTGTTCCTGTTCGCGGTTACGACGGCCAACCCGGCCGAGCTGCCTCCGCGAAGAGTGTATGCGCGCATGTTCGAGCGCCTTCAGATAGAGCCCAAGGTCGTGGCGTCCTCGGTTCAGCACAATCTGAGGTCGACAGGCGCAGCGGTGCAGGCCTGCGGCACGCATCGCTTCGTTGCAGTCTACGCGTTTCCAGTAGCCTTCCTCGCAGAAGGGGCGGTATTTCACGTCGATTTCGGAAACGGCTTACCGCCCTACCGATTCGGAACAATACCCGGCCCGCCCCGCCAGTTTCCCGTAGAGCGAACGAAGGGGCAGCGGATACCCGAGGCGGCTGTCGCAGAGGTCGCGAGGGTGGAATACCCGCTCATGATTTCTTTCCTGGCTCCCGTATCTCCCCCGACGCGCAGCGGGTCCCAGCTTCCTCGTGGGCAAGCCGTGGCGTACTCCTCTGGGAATCTCGGGTCCAAGGGCTCTGTCGGCGCGTTCTGTGAGGCTGTTAGCGCAGGTAGTGCCAGCTACCGAAGCTTGCTAGCGCAGGGCGCCAATGAGCTTCGCCTCTCGAGAACGCGAAGTGAGCGCCGGGCTCGCGTCCTTGCGGCAGTCCCGTCTGGCCGCGTTGTTGAGTGGCCCGCCACGGTTTCGGAGCTACGAACCAATAGCGACGGTAAGGCTATTTTTACGGTGTCGCTGTCATGTGGCGCAAGGCTACGAACATTCAATAATGCCATCTCTGATATTGGTCGGAATACTCTAATTCCCCAATCGTCGTCGCTCTTCGACGCCATCGCCAACCTCAGGACGGGTCAGCTCGTGCTTGTCTCCGGCGACCTATTTTCTTCCGACCTTGATGGATATGAGGAAACTAGCGTGACCGAGAAAGGCAGCATGACGGCGCCCGAGTATCTCGCCCGGTTTACTGCTGTGCGCGCATCGAGCCGTGCCGCAGACTAGTCGGTATCAAAGGGCTCGGTTCTGCCGAAGGCAGTGATGGTTTGCGTCGGCGGGTACTCAAGCTGAGTCGGCACCAATGTCCCGAGGCTACGGTGACTGCCGGTGCTACGGCGCCCCGCCGTGCCAAGAGGAACTGCCTCATTCCACCCGCACTACTCCCGTCAGCCCGAGCTCCTGCAGAACCTGTCGTATCTCCGATTCCAGGCCGGCTGCGCGTTCGGCGCTGACGTTCACCGAGAAGTCGACGCTCACCCGGAGGTCAGATCCGGTGCGGAGCTTCGGCAGGATCTTCGTCCCCAGCCGGTTCCAGACTTCCGGCGGCACATTACCGACCACGCGGAGGGTTCTCGTGGCGGTGGCGGGTGGCGGCTGCCTTCCGGTTTCTGGCGGAAGGGGCGGGGGAGGTTCCGGGGGTGGCGGCTGCGGCGCCGGCCGGGCCGCGGCACTCTTGAGCGCGTCGGCTTTGTTCTTCCTGAGCAAATAGACGTCTGCGTCGAACGCGATCTCTTCGGGCGCGACGAGCTCCCGAAACCAAAGGCGTTCGAACGTGCCATCGGGTTTCCGCTCCGAGGCCAGACCAAAGTCGCCATGGTCCACGAACTCGAGAATCTTGGATCGAAGTGCTGAGTCCGGGTCGAGCAACCGCGTCAGCGAACCGTTGAGAAAGCTTTGCCGGAGGCTGGCAAGAGGCCACTCCCCGGCCTCCTTGAGTGCCGGTGGCCAGTTTCGTTCGATGTAGCCCGCGCCGACGGACTCGTTCAGGAGGGCGTAGGACTTGAGCGCGGTGATAACGCGCCCGCAGAGTGTTTCGCCGCTCGAGGAATGGCCCGCGCCCAGGTCAATCTCTTTGAGACCATCGCTGCCTTGCGGGTCCGCGATGACCGCGAACCGGTAGTCTCCCCAAACGGCGTCCTTCGCCTCCCCCTCTCCGTCCTTGATCCTTGCCTGAAGCTCAGCGCGATCACTCTTGTCGAATTCCCCTGCGAGAGTCCCGTCCGCAATTTCGCGCCCCACTCGCTTCCACGCGAGCCAGAGCTCGACTTTGCCCCTGAGGTCGCGGCCGGGCTTTTTGAGGCACCAGACAAGCGCGCCGGGATAGAGCCGTGGCGATTTGCCCCGGATGCGGGTCCACTCTGCGATCTGAGCCCGCAGCGGCCCGGCGCCCGACCATTCCATCTCGGGGTCGGCCACCACGAGGGTTAACCGCGGGGAATCAGGGATCTCCGCTCCTTCCCCGCGGAAGGGCTCGACGGGAATTCTGGCGCCATGCCCGAATTCGTCTTCGACGAGCTTACGCATTGTGGGCTTGATCTCCGTCTCCTCATCGAGCGACGCGCGTCTGTCGCTCACCACCTTCTTCATCGTGGGCTGATATCCGATGCGGTAGCCGTCGCTACCAGCCTTTCGGATGAAATACGACTTGTCCTCGAGCGCAAAAGCACAGTTGTCGATCGAGGTCGTGTCGACGTCGGGCTCCCCCAACGCGAAGCGGAGCTCGGGAAGATGAGCGGCCTTGTCGGACTGGCCTCCCGAGGACTCGAACAGGATCGAGGCGCCCACGCGGCGGTGGAGATCGCGAAGCGGCCCCTTCGAGTCCGCGTCGAGCGCCCTCGCGTGCGAGTGGTCGCCAGAAATATCCGTGTCGATAGCCGCGATCAAGCGAGATTCCCCGAGCTGGCCCAAGACGACGCTTCGAAACCCCGCCTCGGAAAGCGGTGCTGATCCGAGCGTGATGAGCGGCTCCGTACGGGCCTTTCGAAAGCCATCCTGCGCGGCGATGGAGATCCACTGGGCGAGCATCGCCAATGTGCCGCGCGTCTGCTGATATTGCGGCAGCGCCTGCCATTTGCGCTGGAACACCGAAAGTGTGGCAGGGTGGAGGGGGTAGCAGGCCTCGAACCGCCCCCGCAGGAATTCGCGGGCCTTGGCCTCGGTAGCGGTCGTGTCCACCGCCGTCCAAGCCGCGGGAAGCTGCGCCCTTCGTTCAAAGCACCAGTCAGCGAAAGCGGTGGCGACGTTTCGGCGGATCTTCTCGCTTCCAAGGTCTTCAAAGAGCCGCCGCCTCACGACCTCGCTGATCTCGCTCTCATCATTCGCGATGAGATCCTTCGCTACCCGTCGGACAACCTTCGAAATCCTGTCCTGCCATTGCGAGTCCCATTCCGTCATCTCGACCTGGCTGCGCGGAAGGCTGATCACAGCTGCCCCATGGGTCGTCCCAGTCGTTGCGACGGTCAGGTTCTGAATGAATGCATGAAACTGGTCCGCCATCCCTCTGTGGCGGTTCATGAAGTTGAGTACCTCGTCGAACAGTAGAAGCACCGGTGCTCCCGCTGTTTCGAAGACGCGCGCGATGGCCTCGGTTCCAGGCGGTGTCGTCCGAGCTGTAGATCCCAGTGCTTCGGCACCCTTGTCGCCACCAAGCTGACGGGCGATGTCGAGCCACGGTGTCTCGTGCCCCGCGTGCGGATCCCAGGCATTTCCTACGAAGACAGCCACCTTCGCCTTCGGGAGCGCGCCAAGACCGGCCTCTCGCATCAGGTCGGCAACGCCCGGGTGCTTCGCCGAAGCGCTCGCGTTCCTCGTGAGGTGAAAGAGGGTCGTGAGCGTGTGCGTCTTGCCGCCGCCGAACTGGGTGATGAGGGTGAGGACCGGCGCCGTGTTCTCGGTCTTTCCCGAGAGCCGGCGTAGGACCATTCCCGCATGCTCGCGCAACGCTCGTGTGAAACACGTGCGATCGAAGAACTGCGTCGGGTTCGTGTAGTCCTTTGGCGCCGTCCCCGCAACGACCTGCTCGAGGGCGATGGCGAACTCATCCGGGTTAAATGACCGGCCCTCCCGAACTTCCTTTCGCGCTATGGCGACCTTGTACCAGGGTTCCATCAGACCCCCTTAGCCGGGCTGCTGCTTCACGCGACGACGGACCGCGCCCACTCATAGAGCAGCGCAGCGTCCGCTACGGCCTCGTCGGCCTCTATTCTCGAGACCGCCTCCCACAGGCCGGGATAGCGCGACTCAACCGCGTGTCGGTTGAGAGACGCTAGCCGCTCGAGGGAGACGCTGGGCGGTGAGCCGGGGACCAGCCGCATGAGGACGACCAGGTCGTGGGTCCGCGGCGGATCGACGGAGTGAAAGACGAGGGCCGTCTTCAAGCTCTTCTCTGCGCATTGCTGTGCATGAAAAACAGCGGCGTCCAGGGCCTCAGAGTCCCCGGATTCAAGGAGGTAGCGGGCGGCGGTCAGATCGTGACTCGCCTTCTCGAGCCACGCCCGCACTATGTCAGGCGGCCCTGTCATAGAGCACGCGCCCTTCTTTTAGCGCGCGCGGGAGGATCGTACCGACCCGGCCTCGCTCACGTTCCATCTCTTCCGGGGTCACGACCAGAACGTCGAGCGGAAGACTCCGTTCCCCTAGCTTCACGTCTATCGCGATTGCGACTTTTCGCCGAGATCCGTGAAAAGGCATGACGATGAGGAGGTCGACGTCGCTCTCAGGTGTGCCGGCGTTGCGAGCGTGCGAGCCGAACAAAATGATCTTTTCGGGATGAAACGACTCCACGATGCTCCGAACCATCTTTTCCAGTTGTTGCTGGACTTCGATATTCGTCATGACATCCCTCCTCAATGCGGGACCGCGAGCAGCATAGCGTCCAGAAGGCGTTTCTCCTCGCTTCCCTTCGGGTAAAGAGCCGAGAGGGCGTTGGCCAGCCGGAGGAAGTCCGGGCCGCGGTCTTGTTCGTATTTCAGGAGCGCCCGAAGAGCGTTCGTGCGGCCGCCCGCTTGGAGCAGCATCGACGCGTGTACCCGGTCCAGGTTGGTCGCCTCCTGAGCCGCTCGAAGCCGCTCGTCGCTGACTTCGGCTGCTGTCTTGCCTGTCTTCGCCTTTCGCCGTCCACGAATCGCAGGCGCCGCTGTGTCCTCGGTTTCGACAAAGAGACTTAGCTGGGGCTGGCCGCCAGCCCGAGCCTCTTGCTCCAGGCGCGACGCGACGGCGTGGGCGCCCTCCTCGCCGAAGAGCTGCTTGGCTCGCTCAGCGACCGGCAGCAGGCGGACAACACCCTTAGTCGTCTCGACGATGCGCCCCTCCCAGGTCTCGAGATGGATGCCGAGCGGCTGAGCGAACCTGCGAACGACATCGTGGATGAGAGTCAGGCCCTTCTTCCTGCGCTTTGTAGTGTCGTCTTCTTCTTCCTCTGACGTCGAATCATCGTCACCGCCATTCGGCTCGTCAGCCGCCGGCTCCTCCAGCTCTGTACTCTGTAGCGTCCAGAGGAAGAGTGCCGTGAGCCGCGCGTCTTCCTCGACGGCGCCAGCCGCCCCATTTCGGGCCCTGGCCTCGGCTGTCCCGAGTACCTGCCCCAGCGCACTCCTGCCAACGATTTCCCAGACCTTCTCAAGATACTCCGCGAGCGTAACCTCGCGTCCTTCAGCGGTCTCGACCTTCGAGTACCGGCTATAGATCTCTAGCGCCGGGCCGATGCAGGCAAAGACAAGATCGGCGCCTCGAATGCCCTCTCCCTGTAACCGTTCCATCCAGTCGCCGACACGTCCAGGAAGGGTTTGGAGAACTGCAGCCCAGTCCCCCACAGGCGCGTCGCTCGGGCGCGGGCGGCAAATGAGGTGCACACTCGTGGCAAGCGCGGCAGAGTCACGGGCCCGATTCCGTGATTTGAGCTCCGTAGCCACTGGCCATGAGCCCGTGATGACCCAACCCCCGGAAACCATGCCTGAGAGAAGTGCTTCCCAGCCTTCCGTTGTCTTGTGGGCAAAAACGATGGCTCCCACTCCGTCGTCACTGAGGATATGTCGACCACCCGCAAATGCGCCCCCCATGCGCGCCTCGAAGAAGGCACGGTCTTTGGGTCGACCGTTGAAACGCTTGGTCTCATCCTGGACGATCTCCAACGCTTTCGGCGTTAGTCGGTTGTCGGGGTCGTTCGGGTCGCGAAGCAGGGAGCTCCCGGGCAGCGTCCGCTTGAGCCAGACGAAGAAGAAGTCTGAGAGGTCTGAATAGGGGATCGCGTCGTAGTAGGGTGGGTCAGTGAAGTACAGAGCAGCTGAGGCGCCTGGGAGCGGCAACTCACATGCATCTGCTCGTTCAACAGTTCCTGATCCTATCTTTGGCAGGCGCTCCACTACTTCCGAGACCGCTTCAACGCTAAGCTCATAGCCACCCGCACCAGTGCCGACCGGGCAAGCCTCAGCAAAATCCCAAGTCATCGGCAACGCTTGTCGTGTAAACGTTGCACGTAGCCGTGGCGGGTCGAGCTGCCATGTACAGACGGTCGAGTTTGTGTCCGCCATCTTGCCGATCATCAAGAAACCCTGTGGCGCGTCGCCTGTCGCCTCTCGCTGGAGACGGACGTGAGTAATCAGCGCCACCTTCTGCCTAGCAGTGAACAGGTCGCCCCAGTTAAGCATCCCGTAACGCTGCACGCGGAATCCTAGTGTGCCGGGTGGTGGCAGGGGCTCATCCGGTACAGGGCAAACGCCCCTGCTCCCGTCCCGCTCCCATTCGTGGAGGATCGCCGCCAGCCGCTCATGAGCCTTCCGAACCGCCAGGTAGTCGTTATCAGTGGGGAGCCGGTAGCCCCTACCCTTACCGCCAAGGCGGGGCGTTACAACCGCAAGCAGCCGCGCCCCACCCGTCCGCCGGCCCTTGACATCGAAGGTGACGTCCGCGCCACCACGCTGGGTCGAGAGCTGCACGGCGGTGCGTGCATTCTTCCTGTCGCCAGACAGGACGGCACCGCAACACGGGCAGATTACGTTTGCGTTGTTACCCGGCGCCTTCGTTCCCTGTACTCGAATGAAACCGGGGCGCGGTTCCGAACTTCCGTGTCCGCGAGCGATCCGGAAGGTCAGAGGTCCGCCAGGGGGGCTCGCTTCTACCAGGAGTGCGGAGCACCCGCCCTCCGCGGCTTCGCGGAAGTACCGGGCGCGCCGCACACCCCTCGTCGACAACCACCCGGACTTGAAGATTGGAATCTCAGCACCGCACTTCGGTGCCTCGCATTTCACGGTCCTTGCCCAAAGGTAAGCGATTGGGATGGTGCCGTCAGGTTCCTTCGGGTAAAGGTCAGCTAGCTCCCTCGCGGCCTTCTCCCTGATTTCAGCTCCCACCCGGCGCAGTTCCTCAGCCAGCCTCGGCCCGTGCCGTGGAATGTCCTCGAGCATTACTTTCAGAATCAGGCACGCTACCGGGTTTAGGTCGCTCGCGAACGCCTCGCAGCCAAGCCGGAGCGCTTCAAGCGGGATGGACCCACCGCCGGCAAAAGGATCCACTACGAGCGGCGCCTCTTCCGGGTAAGCGGCGTTTACGAGGCCGCGCGCGACTTCGAGGTAGGTCGAGTTAGAAGAAAGATCCCACTTTGAGAAGTCTGCGATAAAGCGGAGTAGCTCGTGCCGAAGATCCTCGTCTTGAGCGCCGACCCTTCCCTGCGCCTGCGGTAGAAGCTCCCGCGCTTTCACCTTGAAATCTTCCGGGCAATGCTCGTCACAGGGATCAGGCAGAAGGAGAGCCATCAGCACAGCTCTGCTCGATGCCAGCGGCCGCCTCGCCCACCACAGGTGGAGCGTCGACGGATGTCCGTGCCGGATCGACTTCTCGCGCGCCGCGTGCTTCGAGACGACAGCGATCGGGAAGTCCACCTCGGCCAGGCGCTTGCAGTTCTTCGGGATCAAGTCGATTTGCCCTTCTTCTGGCCGTGCTCGCGGTATGCCTTCAGCGCCGCCTGGAGATCTGCCGCGGTCACCTGCCTTATCAACGGCAGGAGGTCGTTGGAATACTTCGTAAGGACACCTTCCTTTGCACGCCAGCAAAGTTTGGGGTCGTCCTTCCAGCCATGCCTCCACGAAAGCGCCTGAAAGACGTGACTACTGAACTTCCCTCCGTGGAGAGTGCCGATCTTCCCCAGAATCTCCTTCTGCCTCAGAGGGTGACTGACGTTGGGATCGACCGACTTCACGATCGCGAGAGGGCCGTCCGTGGTGCTGCCCTTGGTGACGCCGACGACGACGTCGGCCTTTTCAATCTTCTTTGTCGACTGGAGGCTGACGGTAAATACGGTGAGGAGCCTCCCCGTGTCAGCCCCGGTTCCCTCGACCTCAGTCGTAGCCGCGGCTAGCTCTGCGATGAATTGGCGAACGGCGGCACTGCTCCCCTTTCCGCTAGCTTTCTTCCCCGATATGTAGGCGATGGGATCCACGGGTGCCCTGAGACCGAGCGGCAGAAGCTGCCACGTGATGTCGGTGCCGAGGTCGACCGCGAACGACGCCTTAAGAAGGTCCCGAAAGTTCACGATGCTTGTCTGCGCCAGCGCACAAATAAGGGAGCCGAAGCCCTCTGCGTTGTAGAAGTGGACGGCGTTGTCCCGGTACGTGCTCAGGAGTTCGAGATTCCGACGAATTGGGAGCCCCGGCATGCCTGAAGGGAGACAGTCTTCGCCCGCATTCAAGGCATCGGCCAGCGAGAGCGTCCGGTAGGGCTGCCTCCTCTTTTTCGGGTAGAACACTGATCGTTTGTTTTTTGAGAGCAGGGCCTTGAGGATCAACTCCCAAGCGTTCAACAGCAGGATCACGAAGCATTCATCGCGGTAATCGAAACGTGGCTTGTTATAGATTTCGATCGCGGCCAGCAGAGCTGCCTTCGCGTTCTTGAGCAGGTGCCGGTAGGAGCCGCGGTAGTTCACTCGACGCCACCACCGTACCGTTCGGGCTTCTCGCGCACGGTCATCGGCTTCGTCATCGCGTCCACCGAAAGGTAGTAGTGCGCGACCTTAGTTACCTCGTGCCAGTCGAGCCGGGCAGGGTCGCGGACGGGTTCTTGAAGGCGCGGTGCCTCGCCGCAGCTCGTGACGACGTAAAGCCAGTAGCAGTCTCGCCGGTCCTCAGCCACCCGTCTTTCGTTCGGCGTGAGAAGCACGGTTCCCGTCGCGGCGCCAATTCCCTTGACCTCGATGAGGCGAAGCTCGCCGGATGTGAGGTCGAGGCTCGTGACGTCATAGCCCAGGTTCTTCTCGGAAACGTCGAAGACCTGCCGGCCAAGAGCCTTCTCATGCTCCATGACGATGCGCATGGCCGTGGCTTCAGTTTCGGGATTCGGTTGCAAGCGTCGCACTTCAGGCGCCTCGCGAGCCGGGTGCGGAAGCGCGAGGACGCTGGTCAGCCTTTCAACAGATTGCAGCGTAAGCGCGCGTTGGCGTTCGAGCTCGGTCCGACGCCTTTCGCGGCGCCCGAGGAGCTCTGCATGCCGTGCCTCGGCTTGTGCCAACCGGCCCTCTGCGCCGGGCGCCTTCGCTTCCACTTCGGCCGCGGCGCGACCGACTTCTTCATCCGCCCGTTGGAGTAGCTCGGTGAGCGAAAGCTCGACATGCGCGGCAATGCGGTTGACTTCCTCAACGCGGTCGCGGCGCGTCTCCTCTAGAAACGGCGCGAGTGCGTGCTCGTGAAGCCAAGCCGTCGCCTCCGGCAACGCAGCGACCGTCGGAAGCCCGACCGGTGTTTCTGCGGGTGTGAAGTTACCGAGAGATCCAGCTTCCCGGAGCTGGGGCTCGCTTGCTTCGGTGACCTCGACCGCGAAAAGGCGCTCGTGCATGACGTGGCCGAGCCCGTCGACGACCCGAGCACGGTAGAAGTCGATCCGCGCCGGTTGATCGTGCTGAAGTGAGTGGAAGGTCGCGCCCTTCCCAAGGACTTCCAACGCCTCGGCGCGCGTGTGCCGACGAATCGCTTCGAAAAGGGGATGGCCGGGGGTGACCCACTCCAGGTTGTTCGTGTCCGCCTCGTCGCGGTCCGTCGAGCAGCGCGGGTACCGGTCTGCCAGGGCCGGAAGCGTCCAGTCTTCCTCCTTCTCGTAGCGGCGCAGCGTCGATGGCGTGCGCGCAGGTTCGAAAGCGTGGGCGAGGGCCGGAACCGGTTTGAGGGTAAATGGCACGAACTCCGCAGCCTCGCGAAGGAAGCGTGCGATGGTTTCGGGCACGACCCGCCGCTCCTGCGCCCGCGCCCGCCGCTCGATGAGCATCTCCAGGTTGAGCTTCTTGCTCGCCAGACCTTCGAGCGCGTTCTGGCAGATAGCGCGGAACTCGCCCTCGTCCACGTTCCGGAGGAGGCGCTCCTCGAGATCAGTATCCCCGAGGCGCCCGGCATAGTAATCGCGGAGCACGCGCTCCACGTGCGCGGCAGGGAGCACCTCGCCGACAACGTTGAAGACCGCGTCGTCGTCGAGCGCGTCGCGGATCTCCTGCAGCTTTTCGAGAAGCCGCTGCAGGACCTTACCCTCGATCGTGTTCGTCGCGACGAAGTTGAAGATGAGGCAGTCCTTCCGCTGGCCATACCGATGGATGCGGCCCATGCGCTGCTCAAGCCTGTTCGGGTTCCAGGGGATGTCGTAGTTGAAGAGGATGTTGCAGACCTGGAGGTTGATTCCTTCTCCGGCAGCCTCGGTCGCGACGAGGATCTGCGTTTCACCTTCGCGGAACTGCTGCTCGGCGTGGAGGCGGGTACCCGGCTCATCGCGCGAGCCAGACTTCATGCCGCCATGGATTCGGCCGACCCTGAAGCCCCACGACTTCAGGCGTTCCACCAGATAGTCCAGCGTGTCCTTGAACTCGGTGAAGAGAAGCAGACGCTTGTCGGGGTCGTCGAAGAAACCCTGCTTCTTGAGGAGGTCATTGAGCTTGGAGAGCTTGGCCTCGGCACCCGCATCCTCCACAGCCTGCGCCTGTATCGCGAGGCTTCGCAGCTCATCGATCTCGCCGCGTACCTGCTCCGCGCTCCCCGCGAGTGTGATCGCTTCGAGCATCGCCTCCAGCCGCTCGCGCTCGCTCTCTTCCATCTCCTCCAGCTCTTCCGGATCGGGAAGGTCCGGGGGCGCGAGACGGGCCAGCTCCTGCGCGCGCTTGAGTCCATCTTCTAGGCGGCGCGCGCGGTTCTCCAGCGAGTGGCGCATCGCATAGGTGCTGGAGGCCAGCCGGCGCTGATAGAGGGACATAAGGAAGCCGATTGCGCGAGCGCGCGGGTCTTCGCCTTCGGCTGCCGCACGTGCGCTCTCGCGCTTCACGAAGAGCGTCACGTCGCGATAGAGGTCGAACTCGGCGCCGTCGATCTGGAAGTCCACTGTATGCGGGATGCGCTTGGTGAAGATCTTCTCGGCGGCCCAGGTGCCGTCCTCACGGCGTTCGGGAAAATAAACCATCGCCTCCTTCGTGCGGCGGAGGTAGAAGGGCGCCCGCTGGCGATCCATCGCCTGACGAATCGACTTGACGTCGGCGTAGGCGTCGGCATCGAGCAACTGCAGGAACAGGCTGAAATTCTCGGGATCGCCTTTATGCGGCGTCGCGGTTAGGAGAAGCATGTGGTCGGTGCTGTCGCGCAGCAGCTCGCCCAAGCGATATCGCAGACTCTTGTGCGACTCGTCCGCGGCCGACATGCGGTGCGCCTCGTCTACGATGACGAGCTCCCAGTGAACCTGACGTAGCCCCGGCAGGATCTCCAGGCGTTTGGCGAGGTCAAGTGACGTGATGACCCGCTTCCTCTCCAGCCACTGGTTCACACCGAACTGATCGCGCAGGTCCTGGCCCTTGAGCACGAGGAACTTCGTGTCGAACTTCTCCTTGAGCTCGCGCTGCCACTGGAAGGTGAGGTTGGCCGGGCACACGATCAGGATGCGTTCGGCGAGGCCCCGGAGCTCGAGCTCTCGGATGAGAAGACCCGCCATGATGGTCTTGCCGGCCCCAGCGTCGTCCGCCAGCAGAAAGCGTACGCGCGCCAGCTTCATCAGGTAGTCGTAGACGGCCTCGAGTTGATGCGGGAGCGGATCCACCCGCGAGATGGAAAGCCCGAAGTACGGATCGAACTCGTACGCGATCCCGAGCGCATACGCCTGCAGGCCGAGGCGGAGGAGACGGCCATCGCCGTTGAAAGAACGACGGGGGTCGAGGATGGTGAGCTGAGCGATCTGGTCCGCGTTGAGAGTGACCTTTCGAAAGCGCTCCGACTGAGTCCCTACGAGGCCGACCACCCAGCTCGTCGGGCCGTTCGCCTGGACGGTCTCCACCCGGACCGGCTCGCTGAACAGCGTCCCGGTCAGAATCTGACCTTCGTGAAGCGGACTTTCGACAGTCACGGAGCTTTGATTCTGCGCCCAGAGCGTGAAGGCGTCATGCGTTGGTTGCGCCCGCACGGACTCGCTCTCCTGTCTGCGATAAAGGACGCCCCCTCGAGATAGCAGGTAGTTACAGGGACTTAGCTGAGGGAAGGGCCACCACTACGGGGGCGAATCAGAGTGCCGAATCAGT
>Ga0335085_10005213_pt1 | contig 21056 bp, 18 predicted proteins | sample Lox_Sample_45_FD_206712 | JGI IMG/M metagenome (GOLD analysis project Ga0335085, IMG submission 206712) | Soil microbial communities from Loxahatchee National Wildlife Refuge, Florida, United States - Lox_Sample_4.5 | ecosystem: Environmental > Terrestrial > Soil > Wetlands | place: USA...
CAGTTCGCCGAGCTGCGCATCTTCGAGACCGCCGGCCGTCCGGGAGGGCTCCTCGCCGCGCGGCTCCTTCGGCCCGAGGCGCCGGACCGACCGTTCTACGTCGTCGCGGAGTGGGACGCGCCGGAGTCGTATCGCGCGTGGCTCGCCGACCCGGAGCGCGCGCGCGTGAACGCGCCGCTCGCGCCGCTCCTCGCCCGTGAGGCGCGGGGGAGCCTCTACGGCGTGTCGCTCGCCTTCGAGCAGGAGCGGACGTGACCGCGGGGCCGTGGAGCGCGGACGTCCCCGGTCCGCCGCGCGACTTCGCCGGGTACGGGCCGAACCCACCGCGCGTCGTGTGGCCGAACGGCGCCGCGGTCGCGCTGAGCATCGTCGTGAACTACGAGGAGGGCTCCGAGGCGAACAAGCTCGACGGCGACCCGCAGAACGAGGGGATGACCGAGGTCTCCTACTCGATGGCGGACGAGTATCGCGATCTCGGCAGCGAGTCGATGTACGAGTACGGGAGCAGGGCCGGGATCTGGCGTCTGTTTCGGCTCTTCGACGAGTACGACGTCAAGGCGACGATCTACGCGGCCGCGCTCGCCGTGGAGCGGAACCCGGAGGTCGGGAAGTGGATCGAGCGCGCCGGGCACGAGCCGTGCAGCCACGGCTGGCGCTGGGAGGAGGTGTGGCTGCTCGACCGCGAGGAGGAGCGCCGGCGGATCGACCTGATGGTCGAGTCCTTCCGCAAGACCTGCGGGCGGCGGCCCGTCGGCTGCTACCACCGGTACGCGCCGAGCATCCACACGCGCGAGCTGCTCGTCGAGGAAGGAGGCTTCCTCTACGACTCCGACACCTACAACGACGATCTGCCCTACTTCGTCGAGGTCAAGGGGAAGCGCCATCTCGTCGTTCCCTACTCGCTGGCCTACAACGACTCCCGCTTCGTGTTCGCGCAGGGGTTCGCGGCACCGTCTCACTTCGTCGAGATGGTCACGCGAGGCCTCGACGAGCTGCGCCGCGAGGCGCGTGCCGGCTACCCGAAGATGCTCTCGATCGGCTCGCACCCGCGCCTGTTCGGCCAGCCGGGCCGCATCTCCGCCCTCCGCGAGGTGATCGAGCACTGCCGGGCGTCGGGGGACGTCTGGATCGCGACGCGCGAGGAGATCGCGCGCTGGTGGATCGACCACCACGAAGAGTGGCAGGCGTAGCTCCGGCCGCGCGCGGCTCCTTCGTCCTTCGCGAGGCGTTCGTCCTCGACGAGGGCGGGGGCTTCACCGCGCCCTCCGACGTGCTCGTCGAGGACGGCGAGATCACCGCCCTCGGCCCGGGCCTCTCCGCGCCCGGCGCCGTCTCGTTCGACTGCGCGGGGCTCTGGCTCCTGCCCGGGATCGTCGACTGCCACTCGCATCTCGCCGTGTCGTCGCTCGACCCGCTGGAGCGCTTGCGCACGCCGGTGACGCAATGGGCGCTCGAGGCGGCGCAGAACGCTCGGCGCATCCTCGAGTGCGGGGTGACCACGCTCCGCGACCCCGGCGGCGCCGACGCCGGCATCCGCGACGCGATCGCCGCCGGCTTCGTCCCGGGACCGCGCCTCCAGGTCGCGGTCGTCACGCTCTGCCAGACCGGCGGTCACGCGGACGGCTACCTGCCGGGAGCTGCCGTCGACGCCTCCGCCGACTACGTGCCGGACTTCCCCGGGCGGCCCCCCTACCTCGTCGACGGCGCCGACGAGATGCGCAAGGTCGTCCGCCGAGTCCTCCGTGCCGGGGCCGACTGGATCAAGCTCTGCACGACGGGAGGCCTCGTCTCGCCCCACGACGACGGAGAGATCCCCGAGCTGACCGAGGAGGAGATCGCGGTCGCGGTGTTCGAGGCGGAGCGGAAGGGCAAGGGCGTGATGTCACACGCCTTCGGCGGCGAGGGCCTCGACAACGCGGTCCGCGCTGGCGTCCGCTCGATCGAGCACGGGATCTTCCTCACCGAGGCACAGGCGGCGCTGATGGCCGAGCGGGGCTGCGTCCTCGTGCCGACGCTCTACGTCATGGGGGAGGTGTTCCGCTGGGCCGAGGAGGGCGGGATCCTGCCGCCGTACGCCGAGAAGAAGGCGCTCGCGATCAAGGACCGCGTGGGCGGAGCGGTCGAGATCGCGCGCGCGCACGGCGTCAAGATCGCCCTCGGCAGCGACTTCATCCGGCGCGAGCTGCACGGCAAGAACCTCGCCGAGCTCCCGCTGCTGCACGAGGCAGGGCTCTCCGTCGAGGAGGCGCTGCTCGCGGCGACGCGAAACGGCGCCGAGCTGCTCGGCGTGGGCGACCGGGTCGGCCGCCTTGCGCCGGGCTACGTCTTCGACGCGATCCTGCTCGACGACGACCCCGGTGACCTGCAGCGGCTCGCGAGCCCGGGTGCCGTCACCGGCGTCTTCAAGGGCGGCGAGCCCGTCGTACCGCATCCACGCCTCGCCGCTTGACGGCTAGTGAACGAACACGGCCAGCGGCAGCACGGCGCTCACGATGTACTGGCCGGCGTCCACGATCTCCGAGATCTTGAGATCGACGCAGAGGCTCGAGAGGACGTAGGCGTCCTCCGGCGTCAAGCCGTACGCGCCCGCGAGGTGGTCGACCATCGCGCGAACGGCGTCCTGGGCCGCGCGGTAGAGGTCGGGACCGACGCCGGTCGTGCCGAAGAAGCGGCCGCCGTCGACCCGAGGGGTCAGCGCTCCGGCGGTGAGGAACTGGGGCGCAGGGATGCGCCGGCCCCTGTCGAGCGAGAAGCGGAGCGTGACGTCCATCGGCGACTCGATCCCCGTGACGCAGACCTCGCCGTCGCCCTGGGCCGCGTGGGCATCGCCGCAGCTGAACAGCGCCCCGGTGAGCTCCACGGGCAGGTACAGCGTCGACCCGCGCGTGAGCTGGCGGGTGTCCATGTTGCCGCCGAACCTCCCGGGCGGCATCACGCGCTGCTCCTTCGCCCCTGCGGGACAGACGCCCATCGTGCCGAGGAACGGCTCGACCGGGATCGCGACGTCCTCCCGCAGATAGGTCGTGTCACCGTGCGTGAGGTCGAACACGCGCAGGTAGGCATCAGGGAAGTCCTCCGGGAGCAGCCCGAGCCCGGGGATGATCGCGGTCCAGCCCCACCCTCTCGTCTGCAGGTCGACGACCTCGATCGCGAGGGTGTCGCCCGGCTCGGCGCCGTCGACCGCGATCGGGCCCGCCAGCGGGTAGAAGCGGCCGCGGTCCATCACCTCGATCACGGCGGCGTCGGACGCCGGCGTGATCTGGTTGTCGCTCACGTCGCGCGTCGTCAGCTGGACGGTGTCGCCGCTTTCGACGGTGAGCACCGGCTCGTTCGACGCATCCCACGTGTAGTGCACCGAGTCGGCGGAGAGCTCGTGCGTGCGCGCCAAGGGGCGACCTCCGGTAGCGGGACGTGAGCGGGGCGCACGATACAAGCTCGCTCTACCGGCGGTCCGTCGTGATCGACGCCACCTCGCCGCTCCTGGAGCGCGACGACGAGTGGCCGAAGTGGGTCGACGGCGGCGTCACCGCCGTTCTCGCGACCGTCGCCACGAACGAGGACACGGCGGGTGCGCTGCAGCAGGTCGCGCGGTGGCTCGCGCGGCTGCGGGGCCACGCGGACCGGCTGATGCACGCGACGACGGCGACAGACATCGAGCGGGCGAAGCAGGAGGGACGGCTGGCGGTGGTCTTCCACTTCCAGAACGCGCAACCGCTCGGGCGCGACACCGGCCTCGTCGAGGTCTTCCACCGGCTCGGCGTGCGCGTGATCCAGCTGACCTACAACGTGAAGAGCGCGGTCGGCGACGGCTGCACGGAGCGCACCGACGCCGGGCTGAGCGACCTCGGGGTCGAGCTCGTGCGCGAGATGAACCGGGTCGGCGTGCTCGTCGACCTGTCGCACACGGGCGTGCAGACGACCCTCGACGCCATGGACGTCTCGACCCAGCCGGTCGTCTTCACGCATTCGAACGCGAGGGCGGTCTGCGACCACCCGCGCAACCTCACCGACGAGCAGATCCGCGGGGTGGCGCGCAGCGGCGGAGTGATCGGGCTGAACGGCTTTCCGCGCTTCGTCACCGACCGCACCGACCGGCCGGCCCTCGACGACCTGCTCCGGCACCTCGACCACATCGCCGAGCTGGTCGGCGTCGACCACGCCGGCCTCGGGCTCGACTACTTCTCGACCGATGCTGCCGGCTACGCCCGGTGGGTCGCCGACGGGCTCTGGAAGCCCGAGCTCTATCCGCCGCCCCCGTACCACTACCCCGCGGGGATCGAAGACGCGACGCGGCTCGAGGCCGTCGCGGCCGCGATGCTCGAGCGCGGATACCCCGAGGGCGACGTCGTCAAGGTGCTCGGCGGTAACTTCCTGCGCGTGTTCGCCCACGTCTGGGGAGGCTGAGGCCGGATGACCTATCTCGACTACCGGACGCTGACCTGGCCCGAGGCGGGGGCGCTCGCCGAGACGGGGCCGGTGCTCGGCATCGTCCCGCTGGGTGCGCTCGAGCAGCACGGGCCGCACCTGCCGCTCGCGACCGATGCGCTCATCGCCGAGGTGCTGGCGCGGCGGCTCGCCGACGGCATCGAGGAGACGGCGGTCGTCATGCCGGTGCCCTACGGCGGCCTCTCCGACCACCACCTCGGCTTTCCCGGCACGGTCAGCTTCCCCGAGGCCGTCTTTCGCGGGCTCGTCGACGCGTACGTCGACGCCCTCGTCCGCCTCTCGATCCGCGACGTCTTCGTCTTCAGCGCCCACGGGGGCAACTTCGGCTTCCTGACCCGGCTCGGCGATGCCTACCGGGACCGCGACGACGTGAGGCTCGTTGCGTACGACGACATGCCGCGGTACTTCGGGACGACCTTCGAAGGCGCCGAACGGGCCGGCTTCACCCCGCCCGAGACCGACTGGCACGCGGGCGGGATCGAGACGAGCCAGGGGCTCCACGCCTTCCCGGAGCACGTGCGCGACTTCACCGGCGTCACCGGCTACCTCGCCGCCGAGCCGGGCTGGCTCGACCGCGTGCTCGCAGAGGGCATCCACGCCGTCAGCGAGTCGGGCGTCCTCGGCAGCCCGCGCGGCGCGAGCGCCCAGGCGGGCGCGGCGATCTTCGACGCCCTCCACGAGGAGCTCGTCGGGTGCGTCGTGCGATCGTTCGGCTGCACTCGCACCGGAAGGGGAGCGATCGCGTGACCGTGGAGACGGTGATCCGCGGCGGCCTCGTCGCAACGGCCGAGGCCACGTTCCGGGCCGAGATCGGGATCGAGGACGGACGGATCACGGCGGTCGCCCAGCACGTTGACGGCGATACCGTGATCGACGCCGCGGGCTGCATCGTCCTGCCGGGCGCGATCGACGTGCACACGCACTTCGACACGGAGCTCGGGGACTCGCGAACCGCAGACGACTACGAGAGCGGCAGCCGCGCTGCAGCCTTCGGCGGTGTCACGGCGTTCGTCAACTACGCGTTCCAGGGCGAGGGCGAGTCGCTCCGCGACGCGATTGCGCGCGAGACCCGCAAGGCCGCGCCTCAGAGCTACGTCGACTTCTCGTTCCATCCCGTCATCACGCGCGTCGACGGCGAGGTGCTGGCCGAGCTGGAGCAGGTCCGCGACGACGGCTTCACGAGCGTCAAGGTCTTCACTGCCGTGCCTGGCTTCCAGCTCGCGGACGACGACGTGCTCGCGATCCTCCGGCGGGCCGCCGAGACGGGGATGCTCGTCAACGTCCACGCCGAGGACGGCGCGCTGATCGAGCACCTGACCGCCACCCTCCTCGAGGCGGGGCAGAGGGAGCTCGACTCGCTGCCGAAGGCGCGGCCCGACGTCGCCGAGGGCCTCGCGACCGAGAAGCTCGGCATCTACGGGGGCGAGACGCGTTGCCCCATCTACTTCGTCCACCTCTCGTCGGTCGCCGCCCTCGACGCGGCCCGCCGCGCCCGCGCGCGCGGCGCCGAGATCTACATCGAGACGCGCCCGATCTACCTCTTCCTCGACGAGGAGTGTTACTGCCTTCCCGGGCAGGAGGCGCGCAAGTACGTCGCGTGGCCGCCCCTGCGGCGGCAAGCCGACCAGGAGGCGCTCTGGCAGGCGCTCGCCCTCGGCGAGATCCAGACCTATGCCACCGACCACACGACGTGGACGCTCGCGCAGAAGACCGACCCCTCGCTCGACTTCGCAAGCGTCCCGGGTGGCGTGTCGAACGTCGAGAGCCTGCTCGGGATGCTCTACTCCGAGGGCGTGCGCAAGGGCCGGCTGAGCCTGAGCCGGCTCGTTGCCGTCACCGCGACAAACCCCTCGAAGCTCTTCGGCATGTGGCCGAGGAAGGGAACGGTCACGGTGGGCGCCGACGCCGATCTCGTGCTCATCGACCCGGAGCGACGCGTGCGCATCGCGAGCGCACAGATGCAGTCGAGGTCCGACTTCGACCCCTACGAGGGGTTCGAGGCGGTCGGGTGGCCGGTCAAGACGCTGGTGCGCGGTCGCGTGGTGGTCGAGAACGGCGAGCTGCTGGCGGAGCCGGGGTACGGGCAGCTGGTCAGACGCGGGCTCTACAACCGGCCGTGAGCCCACCGGCGCGGCGCGTGCCTCTCGCAGCTGCGGCACGACCTGGCGAACCGGAGGTGCACGCGCTGGTCGGTCAGGGTCCCCTCGCCGTCGAAGACGGCACGGGATTCAGCAGCTCCACCGGGACCCCCGACGACCGGCCTGGCTATCGACTGCGTCAATCATGAGATCAAGCGAGAGCCCGTGCCGATCTGGCGAAGGATCTTCCGGTGGTGGCCAAGGTCGGCGCCCATGTGCGCGAGCTTCGAAGGACCCGAGCCTGAGCTGGCTCCTGACGTTTCCGTGGGTCATGTGCGGCCGGGGAGGGTTGGCCGGAGGCCGCGGTGAGCAGCGCGAGCGCGATCAGCGTCTCGGCGGAGTGAAGCCGCAGACGCGCCAGGTGATCAGTCGCAGCGTCGTCTAGGAACAGAGCGGCGTGCGCCTACATCTCAACCCACGGAAACGTCAGGACCGCCGTCTTGTTTCCTGCATTGCGGCGTCGAACCGAATCGAGGATGACTCGAATGCCGAGGAACGCACGAACGCCAGCGCCTCCCGTGCGCCGCGCTCACGGTCCATGTCGGCGTCCTCCCACTCGATCGATAGCGGGCCATCGTAGTCGATGCGGTTCAGCGCGCGGAAGAAACGATCGAAATCGACGTCGCCGCGGCCCGGTGAGACGAAGTCCCACCCGCGCATCTCGGACCCGAAGTCGAGGTGGGAGCCGAGGATCGAGCGCCTGCCGTCGAGCCTTCGCTTCGAGTCCTTGACGTGAACGTGGTAGATGCGATCGGAGAATTCGACTGCGAACTCCGCAGCGTCGAGGAACTGGTGCGCGAAATGCGAGGGATCGAGATTGAGGCCGAACGACTTGCGGTTTCCGAGCGCGTCGAGGGTCTTCCGGGTCGTCACGAAGTCGTAGGCGATCTCTGTCGGATGTACCTCGAGCCCGAAGCGCACGCCCTCCTGCTCGAAGACGTCCATGATCGGGCCCCAGGCCTCTGCGACCTCCGTGAACCCGTTCTCGACGACGGTGAAGTCGTTCGGCGGGAACGAGTAGAGCAGATGCCAGACCGGCGAGCCCGTGAACCCGTTCACCTGCGTCACACCGAATCGCGCAGCGGCACGCGCCGTATCCTTCATTCGCTCCGCGGCACGATGCCGGATGCCGACGGGATCCCCGTCGCCCCAGATCTCGGGCGGCAGGATCGCCCGATGGCGCTCGTCGATGCGATCTCCGACCGCCTGCCCGACCAGGTGTGCGCCGAGCGCCCAGCACCCGAGCCCGTGGCGGTCGAGGAGGGCCCGCAGCTCGCGGATGTATTCGTCGCCCGTCAGCGCGCGCTCCACATCGAAGTGATCGCCCCAGCAGGCCAGCTCCAACCCGTCGAAGCCCCAGCCTCCGCACAGTGCCGAGAGCCGCTCGATCGGGAGATCGGCCCACTGCCCCGTGAACAGCGTCACCGGTCTCGTCACGACGCTCGATCCTCAGGGTCGGCGCCGGACCAGCGAGCCGCGATCTCCTCGGCCAGCTCGATGTCGGCGAGACCATCCTCGAGGGGGGTGCGGGGTCGAGCGCGGCGGGTCACGCACTCGGCAAAGTGAATCCATTCGCGCCGGAAGCCGTCCTCGAACCGGCCCTCTGCGACGTCGCGGCGGGGGGAGCCGCCCTCAGCCCGTCGGACCCAGAGGGTCGAACGGCCGTACGGGACGAATGGATCCGCGAAGCGAACGCCGACCTCCGTGTGGGCCCCGAATGCCGTGACCGTCTCGTCGAACCACTCGTAGCGGGTGTCGAGCGAGAGCTCGAGGAGGCAGAACACGCCTCTGGCGCAGGTGAGACCGATCGCGAGCGTCCGCTCACCGGCTGCCTGGACGAACAGCACCTCCTCCGGATGGCCGAAGGCCCCCCGCACGATCGAGAAGTCGTGGCTCGCGAACATGAGCAGAACCTCGATCGGCGAGTAGGCGCCCGCGGACGCCGGTTCCGTTCGCGGCGGGACGACGCGGAACAGGTCGTCGCTCTTGTCGAACCGGCAGGCGAAGTCGTGCACGCGGGCGAAGCAAATCTCCGGAAGCTGCTCGATCAGCCGGCACGCCTCCTCGAAGCACGAGTCGTAGCGCTTCATGTACGCGATCATCGCAACCGAGCTCGAGGCCCGGGCTGCCTCCACCAGGACGGCACCGGCGGCACGATCGAAGCACAGCGGCTTCTCGACGAGGAGGTGCTTCCCGGCCCGGAGCGCGCCGAGCGAGGGCTCGACGTGGTCGTTCGTCGCGACGAACACCGCGTCGAGCTCCGGCAGCTCGACGAGCTCCTCCCATGAACCGAGCCGGGTATCGACCCCGAGGCGGCCGCCGACCGCGTCGCGGGCAGCCGCGTCGAGGTCGCAGACCGCGACCACTCGGACGCGATCGAGCCCGGACAGCGCAGCGACATGCACGGTCTGAACGATTCGACCGCACCCGATGATTCCGACGTTCACCACCTCGTCCCGGAGTATCACGACTCCCCTTCGGAGGAGAGCCCGTCGTCGCGCCGGAGCCGATCCGACGCGACGACGGGCGGTCGACGGGTCAGCTCTTCGGCTTCAGATGCAGGATCACGACCTCGTTCGTGATCCCCGAGGGGTTGCCCTCCTCGTAGGGGTTGGCTGCGGACGGCCAGCCGGTGAAGTTCTTGTCGTTGTACTCGTCGAACGTGACCTCCTGTACCGTCGGGATGACGGGTAGCTCCGTCGCGATCAGGGACTCGAGCGGTGCAAGCGCCTTGACCGCCTGCGCCTGCGTGCCGGCCTGGGCGAAGAGCTTCAGCGCCTTGTCGGCCACGGGCGAGCGGAATCGCTCGTAGTTGCCGGATGCGCTCTTGCCGACCGGAGCGGTCAGCGTGCTGTTGAAGAGGTTGTTGTACAGGGAGTAGGGGTTGACGCCCGGGGATGTCGTACCGAACCACTGCGCGAGCTGGAAGTTCCCCGAGCTGAGGTTGCCGACGAAGCCGCTCACCGACAGGCCCTGGAACGATGCGTTGATGCCCGCGGCCTTGAGGTTCTGGACGAGGATCGACCCTGCGGTCACCCAGTCGGCGAAGGCGGATGGGTCGGTGATCTGGAGCGACAGCTCCTTGCCGGTCGGGTCCTGGAAGAAGCCGTTCTTCCCCATCGTGAAGCCCGCCTTCTCGAGAACGGACTTCGCCTCGCTCACGTTGTGGTTGAGGGCCGCGTCGGCCGCGGACGGAGCGAGGTAGGCGCGCAGCGGGTCGACGAGACCCGCGGCGTCGAGCAAGGGTGGATCCTGCCCGGACTCGGCTTCGGTCGACAGCGCGTTGCGGTCGATCGCGAGGCTGATCGCCTGGCGGACGGCCAGGATGCTCGTCGGCCACGTGTCGAGGTTCGGGACGAGGTCGATCGTGTAGATCGGTGCGCCCCAGAAATGGTGGTTGGGGCTCTTGTCGACGTAGATCTTCTGGACGCCGGGGATGAAGTCACCGGCCCAGTCCACCTGGTCGGACGAGAGAGCCTCCTGCAGCGCGGTGTCCGACGAGTAGATCGGCACGTCGACCTCGTCGACCTTCGGCTCGCCGGGCTGCCAGTAGGTCGGGTTCTTCTTGAGTGTGATCTCCTGCGGCGTGAACGTGTTCGGCAGGAAGGGGCCGGTGCCGACGGGATTGCTGTCGACGTACAGTGCCGGGTCGCCCGCCTTGCTCCACTCGGCCTGGGGCAGGATCGGCACATTGGCGATGACCTGGAGGCGCTGGTACTGGGGGGCCGGGAACGTGAGGGTGACGGTGTCGGCCCCGCTCTTGACGCTCGAGATCTCGAGGCCCGAGGTATTGATGTCGGCGTACTTCTTGACGAGGTCGTAGGTGAAGGCGACGTCGGCCGGAGTGAGGGAGGTTCCATCCGACCATTGGACGCCCTTGCGAATCGTGAACGTCAGCTGCTTCCCGCCGTTGCCCCAGGCGTACTTGGTCGCGAGCCAGTAGTACACCTTCGGCTTGACGAGATTGAACTGCAGCAGGGGCTCGTAGATCAGCGAGTCGATCCCGAGGCCGTTCGACCCGAGGGCCGAGGTCGAGCTGTAGGGGTTGTAGTTCTGGACGACGGCGTTCCTGGTCGTCGGGGACATGATCAGCACGTTGGAGCTGGCCGACGTCCGGTCTCCGGCTCCGCTTGCCGACCCCACCACGATCACCGCCCCGAGCACCAGTGCACCGAGGGCGACTCGCGGCATCGAAACCGAACTGCAAACGCGACTGACAAGCCGGTTCATCGATTCTCACCTCCTGGGGATAAGCGCTTCTCGTTCTCGAGCCTCATCTCGACCTCGGAGTAAACGGCGAAGACGAGCTCGGCCAGATTGTCGACTCGTACGGGAATCGTTCAGTTAGTCGGTTCAGTTGTGCGGTGTTCCTTTCAGGGCTGGGGGGAGGTCGAAACGCGTTCGTCGGGAGGCGCCGATACGAGGACGTCGTGCGCCACGACGTCGAGACGCCAGCACGCGGCTGCACGCTGAGTGCCGATCGCGATCAGCGGAGGGCGCTGCGCTCTGCACTCGTCGGTCGCGTACGGGCACCTGGGAGCGAAGCTGCAGCCGCCCACCGTCGCCGGAGCACCCGGCGAGCGAGCGCCGGCCCTGCGCCCAGCGCGCAGCCCGCTCTCCGGCGCCGACGGATCGGGGGCCGAGGCCACCAGCAGCTGCGTGTACGGATGGGCGGGGCTGACGGTCAGCGCCTCGGACGGCCCTCGTTCCACGATCTCGCCCGAGTACATGACCAGCGTCTCGTCGGCGAAGTAGCGCGCCGAGGCGATGTCGTGGGTGATGTAGAGCATCGCCAGCTCGAGCTCGGAGCGGAGCTCGTCGAGCAGGCTGAGCATCTCGAGCCTGATCGAGACGTCGAGCATCGAGACGGGCTCGTCGGCGAGGAGTACGCGAGGGCGGGCGGCGAGAGCGCGCGCGATCGACACCCGCTGCCGCTGGCCACCCGACAGCTCGTGCGGGTACTTGGGCACGAACTGGTCGGTCGGCGTGAGGTGGACGCGCTCGAGAAGCTGGGCGACCGCGCGCATCTCGGCCACACGGCTTTCGATGTGCTGGTGCAGGTGCACCGGGCGTTGCAGGTGGTAGCCGACGGTGTGGACCGGGTTGAGTGAGGCGAACGGGTCCTGAAAGACCATCTGCACCTCGCGCTTGTACGCGCGGAATGCACGCGTCCCGTGCTTCACCCGAACTGGCGCGCCGTCGAGGAGGATCTCGCCGCTCGTCGGGAGTTCCTGGCCGGAAAGCAGCCGAGCCACCGTCGACTTGCCGGATCCGCTCTCGCCGACGAGGGCGACGACCGCACGGCGATAGAGGCCGAAGGAGACGTCTCGAGCGGCGTGCAGCCTCTGCTTGCGCGAAAGGCGGTATTCCTTGCTGAGGCCGGCCGCCTCCAGCACGAGGGGCCCGCATGTCTCCGCGGCCGACCGCACCGGCGGCTGACCGGGCGCCGCCGGGGCCTGCGGCTCGACGCTTCCGACCTCGACGAGTCCCGACGGAGGCGAGGCGTCCTCGGCAACCATGGTCACCGCGCCCCAGCCGCCACGGCGTCGGGACTGGTGTGGACGGGCCCTACGAAGGGGCAGGCCGTGACGTGGGCGGGGTCGACCGCCGCCTCTGCCGGCAGGAGCCCCATGTCGATCGCGCTGCAGGCGTCCCGGGCGTGACCGCACCGCGGGACGAAGGGACAACCCGGCGGAAGGTTGCGCAGGTCGGGTGGCGTTCCCGGGATCCCCTTCAGCTCCCGTCTCGGACCGCGAACGGACGGGAACGAGTTGAGCAGCCCGCGCGTGTAGGGGTGAGCGGGCCGGAGGTGGAGCTCTTCGGCGGCGCCCACCTCCATCAGGCGGCCGGCATAGATGATCGCGACCCGGTCGGCGATCTCGAGCAGGAGCGAGAGGTCGTGCGTGATGAAGAGGATCGAGAATCCGAGCTGCTTCTTCAGCTCGACGATCTCCGACAGGATCTCGCGCTGCATGACGACGTCGAGGGCCGTCGTCGGCTCGTCCATGATCACGATCTCGGGCTCGACCGCGAGCGCCATCGCGATCATCACGCGCTGGCGCATTCCCCCGGAAAGCTCGTGGGGATAGCTCTTCAACCGGCGCCTCGGAATCCCCACGAGGTCGATCAGCGAGTACACGCGCTCGCGCTGCGCTGCCCTTCCGAGGTGGAGGTGCGCCTCGATGGCGTCTTCGAGCTGAGTCCGGATCCGGAGCACAGGGTTCAGCGCGTTCATCGCACTCTGAAAAACGATCGCGATCTCTCGCCAACGCAGGGAGTGCAGCTCGGCAGCACTGCAGTCGAGCACGTCCAGCTCTCCTCCTTCGAGTCGGCGTCCGCGGTAGACCACCCGCCCGGCGGTGATCACCGCGGGCGACCGGAGCAGGCGGCAGGCGCCGTAGGCGAGCGTCGACTTCCCGGAGCCGCTCTCGCCCGCGAGCCCGAGCACTTCGCCCGGCCGGAGGACGAGGCTGACGTCCTCGACGGCCCGTACGTCCCCGCCGGCCGTCCGGTACGCGATGGAAAGCCCGTCGAGCTCGAGCACGGGCGGCGCACCGGCTCCGTTCGGCACCGCGGAAACGGTCGTACCTGCGGTCACCTGCGCTCCTCGGGAGGGCGAGGGTCAGGCAGGCTCGGTGCTGTCGCGAGCCGGGCGGGCGCCGCCGCACGGATGACCGGCGTCGGGTCTGCGGGCCGCCAGCGCGTGGTGTTCGCCGACCTGTTGCGCGCCGTCTGGCGAAGCATCGGGTTGCCGAGCTCGTCGATCCCGAAGTTGAGAAGGACGAGCCCCATTCCGATGAAGGCGACCAGGAGCCCCGCGGGGACGTACCACCACCAGGCGCCGAGGGGAAGCGCGTTCTGGCTGTACGCCCAGTACAGGACCGTCCCGAGACTCCACTGGGAGGTGTTGGTGAGGCCGAGGAACGCGAGCGCCACCGACGCCGCCACGGCGTACAGCACCGCTCCGACGAAGCTCGCGGCGATCAGGCTGTACTGGTTGGGGATGATCTCGTAGAGCAGGATCCGCCAGGTCCGCTCGCCGGTCTCCCGTGACGCGGCGATGAAGTCCCGGCCGCGAAGCGACAGCGTCTGCGCACGCATCACACGGGCTCCGAAGGACCAGCCGAGCGCGCTCAGGACGAGGATCGTCGCGAGCTCGCCGCGGGCCGACTGGTACGCGAGCAGCACGACCAGGAGCGGGAGGGCCGGCAGGATCAGGAAGATGTTGATCACGAACGAGAGGCCCTCGTCGCGGAGGCCGCCCATGAACGCGGCACTCGTCCCGACGAGGACGCCGAGGATCGTCGCGATCAGCCCGACCGCCAACCCGACCTCGAGCGTTGATCGGGTTCCGGTGAGCAGTTGCGAGAGCACATCCTCGCCCGTGGCCGTCGTTCCCAGCAGGTGCCGGCCGCTCGGCCCCTGGAGGATCTGGCCCGTGTCGGTCGACTGGGAGGACGGGGAGTACGGGGCGACGGACGGCCCGACCACCGCGATCAGCGCGACGATGGCCAGGATCACCGCACCGATCCGGGCCTTGAGCGGCAGCCGTCCCCACCGGCCTGGCCGCACTCCCGTCGTCGGGGCTCTGCGTGGGCGCCACATCATCGCGCAGCTCTCGTGCGAACGCGCGGATCCAGGAGGACGTACGCGATGTCTGCGAGCAGGTTCGCCGCGAGCACGACCAGTGCGATGATCAGGAAGATGGCCTGGAGCATCGGGTAGTCGTTCGATGTGACGGCGTTGTAGAGCATCAGCCCGACGCCCGGGTACGAGAAGACGACCTCCATCACCAGGGCACCGCCGACGACGAACCCCAGCGAAAGCGCGAAGGCCGAGATGTTCGGCAGGATCGCGTTGCGCGCGGCATAGGTGAAGACGACGCGGCGCGAGCTCAAGCCCTTCGCCTGTGCAGCGAGGACGTAGTCCTCGCTGATCGTGGTGATCATGACGTTTCGCATCACGAGCATCCAGCCGCCGATCGACGTGAGGACGATCGTGATCGCGGGCAGGAGGGAGTGATCGAAGGCACTCTCGATGAACGGCCAGTTCCAGCCGGGTATCAGGCCGTTGCCGTACCCGCGCTGTTCGGGGAACACATGGAGGCGGACGGCGAACAGCTCGATCGCAAGCAGGGCGAGGAAGAAGTAGGGCGTCGCCTGCAGGAACGTCAGCCCGGGGAGGAACCGGTCGAGCCATCCGCCCCGCCGCCACGCTGCGAGAATGCCGAGGGCGGTTCCGAGGAGGAAGCTGATGATGGTCGCTGTCCCGACCAGGATGATGGTCCACGGGAGCGTCGTCTTCAGGAGCTCTGACACCGGCGCCGGGTACTGGCTCAGGTCTGTGCCGAAATTGCCGTGCACGACGTTGTCGAGGTACTCGGTGTACTGGTGCCACGTGGAGCCCTGATGGCCGACGCCGAACTCCGCGGCGAGTGCCTTGTACGCGGCCGGGTCGAGGTGCGGGAACTGGCCCATCATCGCGTCGACTGCGTTCCCCGGCATGGCGCGCGGGATGAAGAAGTTGATCGTGATCGCCACCCAGGCGGCGACGATGTAGAAAGCGAGCCGTCGGCCGATGAGCAGCATCAGGCCGTCTTTCCGACCGGAGCCGCCGCCTCGGTTGCCGGGTGGCGGTCGAAGGCCTCGATGAAGTGCTCGCTCGCGAGCCAGGCCGCACCCGTCACCCCGGCAAGATCCCCGAGGCCGCTCAGCTCGACCGAGAGGTTCGTCGTCGCGAGCGGGGTGGAGCGCTGCAGGACCACGCCGCGGATCTCGGCGAGGAGCAGAGGCCCGAGCTGTGCGAGCCCTCCGCCGAGCACGATCTTCGACGGGTTGAAGAAGTTCACCAGGCCGGCGAGGACCTCGCCGATCACATGACCGCCGTGGCGGATGAGCCTCGTCGCGGCGGCGTCGCCGGCCGCGTTCGCGGCGCCGACGTCCGCCGCGGTGAGGTGACCGACCTCCTTCAGCCGCCGTGTCAGGAACGGCGAGTCACCGGACTGTGCGGAAACGACCGCCTGTCGCGCGAGCGCAGCGCCGCCGAACTCGGCCTCGAGGCAGCCGATCCTCCCGCAGTGGCAGAGGGTCGTCGACTCGCCTGCGCGGATGTGACCGATGTCGCCGGCGCAGCCGTCGACGCCGCGGTAGACCTGGTCGTGCACGACGATCCCGCAGCCGATTCCCGTCCCCACCTTCACGAAGAGGAAGTCGGAGACGCCTCGCGCGACCCCGCCGTGCATCTCTCCGAGCGCCATGATGTTCACGTCGTTGTCGACAGTGACCGGGACGCCGAGCGCCTCGGAGAGGAGATCGCGGATCGGGTAGCGATCCCAGCCCGGCATCAACGGAGGGACGATCGAGCGTCCCTCGCTGAAGCTGACCGGAGCGGGCACGCCGAGGCCGACGCCGACAACCGGCGTGACGGAAGGAGGGACGAGCCCGGTGATCAGGTCGACGACGCGCTCGAGGATCGCCTCAGGCCCGTCGCGCACGTCGGCGTCCTCCTCGACGAAGTCGAGCACCTCGCAGTAGCCGTTCGTGATCGCGACTCCGATCGACGTCGCGCCAATGTCGACGCCGGCATACCGAATGTGATCCGAGAGCGTGACGATTCCCGACGGGCGTCCGCCGCGAGACGGGGCCTGCCCGCCGTCGGCGACGAGCCCGAGACGTCTGAGCGCCGCGACGTCCTGGCCAGTCTTGGAGCGGGACACCCCACGCCGTTCGCTCAGCTCGGCCATCGGGAGCGGGCCCCGATCGCGGAGCAACGCCAGCAGGCTCTCGGTCCCGACGCCCCCAACTTTGGCTTCACTCGCCACGACTTTGTCCTCGCAGTGCTAGAAGTCGGGCGACTGTAACAACAACTCAGCCAAAAAACAAGCCCACGGCCCGTACTTTCCCACCAGATGCGCTGGCCGACGCTGTAACTTCTTGCTTATGGCGCAGTAAGTTGCTAGCGTCGCAGCCGTCCGCGAACGGGCAGGCAGGAGGGAACGAGATCGAACGCATGGCTGCTCAACGCACGACGGTCGACCCTCACCGGCCGGCGCTCCGCATCGGGCTCGTCGGGCACGGCTTCATCGCGCGGGCGCACGCGCTCGCCTGGCAGATCGCCGAGCAGGTCTTCCGGCTTCCGGCCCGCCCGGCCCTCGCCGTGCTCGCAGGACGTGACGAGCAGCGGGCGCAAGAGGCGGCGACTGAGCTCGGGTTCGGCGAAGCCGCGTCCGACTGGCGGCGGCTCGTCGAGCGCCCCGACATCGACGTCGTCGACATCTGCACCCCCGTCGCGTCGCACGCCGAGATCGCGGAGGCCGCCCTGGGGGCCGGGAAGCACGTGCTCTGCGAGAAGCCTCTCGCACGGACGAGCGCAGAGGCGGCGCGTCTTGCCGAGCTCGCGGCGGCCGCGTCTGCGCTCGGGCAGGTCGCGATGGTCGGGTTCAACTACCGGCGCATACCGGCCGTTGCTCTCGCACAGGCTCTCTGCGCCGACGGTCGGCTCGGCAGGCTCCGGCACATTCGGGCGCGCTACCTGCAGGATTGGCTCGCCCACGAGGACGCCCCCTGGAGCTGGCGCCTCGATGCCGCGCAGGCGGGCGCGGGCGCCCTCGGCGACCTCGGGTCGCATCTGATCGACCTGGTCGGGTACGTCACGGGGGCGCGTCTCGAGCGCGTCAGCGGAACGGTCAGCACTTTCGTCGCGAGCCGGGTCCCGGCCGGCCCCCGCGCCGGCGCGGACGTCCGGAGGCCGGTCACCGTCGACGACGCATGCAGCTTCTTCGCCCGCGACGGCAACGGCGCCACCGCCCTGTTCGAGGCGACCCGCTGCGCGCTGGGAAGGAAGAACGAGCTCACGCTCGAGCTCGAGGGCACCGAGGGGAGCCTCGCGTTCGACCTGGAGCGCCTGAACGAGCTGCGCCTGTATTCGGAGCTCGACGAGAGCGAGACCCGGGGCTTCAGGACGGTTCTCGTCACCGAGCCGGCTCACCCCTATCTCTCGGCCTGGTGGCCGCCGGGTCACGTCCTCGGCTGGGACCACGCGTTCGTCCATCAGGCCCGGGACTTCGTCGAGGCGGCCGTCGAAGGAGCTCCCTACGCCCCCGACTTCTCGGACGGCCTCTATGTCCAGCACGTCCTCGAGGCCGTCCTCGCGAGCGCGGCGAGCGGCGCGCGCGAGCAGGCGGTGCGCGGGGCGGCGTCGCGCGAGCCGGATGCGTCACTGGACTATCAGGTGACCGGGAGAGGCGCGTCGCAACCGTGAAGAGCCGCAAGACACGCGTCGGGATCGTCGGGTGCGGGAACATCTTCGAGCGCTACGTCACCGGATTGCGCCACTTCGACGAGCTCGAGATCGCCTGGTGCGCGGATATCGACGTTGCCCTCGCGAAGCACCGCGCCGCCGAGCTCGACCTTCCCATCGGCGGCTCGCCGGACGACGCGATCGCCGGGCACCTGGGCGAGGCGGCACTTGCGCTCAACCTGACGCCACCGAACGCCCACGCGCAGGTGACGACCGACCTGCTTCGCGCCGGCTTCCACGTCTACACCGAGAAGCCGCTTGCGACGACGGTCGACGACGCGAGTGAGCTGCTCGAGGTCGCCCGCGAGGCGGAGCGCCTGCTGGGCGCCGCACCCGACTGGTTCCTCGGCCCGACCGGCCGCGCCGCGAGCGCCGCCGTGCGCTCTGGAGCGATCGGCGAGCCGATCGCCGTCACGGGATTCATCACGCATAGCCAGGTGGAGACCTGGCACCCGAATCCGGCGATCTTCTTCCAGCCCGGCGGGGGGCCTGTGTTCGACCTCGGCCCGTACTACGTGAGCGTGCTCGCCGTCCTGCTCGGCCCGATCCGAAGCGTGGCTGCCTTGATGCGCACAGGAGCGCCGACGCGCGCGGTCACCACGGCGGACCGAGTTGTCGACGTCGTCCCGGTCGACGTCCCGACACATGCCGTCGCGGTCTTGGAACACGCCTCGGGGGTGGTCGGCAACCTCACGATGAGCTTCGAGGTGTGGGAGCGCACGATGCCCTTCATCGAGGTGTACGGCACGGAGGGAACGTTGAGCGTCCCCATGCCCCACGAAAGCGACGGGCCGCTGCGGCTCAAGCTTCACGGCGAGGACGACTGGCGCGACGTCGCACCGGCCGCCGGGGAGGCGTACGTGCGCGGAATCGGGGTCGCGCAGATGGCCGAAGCGCTCCGGTCGGGTGCCCCGCCAGCGGCAAGCGGAGAGCTTGGGTTCCACGTGCTCGAGGTGTTGACCGCAATCGAGCGATCGAGTACGGAACGGAGCTTCGTCGCCGTCGGCAAACGAGAGGAGCGGTGATGGCAAGAGAGATCGGCTACTGCATCTTCACCTTCGAGGGAGGCGACTGGACGAACGACAACTTCGAGGGGCTCGACCGGGGATTCGCGGCAGCCCGCGAGCTGGGCTACGCCTATGTCGAGGTTCCGTCGTACGTCTATCGGGCGGGATCCGCCCGCAGCGACTTCCAGTTCCTGCACCGGATGGGGCGAGTCTTCGCGCTGAGCGAGCGCCACGGGGTCCCGCTCTCCGCAATCTTCGCGGCCGCCGACCTCCTCGACGACGACGCGCTCGAGGAGGAGGCCGATCAGCTTGTGGTGCTCGCACGGCTGGTCAGCACGATCGGCGTCCGGTACCTGCCCGTGACTCTCTCGATGGGCAGGACCGGTGAGGGCACGGACGAGGCGGCGCGGCTCGGTGAGCGCATGTCGGAGGTGGGCCGGCGGACGCTCGAGCACGGCGTCAAGCTGGCCGCCCATCCCCACATCGACTGCCCGCTCGAGAGCCCGGCCCAGATCGCCGCGTTCGGGGACGCAGCGGATCCGGAAGCCGTTTGGCTCGCCCTGGACACGGGCCATGTGCTGGCCGGCGGGGGGGATCCGGTCGAGATCGCGACGACGTATGCGGGACGAACTGCATACGTGCACCTGAAGGATCTCGACCAGGCCGCGTACCGCGGTGCGGCAGGCCGTGACAAGTACCTCGCATTCCGAGACCCCGGCAAGGGAGACGTCGACTTTCCGGGTGTACTCGCGGCGCTCGAGCGCGCGGGCTTCGATGGGCCGATTCTCGCCGAGAACGACATGAGCCCCGATCCCCGCGCCTCGATGGCGCAGGCGTATGCCTATGTCCGTGACGAGCTTCGACTCTAGGAGGACCGATGACCGCTGCGACGATTCCCTTCGCGCTGAACCCGATCCAGTGGCGGGCCACCGACGACGGCTGGCTCGACTTCGAGCGTGAGCTCGATCCTCGCGAGTTGCTCTTGCAGATCAAGGCGGCCGGATTCGACGGCGTGTTCGCCGAGGTCCCGGCGGGTTGGACGATCGAGAGCTACCGAGACGTCCTGGAGGAGGTCGGGCTTCGCCCCGCTCCGGGCTATCTCGTGGTCGGATCCGGCGACGGGGTCGGGGAGGCCGAGATCCTGGAACGGGCAGCCGCAGCGGCTCGTGTCCATGCCGAGCTCGGGCTCGACGACATTCTCGTCGGGGCCGGGATGTCGAAAGATGCGACGCGCGTCCAGCATCCCGCCCGGGGCTACGCTGCCGATCCCGCTCGGCTCGACCGAATGATCGATCTTCTCGGGCGTGTCGGCGAGGTGACGCGCGCCGAGGGCGTGCGAGCCGCGGTTCACCCGCATGTCGGCACGGTGGTGGAGACCGACGCCGAGGCTCGCGCCGTGCTCGATGCAGTCGACGCCGCGACCCTCGGGTTCGGCCCGGACACCGGCCACCTGGCGTGGGCCGGTGCCGACGTCGCGCAACTGATCCGGGACTACGGGTCACGGGTGACCGGGATGCACGTGAAGGACTGCCGCCTGTCGGTGGCCAGGCGCGCGCGCGAGCTCGACCTGACGTACCAGCAAACAGTCATGGAAGGGCTCTGGGCGGAACCGGGGCGAGGAGAGCTCGAGCTCGAGGGGATCATCGCCTCGCTTCCGGATGAGTTCGCGGGCTGGTTGATCGTCGAGGTCGATCGACCCGACATCCCCGACCCCTTCGAGAGCGCAAGGGCATCCGCCTCCTGGATGCGCGGGCGGAATGGTTCATCACGCGAACGCCCTACCGACCCTGCCGGTGCCCACGCATGACGGAGGGAATCCTCGCCCTCAGCTGAAGAGCCTCGGGGGGTGCCCCGCAGAGTTCGGTCGCCGCAAACAACATCGTCCATGCATTCGTTGGCCGCTGGGACAAGCAGTACGACACCACCACCGGCCTCGTCCTCAAAGGCGCGCGCCCCTACCTTCTGCGATCCCGGTCGCTGATCCTCATTAGCCGGTCAAGGAGCACGACACGCTCCGCATCGCCCAGACCTACCTGACCACTGCGACGCAGCTCCAGCGCTGGCGCCAGCCTTCTCACCCGTCGGCTGGGGCTTCGGGCTCAGCTTCCAGCACCTCCACCAGTCCATCCGCGGGCAGGTCAGCGACCGCGAGGTTCGTGCGAGCTTT
>Ga0335085_10005214_pt1 | contig 21055 bp, 16 predicted proteins | sample Lox_Sample_45_FD_206712 | JGI IMG/M metagenome (GOLD analysis project Ga0335085, IMG submission 206712) | Soil microbial communities from Loxahatchee National Wildlife Refuge, Florida, United States - Lox_Sample_4.5 | ecosystem: Environmental > Terrestrial > Soil > Wetlands | place: USA...
TCCGCAGGAACAGGGTCCGCGCCCGGCCGGGACGATTCCCCGCCGATGTCGAGCAGATCGGCCCCCTCTTCGGCGAGGGCCTCGGCGCGGCGTATCGCTTCGTCCGTTTTCAAGAAGAGACCACCATCGGAGAAAGAATCCGGCGTGATATTCAAGATGCCCATCAAGAGGGCTCGCGGTCCGATAGAAAGATCCAGACCGGGACCCCGGAGATGGAACGTCGGCGGATTTTTAGAGATCGCTTGTTGCACGGGTTGTAGTGTCAATCCATCCTCCTCCATCCCGAAGTCGGCGGAAAACGATCAAGTTTGAGGATGAATAAAGGCGGGTCGGATTTGGGTGCGGGAACAATAGTGGTTATGCGGAAGCTCCTTCGATGAGCTTGTCGATCTCGGGTGCGTCCAAAACCTCCTTTTCCAGCAGGGCCTCCGCAATGGCCCTCAGCGCCTTGATATTCTCCCGTAAAATACTTTTGGCGCGGTCGTAGTTGTCCGTCACCAGCCGCTTCACCTCGTTGTCGATTTCGATCGCGGTGTTTTCACTGTAGTCGCGCCGGGTCGCGATCTCGCGACCCAGGAAGATCTCTTCGTCCTTTTTACCGAAGGTCAGCGGACCCATCTTCTCGCTCATGCCCCACTCGCAGACCATTTTCCGGGCCAAATCCGTCGCCCGCTCGATATCATTGCCGGCTCCGGTCGTGATCCGATTCAGGATGATTTCCTCCGCCGCGCGACCGCCCATCAGGATGGCGATGTTGTTGTAAAGGAACTCGCGGGGAAAGGTGTACCGGTCGTCCGTCGGCAGCTGCATGGTCAGGCCCAAAGCCCGCCCGCGGGGAATGATGGTGACCTTGTGAACCGGGTCCGTTCCCGGAATCATGCGGGCGACCAAGGCATGTCCCGCTTCGTGATATGCCGTGGTGCGCTTTTCTTCTTCACTCAGGACCATGCTTTTCCGTTCGACGCCCATGAGGACTTTGTCCTTGGCCGCTTCAAAATCGGACATCTCGACGACCTTCTTGTCCATCCGCGCCGCCAGAAGCGCGGCCTCGTTGACGAGGTTGGCCAGATCGGCTCCGGAAAAACCGGGGGTCCCGCGTGCGATCACTTCGAGATTAACATCTTTGCCCAAGGGAAAGCGTTTTGTGTGGACCCGAAGGACTTCCAAACGGCCTCGAACGTCGGGACGGGAGACCACGACCTGGCGGTCGAAACGTCCTGGACGAAGCAAAGCCGGATCCAAAACATCCGGTCGGTTTGTGGCCGCGATCAGGATCACGCCTTCGCTGGTTTCAAATCCATCCATTTCGACCAGCAATTGGTTCAAGGTTTGTTCCCGCTCATCATGGCCTCCACCCAGGCCCGCGCCTCGGAGCCGTCCAACGGCATCGATCTCGTCGATAAAAATGATGCAAGGGGCATTCTTTTTGCCCTGCTCGAACAGGTCCCGCACTCGCGAGGCTCCGACCCCGACAAACATCTCGACGAAATCGGAGCCGCTGATCGAGAAGAAGGGAACTCCCGCTTCGCCGGCTATGGCCTTGGCCAAGAGCGTCTTGCCCGTTCCAGGCGGGCCAACTATCAGAACCCCCTTGGGAATACGGCCGCCCAGTTTCTGAAATTTGGGCGGATCTTTCAAAAACTCGATGATCTCGGTTACCTCTTCTTTGGCTTCATCAATCCCGGCGACATCTGCAAAGGTGACTTTCTTTCGGTCTTCGGTCAGTAGACGGGCACGACTTTTCCCGAAAGAAAGCGCCTTATTCCCGCCGATTTGCATCTGTCTCATCAGGAAAAACCAGAGCACCAAGAACAGGACAAAAGGCCCCCAAGTCACAAGAAAGGTGATGTACCAGGGACTCTCCTCCGGCGGTCGGGCCACGATCTTCACGTTTTTATCCCGCAGGAGCTTTACGAGGTCGGGGTATTCAACTGTGTAAGTCCTGAATTTATTCCCATCCTTTAAAACGCCATTGATTTGATTGGGTTTGATTGTGACTTCGGTAACCTCGCCCTTGTCTAACCGGGTCATGAAATCGCTGAAAATGATCTCTTCTTCCAACGACTGACTGGGCGCCTGAAAGAGATGGAACAGGAGGATCATAAAAAGGCCCACGAGCAGCCAAAAGATCATATTTTTCATTCTCGAGCTCACTACACCAACCTCCTTAACCCATTGTCAGAATTTCAAACTCTTGTTCCCGCGGCGATAATGGAAACAACGAAGATCATTTTAACACAGCTCGATTATTCTTGCCAATAGAAAAGCTCCTCAGCTTCCGAGACCTTGTCCATCACCGCAATGTAAGGAAGATTCCGATAACGGTTCTGATAGTCCAGCCCGTAACCGACGACATACTTGTTCGGAAGGGTGAAGCCGACGTAGTCGATCGAGACCCGAACTTTGCGTCGTTCGGGTTTGTCTAAAAGCGTGCAAACTTTAAGGGACTTGGGTCTTCGAGCCAGCAATTTCTTCTTTAGGAAACTCACGGTCATCCCGGAATCGACGATGTCTTCCACGAGGAGGACGTCCTGTCCGGTCACATCTTCGGCCATGTCCGAGAGAATTTTGATCTTCCCCGCGACCGACCGTTTTTGGGTGGGGCGGGTGGTGACCACGATGAAGTCGACCCGAAGCAGAAGACGGATGGCCCGCACAAGATCTGCGTAAAAAGCGAAGGCCCCTTTGAGTACACCCACCATCAGGAGATTTTTGTCGGCGTAATCCAGGGTGATCTGGTTGCCCAGTTCCCGAATCCGTTTCTGCATTTCATCTTGTGTAATGATCGGCCGCCCGAAAATTCGTTCCATCCAGAGTCCTTTCTTTTATGAGGGGCTCGCGTCGTCTCCTCCGCTGGCAGAGCCAAGCGGAGCATCCCCCTCTCGCCTTGCTCGCTGATATCTACCGTTCACCGATGTGTCTATTCTAGACATGGGGGCCTGCATTGCTGACTATCGACTGACTTTAACTCATGGAACTTGTTGCCAAGATCGCCTTGGCTTTACGGATATCCTCTTCCATGTGACGGAGCAGCTCCTGCTTATCCTTGAATGTTTGTTCCGGTCGAATCCATTCCACAAAACTCACCCGCAGCAATTGATCGTATAAATCCGGTTGCGGTTCGAATAGATGGGTTTCCACCATCCGTTCAAGAGACCCCAGTGTGGGCTGAGTTCCGATGTAGCTTACGCCGGGAAAGATCCGTCCTTTGATCTCCGCTTCGACCGCGTAAATGCCGTTGCAAGGAATAACCAGCCCGCCCGGAGGCCTGAAATTCGCCGTCGGGTATCCCAGGGCCCGTCCCCGTCGTTTTCCGGGGATGACACGACCCTCAAGACGATAGGCTCGCCCCAGGAGTTCTCTTGCAGCAGCGACCCGACCGGCCAACAGGCATTCACGAATGCGGGATGAACTGACGGGTGACCCTGCCACGGAGATGGCCGCTATGGGATGAACCTGAAATCCCAGATCACCCCCAAGTGCGGCAAGATCCTTGACCGTTCCCTTACGCCCTTTGCCAAAGGTGAACTGAGCCCCCACGCAAACTTCTTTTGCACCCAGGTCGTCGCAGAGAATGTTTCGAACGAATTCAGTGGGTGTCAGATTGGCGAAAGAATGGGTGAAAGACACCAATCGAACCTGTCGGATTCCAAGGGTCTCAATCCAATGCAGGCGCTCCTCGAATGTCATTAAAAATTTCAGATCCATGGCGGGGGCCAGGACCTTCAATGGATGAGGTTCGAAGGTCAATACGATGCCGGTTCCTCCCGTGGCCTTTGCCCGATCAACCGTCTGTTTCAGAATGGCCTGATGGCCTCGATGGACTCCGTCAAAGTTGCCGATGGCCACGACCGGATAAGCCGCTTTCTGATCTGGACTGGTGTAATTCCGAATAATCTCCACGAACGGACATTGCCTTCTCAAGGCCGCAGAAGCCGGGCCGCATCTTTGGCAAAATAAGTCAGAATCAGGTCCGCACCGGCCCGTCGGATCGAGGTCAACGTTTCCATCATAGCCCGGTCCTCGTCCAGCCACTTTAATCGCGCGGCCGCTTTAAGCATGGCATACTCTCCGCTGACGTGGTAAGCCGCCACCGGTACGTTAAAAGTGCTCCGGACACGATAGATCACATCGAGATAGGAGAGGGCCGGTTTGACCATCACGATATCGGCACCTTCCTCGATGTCCATCGCGACCTCGCGCAGCGCCTCGCGGACATTGGACGGATCCATCTGGTACGATTTGCGATCTCCGAATTGAGGAGTCGACTCGGCCGCTTCCCGAAACGGTCCGTAAAAGGCCGAGGCATATTTGGCCGCATACGATAGGATCGGCGTCTTCTCAAAACCTTCCTGGTCCAGGGCCGTGCGAATGGACTTGACCCGACCGTCCATCATATCGGAAGGTGCGACCAGATCGGCTCCGGCCTTGGCATGGGAAACGGCTCCGCGGGCCAGTAATTCCAAGGTCGGGTCGTTCAGGACGCGGTTCTCCTTCACGAGACCGCAATGACCATGGCTGGTATATTCGCAAAGACAGACATCCGTGATCACGATGAGGTCGGGTACGCGATCCTTAACGGCCTTCACGGCCTGCTGGATGATGCCGTTTGGAGAATAGGCCTCTGAACCTCGTTCATCTTTTTTTCTGGGGATGCCAAACAAAATAACGGCTGGTATACCCCGGTGCCGGATTTCCTGAGCCTCTTTGATTAGATTATCGATCGAAAGCTGGTAGGTGCCCGGCATCGAGCCGATCTCTTTTCGAATCCCTTTTCCATGAACGACGAATAAGGGGCAGATAAGGTTCTCAACGGACAGCGCCGTTTCCTGCACCATTTTCCGGAGCAGGGGGGACTGCCGGAGTCTTCGAGGGCGTGATTGGGGAAAAGGCATCGTTTCTCGGAGCCTTTCAGTTCGATGGCACTGTAAAATGTTCCACGATGGCCTGTGCCAGAGAGGGTATGGTGGAATCTTTGGGCAAAATCTGCACGGTAATTCCGTACTCTTCAACCGTCTTGGCCGTGATCGGCCCGATGCAGGCCACCACCACGCCGTTTAAAAGCTGCCGGGTCTCTTCCGGCCCGAACATATCGACAAAATTTCTGACGGTGGATGAACTGGTAAATGTTATAACAGAAATCTGACGGCCTTGCAAAAGGTTTTTGACCCATTCCAGGTCCCGGATCGGGCGCACGGTGCGGTAGGCCGTCACCACATCCACGAGGGCTCCCATCCGGGTCAAGGCTTCCGGTAAGACATCGCGGGCCACTGCGGCTCTCGGAATCAGGACCCGTTGTCCCTTGAGGCTCTGTCGGCCCATCTGCTCGATCAAGGCCTCGGCGACATATTCGTCCGGCATGAGGTCCACGCGTACACCCATGCGCTCGATCTCCTGGGCGGTTCGGGGACCAATGGCGCAGAGTTTGATTCCCTTCAACGCCCGGATGTCTTTACCCCCGGTCTTGAGTCGCTCTAGAAAGTACAGGACTCCGTTGACGCTGGTGAAGATCAGCCAATGGTACTCTTCGATCTTACGGATCGCGCTGTCCAGAGCCTCCCACGAATCCGGCGGAACCACCTCAATGGTGGGGAATTCGACAGGGTCGGCCCCGTAAAGTTTGAGCAGATCGGTAAATTCGGTCGCCTGATCCCGTGCCCGCGTCACTAAGATGCGCTTTCCGAATAACGGTCGGCCCTCAAACCAATTGAGTTGTTCCCGCAATTTCACCACCTCCCCCACGATGATCAGCCCCGGCGGTTTGAGCGCCTCTGAGCGAACCTTCCCAACAATGCTTTCCAGCGTTCCAACCACCGTTCGCTGTTCCGGCTTTGTTCCCCAGCGGATGACCGCCACCGGTGTCTGAGGTGTGCGGCCATGTTGAATGAGCTGCCGTACGATTTCCGGCAGGTTGCTCAGTCCCATAAAAAAAACCAACGTCCCCCGGTCGGGAAGTTGTTCCCACGACACATGGCCGTCCCGCTTATCCGGCCCTTCATGCCCGGTGACAAACGTGACGATGGAGGCGACATCCCGATGGGTCAAGGGAATTCCGGCGTAAGCCGGTACCCCGACCGCCGCCGTTACGCCGGGGACGATTTCAAACGGAATTCCCGCGTCGGCCGCGGCGTAAGCCTCTTCGCCGCCTCGGCCGAAAATGAAGGGATCGCCACCCTTGAGTCTGACCACGATCTTTCCCCGGCGGGCTTTCTCGATCAATAGGTGGTTGATTTGCTCCTGATCGAGATGGGTCTCGCCGCCCTTTTTACCGACAAAAATCCTTTCGGCCTGGGGTCGGGCGTATCGAAGAAATTCTTCGTTGGCGAGGTAATCGTAGACAATGACATCCGCCTGCTCGATGCAGGCTTTGCCTTTGATCGTTAGGAGACCCGGGTCGCCGGGCCCGGCACCGATCAGGTAGATTCTTCCCGTTCGACCAATGGGCTGCATGAACTCATCGGTAAATTTCCCGTAAGATGGCGTCTGCACCTTGCGTCAGAAGCCGTTCCGCAAGATCGAGGCCCAGCATTTCCGGCTGTTCAGGATCGCCTGCGATTCCATCACGAATTATCCGGCTCCCATCCACACTGGCCACCAGGCCTTCCAGAACCAAGCGCTCCTCGTCCCGGAGTTGAGCATAGGCTGCGATCGGCACCTGGCAGCCGCCCTCCAGTCGTTTTAAGAAGGCCCGCTCGGCGCGCACGCAACGGCTGGTGATCGCATGGTTGAATCGAATCAGCATCGGATTCACCTCTTTGTCCGAGACACGGCATTCCAGACCCAACGCCCCTTGACCGACGGCCGGAACACAGAGCTCGGGGTCCAAATATTCAGTGATCCGGTCTTCCCATCCCATGCGATGCATCCCGGCTGCCGCCAAAACGACCGCGTCCAATCTATCCTTCTCGATCTTGTTAATACGCGTGTCGAGGTTTCCTCGCAACGGAATGATCTCGAAATCCGGTCGCAGATGTCGAATCTGGGACTGTCTGCGAAGGCTGCTGGTGCCAATTCGAGCCCCGCGCGGCAAATCCAACAGACGCTTCCCGTTTTGACTGATGACCGCGTCTCGCGGATCTTCGCGACGGGTGATTGCGGCCAGATGGAGTCCCTCCGGAAGGAAGGAGGGGACATCCTTCATGCTGTGGACCGCCAGTCCGATCTCTCCGCGGAATAACGCTTCCTCGATCTCTTTGACGAAAAGTCCTTTCCCGCCCACCTTGGCCAGGGGAACATCCGTTATCTTGTCTCCGGTGGTCTTGATCTTTTTCAGTTGGACAACCAGTTCGGGAAAGGCCGCTTCGATCTCTTCTTTAATCAAGCCCGCCTGGCAGAGCGCCAATGCGCTTCCTCGTGTCCCGATGATGAGTTTCTGTGACATCGTCTGAATTCACGCCTTTTTTGATCCTATGGCCCTTCAATCAACGGTTTTGCGCCCGGGACAGAGATCGGGATCATTATTTTGCTTCGGCGTCTTCGTCTGGAGCGGCCGAATCATCTTTGTCGGAGGCGGCTGGATGGTGGCGATGAAGGAGATCTTTATCCAGATTGAATAGCCGGCGGACGGCTTCCACATACAAAGCGCCGTTTTTTGACCGGGCCTCGTCTTTTAAGGCCACCAGAGGAGAGTGAAGGAGCTTGTTGATAATGGACGCGATCAATCCATCCACCACCTCTCGTTGTTCGGGTGAAAGACGGCTCAGTTTCGAAACGAATTTATTCATCTCTACTCGGCGTATCTCCTCCGCCTTTTCTCGAAGGGCCGTGATTGTCGGAACCACCTCCAGCGATTTAAGCCATTTGTTGAACCCCTGGAGTTCTTCGGAGACGATCCCTTCCGCCTTCAAGGCTTCTTTCTGTCGGCCTTCCAGGTTGGCATCCACGATTAACTGGAGGTCGTCGATATCGTACAGAAAAACGTTGTCGATTCGGTTCACGTGAGGGTCAATATTTCTCGGGACCGAGATGTCAATCAGGAATATGGGGCGGTTCATACGACGTTGGATGGCCTTACCGATATGTTCCTCGGAGATGACATAATGGGATGCCCCTGTGGAGCAGATCAGGATATCGGCTTCGGCCAAATAGCGGGGGAACTCTTCCAGCCGGAGCGGGATTCCATCGAACCGTTTTGCCAGTTCAATGGCGTTGTCGAAATTGCGCGTGGTGATCATGACCTTCCGAACACCGTTGTCCAAAAGGTGCCGCACGGCCAGTTCTGCCATTTCGCCGGCGCCCACCAGCAGGGCTTCTTTTCCCTCCAGTCGACCGAAAACCTTTTTGGCCAGTTCCACAGCCGCAAAACTAATTGAGACGGCGTTTTCCGCGATCTTGGTCTCGGTACGGACGCGTTTGGCCACCGAGATGGCCTTACGAAAAACCTTATTCAGGATCACGCCCGTGGCGTTCTGATGCATAGCGATATTGAAGGCCTCCTTCAACTGGCCCAGAATTTGGGGTTCGCCAATCACCATAGAGTCCAGACTGGAGGCGACGCGAAAGACATGGCGGACGGCTTCGTCCGCCGAATACAGATAGAGGCTGGCGTTCCATTCCTCGCGCGATAGACCGGTATGAAAGTCTTCAAAGAACTCCTTGATTCGCTGAAACCCGGTCTGAAGTTGTTGCACCACGGCGCAAACCTCCACCCGATTGCAGGTGGACAGAATCAAGCCCTCATCGATTCCATGATAGGATTTGAGCCGAATCAGGGCTTCCCGGAGCTGAGCGTCTGAAATCGAGAACTTTTCACGGATTTCGATAGGGGTGGTTCTGTGATTTAATCCGACAACAATGATATCCAACGATGACTCCGTACTACGAGCGGCGTCCGCCGAAGGCCCATTCTGCGCTTAGATAAAGGCGTGCTGGCCTTTCCATACCAGATCAACGCCTACAAACGAGAAGATTACTCCGACAAAACCGATGATCGCCAGGTAAGCAGCTTTCTTAGCACGCCATCCGACGGTGATCCGTCCGTGCAACACGATCAGGTAAAACAGCCAAATCGCCAATGTGAAGATCTCGCGCGGATCCCAGAACCATCCCGAGACATACCCCGCGCCCCATGCGCCGATAATTATGCCAAGGGTGAGAAGGCCAAAACCCAGAATGACGGCTTTGTGATTCAAGTCGTCTAGGACGTCCAGGGACGGAAGTTTATTGTACAAATTGTTGAATTGCTTTGATTTGAGCAGTCGTTCCTGAATGAGATACATGACCCCGACCAAGAAAGCGATGGCGAACGCTACAGCGCCCAGCAAGGCCAGGGCGGTGTGGGTATAGACCCAGGCCGTGCGCATGGTTGTATCCGGAGGCCGCATTTCCGTCGGTAACATGGCGCCTGACAACAACGAGATCAATGCCAACGGCAGCACAAAGGAGCCCAGAATGTGGATGCGAAAACGGAGTTCCACAAGCAGAAAAACCAGAACGAGTGCCCAAGCAAAGAAGGCCATTGCATCAAAAAGACGGGTCAGTGAAACGTAACCCGCCTCCAACATCCGGTTCAACAGCGTCATGGTATGAAATATAAAACCAATCCCGGTCATCACAAGGGAAAAACGGGAAAAAGATTCTTTTTTCCCGGCGAGTAGATACACAAGAAAAGTCACGGTCCCGAAAAGATAGCAGGCAAGCGTAATCTTAAAAAAAAGAACATTCATCATGGACCTCACATTGTAAACGATTATAACTGTTTAAAAAAGTCCATGTCAAGGATCACAATCCACCCCATGAGTAAATCGCAACTCTTCGACAATTCATGAAAAATAATTAGTGCCTTCCAAACCGGAACGGCCTAAAAAACGTGTTGAATTAACCCCGCTATTATTATATATTATTATCATGTTTGGAGTTGCCCCAACTGAGTCTGCAAAAAGTCAGTGTCGGCTCTTGCGTTGATGGATAAACGCAATTCACGAGGTGGGCTGTGCTTCAGATGAAAGTCAGAGGGTTGATGTACGACCCTTTCAACAACGCCTTCATTATCATTCTACGAGATGAGCAGGAAAAAGAGGTTTTACCGATCTGGATTGGAAAGCCGGAAGCGGGCGCGATCAGTTTTGCGTTGGAAGGCGTCTTTACCCCACGCCCTATGACGCATGACCTGATAAAGAATATCTTAGAAAGCAGCAATGCCAAGGTGATCAGTGTCGTCATCACAGATCTAAAAGACAACACCTATTTCGCCAAGATTCATGTTTTTTATGGGGATTCGGAATACACGGTTGATTCGCGTCCCAGCGACGCCATTGCACTAGCCCTCCGGGTTGACGCGCCCATTTTTGCTACCGAGGACGTGATTCAGAAACACAGCACGGAGGAACTCGATCGCTGGTTGGACAATCTTCGTCCGGAAGATTTCGGAAAATACGACGCATAGGTCGGGATGACAAAAACAGAGTCCGGCGCAAAGGGCCTCGGATGCATTAAAGAAAGAGGAATTCGGTTCAATCGTTTTCGGATTGGGTCCGGCCTGTTAGCCTGTTTGGTTGGGTGGTTAACACTGGGCTGTGCCACCATCGATGATCTCTCGACCGAATCCTATCGCAAAGTGGGTCTTCCGCCCAAGCTGTTTGAACAACAGGCCCTGGGGCTGCTTCCGCTCTTCGGCCGGGGCCGTGTCCGTGAGTACCTCCCCACTGCAGAGGCAATCTTTCTGGAGAGTTTTCAGCAACGTCGGGACGGCCGTTCCTGGATCGATCCCAACGATAGTCTGAAGCGCATCCATGAGGCCGGTCTGGACGCGGTTTATCAAAATTTGGTGAAGGGGTATTCAGTCCAGCAAGCTCCCCAGCAAGACCCGCTTCAGCAGATCGGGAAGGCGGTGGGAACCCGATACCTGCTTCTAACCGAGTTACAAAGGACTGAAATGACCGAGGGGGCGACACAGGTTCAGCTAAATGGTCGTGTTTGGGATACCGAAAAAGGTGAAATCATCTGGGAGGGCACTGGCGAAAGCCGTGGCTATGTTTTTCTGATTTTCCCTTGGGTCCCTTCCAGTTTTGAGAAGACGATGGCGATTGCGAGCGATGGTTTGATTCAGCGTCTCCCTTTGTAGAGACGTGGCATGGGGTTAGGATGGACATCAAATTAAGCGTGCAGAGTGTATTGACCGATCCAAAGACCGAAACCCAGGTGGTGCTGTTGCGTGCGGATGGTAACAAGGAGGTCATGCCAATCTGGGTCGGGGTGGCGGAGGGAAGCGCAATCAAGTTCGCGCTGGAAGGGATCCTACCGACCCGCCCGATGACGCATGATCTGCTCAAGAACATCCTGGATCATCTGGGTCTCCGGGTCCAGAAGGTCATTATTACGGAGATCAAAAACAATACCTACTATGCGTTGGTTTATGTCGAGTCGCACGGCAGTCTGCTCAGCATCGATGCTCGTCCCAGCGATGCGATCGCCCTGGCGCTCCGAACACATGTGCCGATTTATGCCGCGGATGAGGTCTTTAAACAACGGGGCGGCGAAAGTCTTGATTCCTGGCTTGAAAAACTGGGACCGAAAGATTCCGGAGAGCATACCGTGTAAAGATCCGCTATTTTTGATTACCCCCCCCTTTTTTTCTGTTATTCAATTCAGTCCCAGCATCACGTCAACTCAGATATGAACGGCGGATCCATTTAGGTTCTCCGTCCTGAATACCTGAGCAGGGAGTCCGTCCGAATCTCGTCTTCTCAAGGGTAATAATCATTCTCGGTTCAGTCCTATCCGCGTAAGCCGTGTAAATGCATTGGCATAATGCTTGCTAGGGTATGACCATAAATGGAGCCTACTTTATGCCGAGACCTCTGGTGGGATTCGCCGTTTGCTATCTGGCAGGTCTTGTTCTTGGCGACACTTGGACCTGTTACCCGTTGACCACGACCGGATTTACAGCCGTTGCATTGGGACTGTCTTATGCATCCTATGGGCGCCATGGGAGGTTAATTCCATTTGGTTTGGGTGTCGCAATGGTGTGTTTTGGGGCGGTTCGATTCCATATGGCCGAGCGGATAAATTCCTCCTATGATCTGGCTCGATTTGCAAACGGGGAATCGGTACGAGTTATTGGAGTGATCGACGAGCCCTTACAGCACGGGAAGGAGTCCGCGCTACTTTTTCTCGCAGCCCGTTCGGTTACGGAAAATGGCAAAGAATACCCGGTCCGTGGAATTTTGCGGCTTACTGTTAGAAATTTTGTCCCGGAACTGCAGTACGGTGATCAGATCTCGGCCGACCTTCGGCTCCGTCAGGTTTCGGGACTTCACAATCCGGGTGGGTTCGATTACGCGACTTACCTCCGAAGGGAGGGGATTCGAGCCTCGGCTACGGTTCACCGTCCGGAGGCGATCATGCGGTTGTCGACCGACGGGTTTGTGCCGTTGCGCAGGATCTATGCCTGGAGAGAACGAATACGGAATGTGTTGGACGGGTCTCTTTCACCGGACTCGTCCGCAATTTTTCAAGCGATGCTCATCGGAGAAACCGGATCGTTGAATCCCGAGATTCGTGAGGCCTTCATGATTTCGGGCACGACCCATCTGCTTTCGATCTCGGGTTCCCATTTGGCTTTGGTGGCGTTGGTTGTTTTTCATTTATCGGGCCGATTTTTGCGGAATATGCCTGTCGGTTGGCTTTTGTCCGTAAGCCGTCGATTGACTGTGACACGGCTCAGCATCCTGGTCACCCTTCTTCCGGTTGTTTTCTATACGCTCTTGGCCGGCGCTCAGATTGCGACGGTTCGCTCCCTCATCATGATCCTTATCTATCTCACGGCCGTATGGTTCCAACGGGCCGACGATCCGTTGAATGCCCTGGCCCTGGCGGTCCTTCTCAGCCTTCTGTGGGAACCTCGGGCGGTCTTTTCGATTTCTTTTCAACTTTCCTACCTCGCGGTCCTGGCGATGGTTCTGGCCGGCGGGGATCAGATTTCATTCCGGGAAACCGGGATCGGGGCGGTCCAGGGGACGGAAGAAGAATCCTCGTGGATGGGACGGTGGTTGAAGAAGATCCGGTTTTATTTGGTCATGACGGTTGTGGCCGAATCTGCCACGTTACCGTTGACGGCGTTCTATTTTAACCAGATCAGCTGGGTGGGTTTCCTGTCCAATCTGATCGTGGTTCCCTTCGTCGGAATGGTGATCGTTCCGCTGGGACTGGCGTGCTCGGTCTCGGCGGTTCTTTTTGACCGAACGACACTGCCATTGTCAGGACTAAACGAAATGCTGGCCAATGTGCTTTATTCGATGGTTGTATGGTTCGCCCGAATTCCGGCGTCCGAGGTGCATGTTCCATCGCCGCCGTTCTTGGTCTTGGCCTGGGTCTACCTCGTGGGGGTCATCGTCCTTCTCTTCAGGGTCAAACGCGTCTGGAAGTGGACCGCGATCGGTTCTTGCGTTCTGATCGCAACCATCTGGATTATGCGGCTAACGGAGTCTCATTCAGATGGACGGCTCCGAGTGACCTTTCTCGATGTCGGACAGGGGGATGCCGCGTGGGTGGAGATGCCGGACGGAAAGACGATGCTGATCGACGGCGGTGGTACGTACGGGAATTATGATCTTGGGCGATTGGCCGTTGCTCCCTATCTCTGGAACACCGGTCATTGGCGGATCGATTATCTGGTTGCGAGCCATCCACAACTGGATCACATGGGTGGATTGGCCTATATCGCAAGAAAATTTCAAGTGGGGGAGGTTTGGACGAACGGATTGGAAAAAGACGCGGTTTTTTATGACCAGTTTCGTATGATTGTCTCATCCAGAGCGATTCCGGAGAGGCGGATCACGGGTAGTGGCTTGCCGTTGCTGCAGGGCACTGTGCGGGTCGTGCCGCTGCACCCTGAAATGGCCGACCCTGCCGGACCCGACAATGATCAATCCCTTGTTATCCGGATCGAGTACGGACGGGAGTCGCTTCTGTTTACCGGAGATATCGAGAAGGCGGCCGAGAGGGATCTCTTACGTTGGGGAAATCTCCTCAAAACCACGGTCCTGAAAGTTCCGCACCACGGTAGCCGTACATCGATAGATCCCGACTTTCTCGCCCAAGTCGCCCCGGACGTGGCGGTTGTGTCGGTCGGTGAAAACAATCCGTATCGACACCCTTCCGTTGAGACCCTGTCCGCTTACCATGCGCTCAAGACGCAGATCTACCGAACCGATCAGGACGGAGCCGTTTTTGTCGAGATGGATGGGAATCGGAGGATAGTCCAAACGTACCGGGACGGCGTACCGCAGCCGGTGTCATGGGGCGCAGGAATGGCGGTCGCTGAGGCCTCCAATCTTATGAAGATTTTCCATTCGTACTGGTTTGGTCCGGCTTGACAAAGGACGGGTCTATAGTAGAATTTAATTGACTGTTTTCAATAAAAATAGGTGATCCGTGTCCGATAAGGAATCCCAGAAAAACGGAATTGAATTCAAAAACAAAAAACGCCTGGGCGATTTTCTGTTCGATGCGGGACTGATCACCCATGACCAACTCCAACGCGCCTTGAACGAGCAGAAGCGCTTGGGCAGAAAACTGGGAGAAACACTCACCACGCTGCGCATCATTTCGGATGAGGCGCTGGCGCAGGCGCTCTCCACTCAACTGGGTTATCCCTTCATGGATCTGAGCACAACGGCGCTGGAGCCCGACATCGTCATGGCGATTCCGGAAACCCTGGCCAGAAAACAATGTGCGATCCCCGTTTCGTTAGAAAATAAAACGTTGACCGTTGCGATGGTCGACCCCCTCGATTATGAATGTGTGCGGGACCTTGGTTTCGCCAGCGGGTTCCGGATCCAGCCGGTCATCGCAACGCGCAAGGATATTCTGGAGGCGATCGAGCGGTATTATAACCTGAACTCCTCGGTGGAGAGTATCGTTCAGGAAACGGCTCAGCAGTACGACGAATCCGTCCTCCAAATCATTCCGGAAATCGGTTCGACGGTGGCGGATGCCCAATCACTCGAGGAGCGAAGCCGGATCGCTCCGGTCATCCGACTGGCCAATTTGATTATGACCAAAGCCATTCGAGAGCGCGCCAGCGACATTCACATCGAGCCCACCTCACGAGACTTCCGCGTGCGGTATCGGATCGACGGCCTCCTCAAAGAAGACCTCCGGCTGCCGAAATGGATCCACGGGGCCCTGATATCCCGCATGAAGATTTTGGGCCGGCTGGACATCGCCGAGAGACGGTTGCCTCAGGACGGTTCGGTGCGAGTGCGATCGGATAACCGGGAAATCGATCTCCGACTCTCCACCCTTCCGACCCAATACGGGGAAAAGATGGTGATCCGAGTGCTGGATCAGGGAAAACTGGTGGTTTCGCTGGACACGTTGGGGGTTTCACCCCAGAATTTATCGCTGATTCGCTCGCTGATGCGGCGCAAACAGGGCATCATCCTGGTGACCGGCCCGACCGGAAGCGGAAAGACCACGACCCTGTATTCCATGATCCATGCCATGCGGGATGAAGTGACGAATATCGTGACGGTGGAGAATCCCATCGAATATAATCTGGACGGGGTGAATCAGGTTCAGATCAACACAGACATCGGTCTCACGTTTGCTCAATGTTTAAGATCGATCCTCCGGCAAGACCCAAACGTGATCCTGATCGGCGAGATCCGGGACTTGGAAACGGCCGAGATCGCTTGCCGGGCGGCCATGACAGGGCACCTCGTGCTATCGACGGTTCATACAAACGACGCGCCTTCCACGATCACCCGATTGGTCGACCTCGGGATTCCACGTTATCTGGTGGGATCGCTCGTCATGGGCGTTATTGCCCAACGCTTGGTGCGATGCGTCTGCCCGCGGTGTAAAACGACCATGCCGCCCCCCGTGGAGAGTCTGGTGAGTCTGAAGATTCCTTTGGATTCGGTGAAGAGCGAGTCTTTCTATTACGGAAAGGGTTGCAGCTATTGCCATTACATCGGCTATCAAGGTCGGACCGGGCTGTATGAAATATTGGAAATGACCCCTCGTCTGAGGGAACTGGTCGTGGCCGGGGCGGCCGAACAGGACATCCGATCCACGGCATTGGCTTCGAAGATGACATCGTTGGGGGAGGACGGTCTGAACAAAGTAAAGGAGGGGATCACCACCATCGAGGAGTTGTTGCGCGTGATCGAGGTCCGCGAAGACCTTCAAACCTTTTGTGCTCAGTGCGGACGATCCATTCACATTGATTTTCAGGTTTGCCCGTATTGCGCTCATCTGGTGACCCATCACTGCCTGGCCTGTGGGAAACCGCTTCAGCCGGAATGGATCATCTGCCCCTACTGCCGGAATCGCGTCGGCGACGTCCCGCCACCCGGTCATTCGAAATCAACGCAGGCCTAATCATTCAACGGACGGAGCCCCCCCTTTTAGTGAACTCCTTTCTTCATCATCTCACGAACCGGTAGAGAAGGCCGAATCGAATCGGCTATAATCAAATAATGGACGGATTCGAACTCGAGCAGGAAACACAGCGCGTCGGCCGGGAGATTCTATCCCGTCTGAAAAGAGATCGCCACTCTCTTTTTGAAAAAGAATGGTGGCAGGGTCAGGTTCTCCGCTGGTGTATGCAGAATGAGCCGTTCAAGATTGCCTTTTTCCGATTCATCGACGTCCTGCCTAATCTGAAAACCTCCGGAGATGTGGTCCGCATTTTTCGGGAACATTTCGATCGTCCCGAAATCAGCGCGCCGCCGTTCCTTTCCTGGGGGATGAAAACCTTGATCCCGGGTTCACCCACTGTTCCGATGGCAGCGGCCGCGATCCATGCCAATGTCGAGAGGATGGCCCGATCGTTTATCGCAGGCCGTGATCTTGAAGAAGCGAGAGTCGCCCTGGAGAAGATGGAACGGTCGGGCGCCGCTTGGTCGGTCTCGATGTTGGGCGAAGTGGCCGTCAGCGAAGAAGAGTCTGAGGCGTATCTCCGTCTCTACTTGGGTGCGATCGATCGGCTCGCCCGCTTTGTGACCGACGACTCGGAATCGACGACGGCCGCCGACCGGTTCGGTTTGATCCCACGGGCCAACCTTGCCGTCAAGCTATCGTCCTTGTATTCTCAAATGGATCCTCTGGATTGGGAAGGGAGCCTTTCGGTTCTGACCGAGCGTCTTGCTCGCTTGCTGATCCGGGCCCGCGAGTTGGGCGTGCATATTCATCTTGACATGGAACATTACGCGTTAAAGAGTCTTATTCTGGAGACCTTCTTCCGTGCGATGGGTCGCCCGGAGCTCTCCGGATTCCGAGACGCTGGGATCGTGGTCCAGGCCTACCTTCGTGATTCGGCCGAGGATCTCGAACAAATCCTGGCCTGGGCCGCGCAGCACCGTCGCGAGATAACCGTCCGCCTTGTACGCGGCGCTTACTGGGATTATGAAACGGTGATCCATCGCCAGAACGGCTGGCCGGTTCCGGTCTACCTCGCCAAAGGGGAGACGGATGCCAATTACGAACGTCTCGCGAACCGATTGCTCTCCGCGTCCGACACGGTCCGCGCCGCGTTCGGCACCCACAACGTCCGCAGCCTGGCGTCGGTCATCGCAGCGGCCCGCGGCCGTGGAATCCCGGAACGGGACTACGAGATTCAGATGCTGTTCGGGATGGGCGGGCCGTTACTGGAAGCGTTGACCGGGATGGGTTTACGTGTCCGGGTCTATACGCCGGTGGGGGAACTGATCACCGGAGTGGCCTATTTGGTCCGCCGGCTGCTCGAGAACACCTCGAACGAATCTTTTCTTCGGAACTATTTCGTTGAAGGGAAATCGCCCGATTCCCTGCTGGCTCGACCGGCCGCCGCGCCCGTGGGCGAACCGGAGATCGAAGGTTTTCGAAACGAACCCCCGCTGGATTTCCGGATAGGCCGGGTTCGTTCCGAGTTCTCCGAAGCGATCGCGTCCGTGCGCGGACGGCTTGGACGGGACTACCCGCTTTTGATCGGGGGGGAGGCGGTCCATACGGACGACGGGATCGCATCGATCAATCCGGCGCGGCCGTCCGAGGTGGTGGGACGATCCGCCTCGGCGGGGACCCGGGAAGCCGATCGGGCGATCGCCGCGGCTGAAGCGACAGCGATGGAATGGTCCCGGCAACCGGCAAGTGAGAGGGCCGGGGTTCTGCGGCGCGCCGCCGAAAACCTCCAAGGGCGCCGGATGGAACTATCGGCCTGGGAAGTGTTGGAGGTCGGCAAGACCTGGCGGGAAGCCGATCGGGATGTGACCGAGGCGATCGATTTCCTGCGTTACTACGCCGATGAGATCGAGCGGATGGCCCCGTCGCGGAGAATGGGAGACTATCCGGGAGAACGCAATCTCTCTTCTTATCTCCCGATCGGGATCGGTGTTGTGATCGCGCCGTGGAACTTCCCGTTGGCGATCCCGGCCGGAATGGTGTCGGCCGCGCTGGCAGCCGGCAACGCCGTTTTGTTCAAACCCTCGGAACTGTCTCCCGTTATGGGATATCATCTGGTCCAAGCTTTCACGGAGGCCGGCCTCCCCGACGGCGTCCTGGCGTACCTGCCCGGCCGGGGCGAGATCGTGGGGGATTATCTCCTGCGGCATCCCGCGATCGGCTTCGTTACCTTCACCGGTTCACGCGAGGTGGGGCTTGGGATTATCGAGCGGGCTGCTCGTCTGTCCTCCGGACAACGCCAGGTCAAGCGGGTTGTGGCCGAAATGGGGGGGAAGAACGCGATTATTGTGGATGAGACGGCCGATCTCGACCTTGCCGTGCCGGGCGTGGTCCAGTCCGCGGTCGGGTTTCAAGGCCAGAAATGCTCCGCCTGTTCGCGCGCGATCGTTTTGGAATCGATTTACGACACGTTTGTCCATCGGCTTGCGGGGGCGTTGAAATCGCTCCGCATCGGCCCGCCGGAAGATCCGGCGACCGAGCTCGGTCCGGTCATCGAGGCGGCGGCGCAGCAGCGGCTGCGAACGGCCGTTGAGGAGGGCGCGAGGGAAGGACGGGTGATCCTTCAGGTGACGGATGTCCCGACGGAGGGTTTTTACGCCGGACCCGCCCTGATCGCGGATCTCCGGCCGGAATGCCGCATCGCGCAGGAGGAACTCTTCGGGCCGGTCGTGGTGGTCCTGCGCGCCAAAAACCTGGACGAGGCGATTCGGATCGCCAACGCCACGGACTACGCCCTGACGGGGGGATTGTATTCGCGCAGCCCGGCCGCGATCGAGCGTGTGGTGCAGGAGATGACTGCAGGCAATCTCTACATCAATCGCGGAATCACAGGGGCCCTCGTTGGTCGGCAGCCGTTCGGGGGATATCGACTTTCGGGAGTGGGATCAAAGGCCGGCGGGCCGGATTATCTGCTTCAGTTCATGATTCCGAAGGTCGTGAGCGAGAACACACTGCGTCGCGGGTTCGCTTCGCCCGATTAATCCTTACCTCGAATCCGGTTTTACCCATAAATTATCGATGAGACGGGTCTTGCCGATCCAGACGGCCAGCAACAAAACGACCGGTCCTTCAATCATAACGACTTCTTTCAAGGTGTCGGGATCAACGATCGCCGCGTATTCGATCCGGGCCAGCGGTTGTTTTTGGATTGAGAGGGCCATTGCGTCCCGGACGGCCGCCGCTTCACGCTCGTCTTGTCGAATCCGCTCCCTTCCTTTTTGCAATGCTTTGAACAGAACCCGGGATGCCTTTCGTTCCTCGGCCGAGAGATACCGGTTGCGCGAACTCATGGCAAGGCCGTCGTTTTCGCGGACGGTCGGACACACGACGATCTTAACCGGGAAATCCAGATCCCGCACCAGTTGTTTGATCACGACGGTTTGCTGATAGTCTTTGTGTCCAAAGAAGGCGATGTCCGGCCGAATCATCTGGAAGAGCTTGGCCACCACCGTGGCGACGCCGGAGAAGTGGCCGGGCCGGAAAGCGCCCTCCAAGACCTCGCCGATTCGTCCAACTAAAATCTTGGTGTCGTGCCCTTCGGGATAAATGGCGTCGGCCGTCGGCATGAAAAGAGCGGCGACGTTCTCGCGTCGGCAGAGTGACGCGTCGCCTTTGGCGTCTCGGGGGTATCGGGTAAAATCTTCGTTGGGGCCGAACTGGGTGGGATTGACAAAGATGCTCACAACGACCGCATCGGATCGTTTCCGCGCCTCCCGCATCAGCGAGCGATGGCCTTCGTGCAGCGCCCCCATGGTCGGAACGAAACCGATCGTCGCTCTACGACGCCGTTGCCCTTCGGTCCACATCCGCATTTGACGGATGCTTTTAACAATCTTCATGGAGGCCATACCGAACGAAAGGTTTGTGGGTTTATTTTTTAGGAATGTAATACTGAATGCCGTTTTTCATCTGCCGAATCTGGTGAAGAAGGTCATCGAGATCGGCTCTCCGGTTCACAAAATCGATTTCGGAGGTTTGGACGACAAGAAGCGGCGACCCGGTATATTGAAAAAAGAAGTCGTTGTAGGCTTGGTTGAGGGTCTCAAGATAATCGGGCGTCAGCGGTTTTTCGTAGTCCAGGCCGCGGTGACGCACGCGGTCCATCAAAACCTCGGGGCCGGCTTGAAGATAGATGACCAGATCCGGGGTCGGGATTGTGGGGTTCAGAAGAAAATAGAGCTGATCATACAGGGCCAGTTCGCTGGACTCCAGATTGATCGAGGCGAAGATCCGGTCCTTCGGAAAAAAGTAGTCCGTGACCGTTGTCCGCTCGAACAGGTCCATCTGGGATAATTCCTGAAGTTGGCGATAACGGGATAGGAGGAAAAAGATCTGGGTCTGGAACGCGAGGCGCTTGGGGTCTTTGTAAAATTCCTTCAGAAACGGGTTGTCCTCCGCACGCTCCAGAACGAGCCGTCCGCCCAGCTCACGGGCCAGGAGTTTTGCCAGACTGGTTTTCCCGACGCCGATCGGTCCTTCGATCACCAGGTATTTGGGTCCTTTGGCCATCCCTATCCGGCCTTCTTTTCAAGGGGAAACGGTGCCCAGCGGCGGACCTCCTGCAGATCCTTGATCTCCTGCAGCAGTTGCCCAGAAGTTTTGTGCAGCGTCGGGTGCTCCAGCTCCGGGGCGATCTCGGCCAAGGGTTCCAGAACGAAGCGCCGTTGAT
>Ga0335085_10005215_pt1 | contig 21048 bp, 15 predicted proteins | sample Lox_Sample_45_FD_206712 | JGI IMG/M metagenome (GOLD analysis project Ga0335085, IMG submission 206712) | Soil microbial communities from Loxahatchee National Wildlife Refuge, Florida, United States - Lox_Sample_4.5 | ecosystem: Environmental > Terrestrial > Soil > Wetlands | place: USA...
GCGGGAACGCGCCGTTCGCGCCCGCCTCGGCGAACCAGATGTTCACGAGCTCGCGGACCTTGTCCTGGTTGTCGGCCGCGAGGTTGTGCACCTCGGACCGGTCGGTCTCGACGTGGTAGAGCTCCCACTCGTCGTCGTTGAAGTGGCCCCAGCCCGCGATCGTCGGGTGGGTCGTGACCGCCTTCCAGCCCTCGTGCCAGATCGAGCGCGAGCCGAGCATCGAGTAGAACTGCGACGTCCGGGGTGACGGCGCACCCGCGTCGTCGATCGTCGGGCGCAGGCTCCTGCCGTCGAACGCGCTCTGGGTGTGTCCCTTGATCGTTTCCGGCGCGTCGACTCCGAGCAGGTCCAGGATGGTGGGAACGATGTCGATCGCGTGGCAGTACTGCTCGCGCAGCTCGCCGCCGCTCTTGCCGCCCGGCGGGGCGAAGATGAACGGGTCCGACGTGCCGCCGTTGAACTCGTAGCGCTTCCACATCTTGAACGGCGTGTTGAACGCCATCGCCCACCCGTTGGGATAGTGGTTGTACGTCTTCTCGCTGCCGAGGTCGTCGATCTTCGCGAGGTTCTCCTGCAGGTCGTCGGGGACGCCGTTGGCGAACTTCATCTCGTTCACCGACCCGGTCGGGCCGCCCTCGCCGCTCGCCCCGTTGTCCGAGACGAGCAGGATCAGGGTGTTGTCGAGCTGCTCGGTCTCCTCGAGGTAGTCGAGCAGCCGTCCGATCTGGTAGTCGGCGTGTGCGAGGAAGCCCGCATACACCTCGGCGAACCGGCTGAAGAGGCGCTTCTCGTCGTCGCCCAGCGAGTCCCACGGCGGCGTGTAGTCCATCGTCGGGAACGGCAACCCTTCGGCGCTCTTCCGCGTATCGGGCGTCCCGATCGGGTTGATGGGCGGCAGCTCCGTGTTCTCGGGAACGAGGCCGAGCTTCTTCTGGTTCGCCAGCGTCTGCTCGCGCAGGGCCTCGTACCCCATGTCGAAGCGGCCCTTGAACTTGTCGATCCACTCCTTCGGCGCGTGGTGCGGCGCATGGCAGGCGCCCGGCGCGTAATAGAGGAAGAACGGCTTCTCCGGCGCGATCGCCTTCGCGTCCTGGATGAACTCGATCGCCTTGTCGGTGATGTCCTCGGAGAGGTGGTAGCCCTCTGCAGGCGTCTTCGGCTGCGCGACCGGATGGTTGTCGTAGACGAGGTCGGGATACCACTGGTTCGTCTCGGCGCCGAGGAACCCGTACCAGCGCTCGAAGCCCCGACCGGTCGGCCAGTTGCGGCGCGTCGAGGCGAGATGCATCTCGTCGGTCGGGCAGAGGTGCCACTTGCCGACCATGTACGTGTTCCAGCCCTGCTCGCCGAGGATCTCCGAAAGCATCCCGTTCTCGGGCGGGATCGTCCCGCTTGCGTTGGGGAAGCCGGTCGCCGCCTCGGTGATGCAGGCCATGCTGTTGCGCGTGTGGTTGCGGCCGTTCAACAGGCAGGAGCGCGTGGGCGAGCAGAGCGCCGTCGTGTGGAACTGCGTGTAGCGAACGCCGCGCTGCGCGATCCGGTCGATGTTCGGCGTCTCGATCGGCCCGCCGTAGCAGCTCATCGCCGAGAAGCCGACGTCGTCGAGGACGATGTAGAGAACGCTCGCCGCGCCCGGCGGCGCCTTGGGCGGCTCGAACGGCGCCCAGTCCGGCTCCGAATCGCGGATATCGACGTTGATCGTCCCTCTGAACGGCTCGCTCACCTGATCCTCCTCGGTCGACCCGGCAACTGTCCCGGCGCGGCGCGCGCATCGCCTCACCCCGTTCGGGCGAAGCAGGGAACGGATCGGAGGCGCCGAAGCCGCCGCTGTGGCGGACGGATCCCATCACGAGGCCGGAGACGCCCTCCGCCGCACCCGCCTCGCCAACGAACGGACGTACCTCGCGTGGTGGCGGACGGGGCTGACGAGCTTCGCCGTCGGGCTCGGCGCCGGCAAGCTCGTTCCGGAGCTTTCGAGTGGCGCGGCGTGGCCCTACGAGCTGGTCGGAACCGCGTTCTCCGCGGTCGGGATCGCGTTGATCGGGTACGCCTACATCCGGCAGAAGCAGGTCGAGGAGGCTGTCGCACGGGGCGGCTATGCCCCATTCGATCCGGGCGCGGGACTGGCTTTCGCCGCCGTCGGAATCGCCCTCGGGCTCGGCACGATCATCCTCATCCTCGCCGGGTCGGCCTGAGCCGGGCGACGACGACGGCCACGACCGTGACGAGGAAGATCTGGCCGATGAGCGCCTCGAGCACCGCGAACGTGTGGCCCGCGTTGTCGGCGGGTGTGTAGTCGCCGTAGCCGAGCGTCGCGAGCGTCACGTAGCTGAAGTACACCCGGATCGGGCGGGTGCCGTCGGTCCCCTGGGCGAAGAACGGGCCGTGCCCGATGACGGCCATCAAGCCGTAGATGTAGGTGAACAGCAGGCCGATCAGGAGGTAGACGCAGATCGCGCCGGCGACCGACTTCGAGTTGATCTCGCCCTGCTCCACCGCACCGAGGGCGACAACGATCGCGATGGCGAGCGTCAGGAATCCCGTCAGTACGTCGAGCACCGCGGCGAGCGCGTTCCCCTCCCAGACGAGGTTCGCCGCGGCGGCAGAGATACCGACGACGACCAGCACCAGCACCACGCGCGACTGCGTCACGCGCCAGCCCGACGTCCGGAGTGCGAGCACGAGCGTGCCGGTCTCGAGGAGCACGAGAATGCTGGTGGCCCAATCGGTGTCGGGAGCCAGACCGGCGAAGAGAAACCCGGCGAGGATGGCGACGAGCACCGCCCAGTAACTGTGCGTCGCGTGAAAACGGCCGAGGCGCGATCGGTGCTTCCGCGCGACGGACTCGAGACCCGGCTGTTCCATTGCAGGCGATGTTCGCACCACGCCTCGGGGAAGAAATCGTCCTGCTCGGATGATGCTCAGGTCGCCGGCAAGCTGGCATGCTGATTCACGTGCCGGCGCTCGAGGACATCGGCGCAGACATCGAGAGCGCACTCGAGCGCGTTCGCGTCCCTGCATACGTCGTCGACACGCACGGGATCGTCCGCTGGGAGAACAAGGCGGCGCTCAGGGTCTTCGGCGACGTCCGCGGCCGGCAGATCACGAGCCTGGTCGCTCCCGAGGAGCAGCGTCGCGCCCGCGAGATCTTCTATCGCAACCTGACCGGCCCGCCCGAAGGGTCGGACAACCGAGGCGTCGCCCACGACGCGAACGGCGAGCGCATCACGGTCGAGATCAGTGCCGTTCCGCTCACACGCGACCACCACGTGATCGGCGTCTTCGGCCAGGTGGTCGACATCGAGGACGAGACCCCGCCTCCGCCCCATCCCCACCTCACGCCGCGACAGATCGAGGTCGTCCACCTGCTCGAGCGTGGACGCACGACCGCGCAGATCGCGGACGAGCTCCACCTGAGCCAGGAGACGGTCCGGAACCACATCCGCCGCCTCATGCGCGCGCTCGGCGCGCACAGCCGCCTGGAGGCCGTCTTCCTGGCTCGCTCCGAGTACGCGGACGCGTGGCCCGTCCGCAGCTGACGGCCGGCGAGCCGCTCGGCGAGTCGCGCTGGCCGCCGGCGGCCGCGCTCCTCGTCGTCATGGGCTTCACCATCGCGATCCGTTTCTGGCTGCCGGGAGAGTCACCGATCCGCGTGGCGTGGCTCGTGCCGGCACTCGAGGCGGTGCTCCTCGTGGCGCTCGTCGCCGGCGACCCGGCTCGCCTGTCGCGAAGGACGCCGTGGGTGCGACGCGCCGCGGTCACCATCGTCCTCCTGCTCGTGGCAGGCGCGTTGTGGGCGACAGGGCTGCTCATCTACGACCTGATCAAGGGAACCGGAGTCAGCCAGTCGGCCACGAAGCTCCTCGCCTCGGGCGCACTGGTCTGGATCGGGAACAACCTCGCCTTCGCGCTGCTCTATTGGCTGATCGACAGCGGAGGACCGATCGCACGCGCGCGGAACCCCACGACGCCTGTCGATTTCGCCTTCACGCAGCACATGAGCCCGGAGCTCGCCCCTGCGGGCTGGCGACCGGTTTTCCTCGACTACCTGCACCTCGGCTTCACGAACGCAACGGCATTCAGCCCCACCGACGTGATGCCGCTCAGCCTCCGGGCCAAGTACCTCATGGTCGTCCAGTCCACGACGGCGCTTGCGCTCTTCGGACTGGTGGTCGCACGAGCCGTCAACGCATTCAAGTAGGTCCGAGCGCGACGACCTCGTCGACCAGGTCGAGCCCCTCCGGCCGGTGTGTGACGAGGAGGACGCTCCGGTCTCCGGCGGCTGCGAATGCATCGTCGACGACCGCCCGGGCCGTCGCGGGATCGAGATGCGCCGTCGGCTCGTCCAGGACGAGGACCGGCGCAGCCGAGAGCAATGCGCGCGCGATCGTCAGCCGCTGCCGCTGGCCGCCGGACAGCCGCCTGCCGTCCTCGCCGACGAGCGTGTCGAGCCCCTCGGGGAGCGAAGCGACCCACTCGTCGAGGTGTGCCCGCCGGAGGGCGAGCCGGAGGTCGGACTCGGTCGCGTCAGGCCGCGCGAGCAGCAGATTGGCGCGGATGGTCGAGTCGAAGACGTGCGCCTCCTGGCCCGCGAGCGCGAACGTCGCCCGAACGTCGTCCTGCCGGTATTCAGGGAGATCACGGCCCGCGAGCGTCACCCTTCCTTGCTCGGGGTCGAGGAAGCGGAGCAGGAGGTTCGTCACCGTCGTCTTGCCGGAGCCGCTCGGACCCACGAGCGCGACACGGTCGCCGGGCTCGAGTCGCAGATCGAAGCCGGAGAGCACGGGCGCGGCGTCCGGCGAGTAGCGGGCGGTCACGTCCTCGAGCGACGCCGCCGAGTCTTTCGGCGGGTCGGAGGGCGTGGCAGGATCGCGTACCGCCGGCTCCCGCGCGATCAGCTCCAGCACCCGTCGCCCCGAAGCCAGGGTCGCCGAAAGCTCGCGTGCCGCAGACGGTAGCGCGGCGACGGCCTCGAACGACGCGAGCGCCAGCAACGCAAGCATCGCGACGAGGACACGGTCGAGCGACCCCGCCGCGTGTGCGTGGACCGAGACCGCAAGCACGGCGACGACGGTCAGGCCGGCGACGAGGATCGAGAGTGCCTCGCCGGCGCCGCCCGAGAACGCGTCGCGCCGGGCGTGCCGGTCGAGCTCCCGGTCCGCCGACCTCACCTGCTCGAGCAGGCGCTCCTCAGCGCCGTAGACGACGAGCTCCGGCGCGGCCCTCAGGACGTCGACGATCTCCGCGGTGAGCTCGCCTCTGACAGCCGCCTGCCGGCGGCCGGCCGTGCGCGCCAGACGCCCGGCGATCAACGGGACGCCCACGCCTCCCACGAGAAGGCCCGCGGCGAGCACCAGCCCCACGTCGAGCTGGAACGCGGCAGCCGTGCCGACGCAGATCGCTCCGGCGGCGGCCGCGACGAGCGGCGGCCCGACCCCGCGCAGGTAGACGCCCTGGAGCGCGTCGACGTCGCCGACCATCCGGCTCATCAGGTCGCCGCGACGGAACTCCTGGAGGCCGGCCGGCGCGAGTGGCTCGATCCGATCGTAGAAGCGAGAGCGAACACGCCCGAGCGCGCGCAGCGCGAGGTCGTGAGAGTAGAGCCGGTCGGCGTAGCGCGCGAGTGGCCGGGCGATGCCGAAGAACCGCACCGCGACGATCGCCGTGGTCAACGAGAGGATCGCGGGCCGCTCGGCTGCGCGCGAGATGAGGTATCCCGCAGTCGCCATCAACCCGACGCCGAAGAGAACGGTGAGGGTTCCGAGCAGCACGGAGACGGCCATCCGCGAGACGCGGATCCCGGACAGCGCGAGCAGACGACGGAGAGTCCTCACGCGAGGGCCTCCGCGACGGGCTCGACCCGGCGTCCGAGCGCGAGCCGCACGACATGGTCACAGCGGGCGGCGAGCTCTTCGCGATGCGTGATCAGGAGCAGTGTGCAGCGACCCGAGACGTGACCGATCGCGTCACCGACGAGCTCGGCGCTCTCGGGGTCGAGGTCCGCCGTCGGCTCGTCGAGAATCAGCAGCGGAGCCTCCCGTAGGAACGCGCGCGCCAGCGCGATTCTCCGGATCTGGCCTGGCGAAAGCGGTCGGCCGCCGTCGCCGACGAGAGTCTCGTACCCCTCCGGCAGGCCGGAGACGAACCGATCGGCGCCGGCGAGGGCCGCTGCCGCGCGCAGCCGATCGAGGGAGGCGGCCGGAGCGCCGAGGCGGATGTTCTCCGCGATGGTCGCCCGCAGCAGCGTCGGCCGCTGCGGCAACCAGGCCAGCCGGCTCCGCCACACCCGCGCGTCGCACGTCTCGAGATCGACGCCGTCGACGAGCAGGCGGCCTTCGGCCGGCGTCGCGAGCCGCAGGAGAAGTGCTGCAAGCGTGCTCTTCCCGGCGCCGCTCGGTCCGACGAGCGCAACGGACTCTCCGGCGATGAGCTCCAGGTCGACCTCGTCGAGCGCCGGCTGCTCGCGGCCGGGGTAAGCGAACGACACGCGCTCCAACCGGATCGTCGCCGTCTGCAGGTCCGGAACGGCGACGTGCGGCAGGGTGACCTCGCCTGCCGCGCCCGGTTCCTCGACGATGTCGAGGAGCCTTCCCGCCACCGCGGCACCGTCGGCGCCGGCATGGAACTGCGCGGCGACGTTGCGAATCGGAACGTAGAGCTCCGGAGCGAGCACGAGCACCGTCAGACCCGCGCGAAAGCCGATTCCACCGTCGACCAGCCGCACACCGACGACCACGGCGACGAGGGCGACTCCGATCGTCGCCGCGAACTCGAGAACCGTGCCGGAGAGGAACGCGAGGCGCAGCGTCCCCATCGTCGCGACGCGATACCTGTCGCTGACGAGCTCGATCTGCTCTGCCTGCGCCTTCGCCCGGTTGAACGCCCGCAGGGTCGGGAGTCCTCGGACGACGTCCGCGAAGTGTCCGGCCAGGAGCGCGAGCGCCTGCCAGCGCTCCCGCGCTCGGTGCTCCGTGTAGCGCCCGATCAGCCACATGAACACGGGCACGAGCGGCAGGGTCAGCAGCATCACGCCGGCCGAGGTGAGGTCGATCGAGGCGACGAGCGAGAGGACGGCGAGCGGGACAACGATCGCCAGCACGACCTGGGGCAGGTAGCGGGCGAAGGTCGTCTCCAGCGCGTCGATCCCGGTCACCGCGAGCGTGGCGAGCTCGGCGCTGTCGGCGCCGTCGCGAGCCGAGGGATCCCCGCTCAGCCTTCGCTCGACGAGGCTGAGACGCAACCGCGAGAGGATCCCACCGGCGGCGCGGCGTCCGACGACCTCGAAGCTCCACGCAGCCGCCGCCCTCGCGCAGACGACGACGCACAGGAGCGCGAGCGGCCGGACGACCGCGCGCAGGGGCGCACCGTCGAAGGAGCGAGCAGCGACATCCGCGAGAAGCACCCCCTGCGCGAGGACGAGCAGCGCGGCGACGAGTGCGAGAACGACGTCCGCCGCCAGCGCGACTCGCGCTTCCCGCGCTCGCCGCAGGAGGCGTCGGTCGAACGCCGCCATCCCGTCAGCCGGCGGGCGAGTCGGCCGGCGCGTCGGTCGCGCCCGTCAACTCGTCGCCGCCCACCCGGGCCCGGAAGACGTGGTACGTCCATCCCTGGTAGAGCAGGATGAGCGGGACGCAGATGACGGCGACGACGGACATCACGGCCAGCGTGTAGTGCGCCGAGGAGGCGTTCTGAACGGTGAGGCTGTTCGCGAAGTCGGGGCTCGAGACCATCACCCGCGGGTAGAGCGAGGTGAAGAGCGTCGCGACGACGCCCAGCGTCCCGACGGCGCTGAGCGTGAACCCGATGCCGTTCTTGCCCACGTAGACGCAGACCGCGGCCAGCACGAACGCGACGATCGCGATCGCGGCGGGGAGCACCGGCGGGAAGACGCTCTTGTCGTTGTGGTCGACCGCGACCGCGACCGTCCAGATCAGGTAGCCGGCGCCGACCGCCAGGGCGGGAACCGCAAGTCGCAGTGCAGCCTTGTGAGCCCGCTCGCAGAGGTCGCCGACGGTCCGCAGCGTCAGGTAGATCGCTCCGTGGAAGGCGAAGAGAAGCACGAAGGCGATCCCGCCGAGGATCGTGTAGCCGGTGAATAGGTTCCAGAAGCCGCCGGCGTAGTCGCCGTTCGCGTCGAGTGGGACGCCCTGGAGGAGGTTCGAGAGGCCGATGCCCCAGATGAGTGCGATGCCGGTGCTGCCGCCGGCGTTCGCCCACATCCAGACGCGCCGCCAGCGCGGGCTCTCGCTCTTCTCGCGCCACTCGAACGAGACGACGCGAACGATGAGGAAGAAGAGGATGAGCAGAAGCGCCAGATAGAAGCCCGAGAACATCGTTCCGTACCAGGCCGGGAAGGCCGCGAAGGTCGCGCCTCCGGCGACGACGAGCCAGACCTCGTTCCCGTCCCAGACCGGGCCGATCGACTCGAACATCGCGCCTCGCTGGCGCTCGTCGCGGGGAAGGAACGGCAGCAACATGCCGACACCGAAGTCGAAGCCCTCGAGCACGAAGTAGCCGCCCCAGAGAACCGCGATCAGCACGAACCAGAGGTTCTGGAGGTTCATCAGTAGCTCACCACCGGCGTAGGCTCGCTCGCGGGCTCGGGCGGCGCACCGCCTGGCTTCGCGTAGCGGCGCATGAGGACGAAGTCGACGACGCCGAGCACGACGTAGAGGGCGATGAAGAATCCGAGGCTGATGCCGAGCCACGTCGTGCTGACGTTGGGCGAGTTCGCCTTGCTCGTCAGCAGCAGCCCCTGCACGATCCACGGCTGGCGGCCCATCTCGGTGAGGATCCAGCCCGCGGTGGCGGCGATGTACGGGAACGCGATCGCGACGAGCGCGATCCAGTGGAACCAGCGGGCCTGCTCGAGCTTTCGCCTCCAGTAGAGCCAAGCACCGAGAACGGCCACGAGGAACATCAACATCCCCATGTAGGCCATGGTGCGCATCGACCAGTAGATCGTCCTGACGTTCGGTATGTAGTTGCCGCGTCCAAAGTTCCGCCGCTCCTGCTGCTGGAGCTGGTTGAGTCCCTGCACCTGGCCGCTGAACGAGCCCGTGGCCATGTACGAGAGAAGCCTCGGGACGACGATCGAGAAGCTCGGCGTCGGGTCCTGCTTCGTGAAGCCGCCGATCTGGAACATCGAGAAGCCGCACGGCTGGCAGGTGTTCCACTGAGCTTCGGAGGCGGCGATCTTCATGCTCTGCGCGCTCGTCACCGCTTCACCGAAGCGATTGCCGACCACCAACTGGAGCAGCGTGACGGGCACCGCGACGATCAGCGCCAGCTTCGCCGCCTTGAGGAAGAGATCGGTCTCGTGACGGCGCAGGAAGTGCCAGCAGCAGATTCCCAACATCACGATCGAGCCGAAGATCAGGCCAGCGAGAATGGTATGCAGGTAGGCGCGCAGCGCGAAGTTGTTCGAGAGCAGCGCCCAGACGCTCGTGAGCTGCGCCTGCCCGTTGACGATCTTGTAGCCGACGGGATGCTGCATCCACGAGTTGGCGACGAGGATGAAGTAGCCCGACAGCCACGTCCCGAGCACGGCGATCCACAGCGTCGCGAGATGGAGACGCGGTGAGAGCCGGTTCCAGCCGAAGATCCACAGGCCGAGGAACGTCGACTCGAGCATGAAGGCGGCGAGCCCCTCAATGGCGAGGGGCGCCCCGAAGACGTTGCCCACGAACTTCGAGTAGACCGACCAGTTCATGCCGAACTCGAACTCCTGCACGAGTCCGGTCGCGACGCCGATCGCGAAGTTGATCAGGAACAGCGTGCCGAAGAAGCGCGTCAGACGAAGCCAGCGCTCGTCCTTCGAGCGCAACCAGAGCGTCTGCATGATCGCCACGAGCGGTCCGAGCCCGAGGGTCAGAGGGACGAAGAGGAAGTGGTAGATAGAGGTGGTCGCGAACTGCAGCCGCGCGAGGTCGACGGTCGTCGACGCAACCAGGGGCACGACCGTTACTCCGCTTCCACCGTGATCCGGCCGACGCGCTGGTGTGATGTCGCCGCTCCGAACCACGAGACGACCGCCTTGGCACGATCCTCGTTCGTCGGCAGCAGCGCCAGGTGGACAGCTCCCCAGGCGACCTGGGCCTTCTTGCCGGTCATCGTCTTCCCGCCGAGGAACTGGACGACAGCGGCACCGCGGCCGATCGTCGCCATCGTCCCCTTGTCCTTGTACTCGAACGGCTTGGGCTCCTTACCGGCGATCCGGTCGGCGATCGCCTCGCCGGCGTGTTCCCCGGACTGGAGCGCCACGGAGCCGAGCTGCGGCAGAACCTGCTCGGTCTTCGCGTCCGTGATCGCCGCGACGTCGCCGACGACGTAGACCTCGGGGCGATCCGGCAGGGTGAGATCCGGTCCGACCGCGATCCGGTTGCCGCGCTGCAGCTCGATGCCGAGCGACTGGACGAGCGGATTTCCCTGCAGGCCGGCTCCCCAGACGAGAGTGTGCGCCTTGATCTCCTCGCCGGACTTCAACGTGACCTTCGTCGGCTCCACGGACGCGACTGCCTCGCCCGTCTTCACCTCCACGTCACGGTCGGTGAGCGCCCTTTCGGCGTATTCGCGCAGGTTCGGCTCGAACATCGCGAAGAGCTCCGGACCGGCTTCGACCAGGATGATCTTGGCGGCCTCCGGGTCCACACCGTGATAGTCCTTCGCGAAGTCGCCCCGGTAGAGCTCCGCAATCGCGCCGGCGGTCTCGACCCCGGTCGGGCCTCCTCCGACCACCACGACGTTGAGAGCGCCGTCCTCGATCAGGCTCGGATCGCGGTCGGCCGCCTCCCAGCGCTCGAGCAGGTGGTTCTTGAGGCGGACCGCGTGCGGAAGCGTGTACATCGGGAAGGCGTGATCGGGAGCGCCGGCCGTGCCGAAGAAGTTGACCTCCGCCCCGAGACCGAGGACGAGGTAGTCGTAGGAGATCGGCTCGATCTCGCTGAACTCGACCGTCTTCTGCTCGAGGTCGATCGAACTCACGCTTGTCTTGTGGATCACCGTATTCTCGTGCCGCGAGAGCAGGTCACGCAGGGAGTGCCCGACCGCCGTCGTCTCGAGCAGACCGGTCGCGAGCTGGTAGAGGAGCGGCTGGAAGGTGTGGTAGTCGTGCCGGTCGACGAGCACGACGTCGGCGTCGGCCTTCTCCAGCTTCTGCGCTGCTCCGACGCCGCCGAACCCACCACCGAGGATCAAGACACGGGGACGTCCGTCACTGGACACCGTTACCTCCCGTTGCTGCAACCCGCGGCTCGATCGCCCACGTGCTCACGGCTGTTGCCGACGACGCCATCGCATCCACCTCCACCTCGGTCGGGTATGCAGTGACGAAACCTACAGCGCCTGGACGAGTCGGCCGGGTAGCGCGCCGGTGAGGAGAGTGGGGCCAATTTCCCCGGTGAGGTCGCGCGCACCACCTGTCGGACGCACCGCTCCGCTGTAGATTCGGCGCCGTGGCGCGGCGACCCCGAGAGATTGGAGCGTGATGGCCACCAAGACGGACACTTCCACCGACTACGCAAGCCTCGTCTCGGGTCAGCGGGAGTACTTCAAGACGGGGAACACCCGGCCCGTCGCCTGGAGGATCGAGCAGCTCAACGCGATCAAGACGATGATCGACGAGAGCCGCGACGACATGTACGAGGCCCTCTGGCACGACCTCCGCCGCAACAAGGTGGACGCGGACCTCATGGACGTCGACTTCAACATTCGCGAGGCGGACCACGCGCTCAAGAACCTCCATTCCTGGATGAAGCCGGTCAAGGAGCCCACGCCGCTCCTCATGGAGCCGGGACACGTGCGCGTCCGGCGAGACCCGTTCGGCGTGGCGCTGATCATCGGCGCCTGGAACGAGCCGTACATGCTCACGATCGGCCCGCTCGTCGCGGCGATCGCGGCCGGGAACACGGCCGTGATCAAGCCGTCGGAGATCGCCGAGGCCACGGCCGCGCAGCAGGCCGTGATGATCCCGAAGTACCTCGATCAGCAGGCGGTGGCCGTGGTCGAGGGCGGCATCCCGGAGACGACCGCTCTCCTCGACCAGCCCTGGGACTTCATCTTCTTCACGGGCAGCCCGCCGGTCGGCAAGATTATCCACCAAGCCGCCGCGAAGAACCTGACGCCTGCCGTGCTCGAGCTCGGCGGCAAGAACCCGACGATCGTCCACTCGTCCGCGAACATCAGGTCGGCCGCGCGCCGGATCGCCTTCAGCCGCTTCATCAACTCGGGTCACATCTGCACCGCTCCCGACCACGTGCTCATCTGGCCCGAGGTCAAGGACGAGTTCGTGGCGGAGGTCAAGAACGCGATCGCCGAGTTCTACGGGGAGAACCCGAAGGAGAGCCCGGACTACGGACGGGTGATCAACCGGCGGAACTTCGACCGGCTCGCCGCCTTCATTAGCAGCGAGAACGGGACGGTCGCCGCCGGCGGCGAGACCGATGCGGACGACCTGTACATCGAGCCGACGGTGCTCGTCGACGTGCCCGTGGACTCACCGATCATGCAGGAAGAGGTGTTCGGGCCGATCTTGCCCGTGTTGGAGATCCAATCCGTCGAAGCCGTGATCGACTGGGTCAACGAGCGCCCCGCACCACTCGGCCTCTACGTCTTCGCAGAGGACGACAGCGTCCCCGAGCAGATCCTCGACCATACGAGTTCGGGCGACGCGTGCGTGAACGACTGCTCGATCCACCCGCTCGTGCCGGAGCTTCCCTTCGGCGGCACCGGCAACTCTGGGATGGGGAAGTACCACGGCCGTTGGGGGTTCGAGGCCTTCACGAACGCCCGCGGCGTCCTCTACCACAGCGCGCTCATCGATCCCGGCGTCAAGTACCCGCCGTACACCGAGCACGAGCGCGAGCGCGGACTCTTGAACAAGCTCATGTAGGCCCGTGGGAATCTGCGCATCTCGTGTCCGGCCGGGCCGGGCAGTCGGCTGCGTGTCGCTGGTTGCGGCGACCTTCGTCCTGGCGATGGTTGCCGCGGCGGCGCCTGCGCGAGCCGCGGCTGCGTCGCTGCGAGGGACGGTCACGGCTGCAGGCAGGCCGCTCGCCTCGGCGAGCGTCACGTTGTTCGCCGCATCGGACCACGGCGCCGCAAAACTCGGCCACGCGACCACAAGCGCCTCGGGCCGGTTCACGATCGCGTACCAGCCGGTCTCCGCAGGCGCTCTCTACGTCGACGCGACGCCATCCGGATCGAGTCGCCTGCATCTGCGTGCGGTGGTCGGCGTAGGGAGCGGCGGAGACGAACGCGCGAGCACGCTGACGACGGTCACGGTCGACGAGCTGACAACGGTCGCGGCGGCCTACGCGCTCGCACAACTCACCAGCCCCGAAGGGGTCGGCGGTCCGAGTCCCGGCCTCGAGAACGCGGCCGCCACGGCCTTCAACCTCGCCGACTCGCAGAACGGCAAGGCCGGCGCCGTTGTCACGAATGCGAACAACGGAGCGAAGAACGACACCCTCGCGACGCTCGGAACACTCGCGAACCTCGTGTCACTCTGCGCATCCTCTTCGACCAGGTGTGGGCTCCTGATCCATCTGGCCACACCTTCGGGCGGCAAGGCGCCGACCGACACGGTCTCTGCACTCGTCGACCTCGCCCGGAACCCGACGTCGTCGCCCGCCGCGCTCTACGCGCTCTCACGGAAGGCGGCCGTCTACCAACCGACGCTCGACAGACCGCCTACCGCCTGGACCCTGGTTCTGCTCTACACCGAGACCGACCTCTATGCCTCGGGTCGGATCGCAATCGACGGCAAGGGCAACGTCTGGTCGAGCACGAACTGGAAGCCTGGAACCCAGGTTGGGTCTACGAGCATCAGCGTCCTCAACCCGGTCGGCGCCCCGATTTTCGGCAGCCCCATCGAAGGCGGCGGAATGTCGGGAGGAGCCTGGGGAGCGGCGACAGTGCCGGGCAGCGGCGATGTCTGGATGGGCAGCTTCGGCGGCGGCTCCTTGGTGAAGTACTCGCCGACAGGGGCGATCCTCTCGCCCGGCGGTGGATACACGAACGGGGGGCTCAACCATCCGCAGGGCATCGCCGTCGATCAGAAGGGGAACGTCTGGATCGCGAACAACCACGGCCCCGAGAGCGCCCCCGGCTCGGGAAACGTGGTCGTCTACCCCGGCGGCGATCCCGCGAAGGCGATCGTGATCACCGGCGGCGGCCTGAACCACCCGTTCGCAGTCCAGATCGACGGCTACGGCCGCGCCTGGGTGACGAACGAAGGCCCGAACGGCGCCAAGCTCGTCGGAACCAAGTTCGCCCCACTGATCGGCAAGTTCGGGGGCAGCGTCACGGTCATCGGCCCGGACTTCAAACCGACGTCCTTCTCGCCGATCCAGAGCGACTCGTTCAAGTGGCCCCTCGGCACTGCTGTCGATTCGCGGGACAACGTCTGGATCGCAAACTATTTCGACAGCACCGTCACAGAGATCCATCCGGACGGAACTGTCGCCGGCGCGTACAAGCTGCCGCACGGTGCGATCCCGTGGGGGGATGCCGTCGACGGCTCGGGCCGGGTCTGGGTGGCGGGCTTTGCGACTCCGGCGGTGTGGGCGCTCTGCGGCGCGAACACGAGCGAATGCCCTCCAGGCTCCAAGCCCGGCGCGGTCGTTTCTCCGAAGCTGGGCTTCCGGAGCAAGGCGTTCCAGCACATCACGTCCGTGCAGATCGACCAGTCGGGGAACGTCTGGGTGAGCAACAACTGGTCGAACCTCGTCCCGCCTGTCGGCGGCACGGGTGTCGACGAGATCGTCGGCGCCGCAACACCGGTCTGCGCACCGCTTCAGCCGCTGCCCGTGCAGCCGACGTCGTCGGCGACACCGTGCGCACAGCAGTCCGCGACCGCCCTCCCCCGTTCGCTTGCCTCCACTTCCTCCGGCACCGCGACCTGGATCTGGATCGTCGTGGGGATCGGAGTCGCCATCGTCGCCGTCGCCGTCATCGTCGTTCTGCGTCGCCGGCACTCCCATCGCCCGGAAGGGTCCCCGACGCAATCCGGGTCGGAGTCTCCGTGAGGAGAATCACGAACCGTCCGCTGTGAGCCGCGGCTCGATGCCCCACGTGCTTGCGGTCGTTTCGCCCGGCTTGAGATCGATGAGCGAGTCGCCCGTACGAAAGGCGTTCGGCGGACAGGTCATCGGCTCGACCGCAAGGCTGCGCCTGGCGACATCGGGCAGCGGATCCCCCGTGAAGACCATGAGGTACGGGTAGCCCTCGTCCACCCAGAGCGTGACGCCGTCGCCCGAGTCCGGATCGTCCAGCCGGACACGGGCGCGGCCGTCGTCGTCGCGTCCGAGACCGGCGAAGCCGTTGTCGAGGACGGCTCCGCCGATCGCCCGCCCGGCGCGAAAGTCGTACTCGGTGCCGGCGACGGATTCGGAGCTGACCGGAAGGCCGCGCTCGTCCGAGAGGAGGACGACGTCCGCCGGCACCTCCAGCCGCAGTTGGTCGATTGTGGGCGTTCCGAGGGTGAGATACGGGTGCTGCCCGCTTCCATAGGGGCAGGACTCCATGCCGAGGTTCCAGGCGGTCGTCTGTACCGCGAGGCCGGTGTCCGAGAGGGCGTACTCGATGGCGAAACCCAGCGTGAACGGGTAGCCCGGCTGGGGCTCGAGCACGTAGTCCAGCAGGACCCGGTCGGCCTCGAGATCGACGACGTTCCAGTTCGCGTCGCGGACGAGCCCGTGGATCGCGTTTCCGTGCTCCGGCTCGGTGAGCGGCAGCTGCATCCGCTTGCCGTCGAACTCGTAGCTTCCGTCCTCGATCCGGTTCGGCCAGGGGGCGAGCACCTGCCCGCGGCCGGACGTCGGCCGCTCTCCGGCCGGAAAGCCGTCGAGGAGTGGCCGGCCGTCGACCTCGTACGAGCGGAGCCCGCCGCCGAGCGCGATCACGCCCACCCGCTGCGCGCCGGATGCGATCTCGATCTGTCCACCCCGCTCCGTGACCGCCCCCGCCTCCTGCATGCTCACGCGCCGACCCCTGCCGCCACCGCGCCGGCCACTCCCATGCGCTCGAGCAGGTGGTCGCCCACCCGCAGCGAGTTCGCCATCGCCGTCAGCGCCGGGTTGACCGCCCCGATGCTCGGAAAGACGCTCGTGTCGACGACGTAGAGGTTGTCGAGCTCATGCGCCTTGCAGTTCACGTCGAGTGCCGAAGCCGCCGGGTCGGTGCCGAAGCGGCAGGTGCCCGCCTGGTGGGCGCAGCCGGCGACCGGAATGTCGTTCTTCATGTAGGCGAAGCGCCCGAAGAGGTGGTCGTGCTCCATATGCAGCTCTCCGAGGATCGACTTCAGCTTCTTGTAGAGCTCCTGCTTGGGAACGTCGTTCGACGGTTTGTACGCGAGGGTGAGCCGACCATCGCCGTCGACGGTCACGCGGTTCTCGGGCAGCGGCAGGTCTTCCGTCGAGAGCCAGAAGTCGATCGCGTGCTTCGCGATCTTCTCGAGCGTCCACCCGGGCGCGAGCTTCGTCTCGGTCGGCTTCTCGCCGCGGAACATGGGCGCCTGCGACTTTCCGACCATCTGGATGTTCCCGAGCGGATAGTCGTGCTCGTCGCTGCCGAAGTAGAAGTCGTTCAGGCCCAGCGTCTTCTGGAAGACGGTCGGGTTCTCATCGCGCGAAAGCGCCAGCACTGCCTCGCTCGCGTGGAACATGTAGTTGCGGCCGACCTGGTCGGAGCCGTTCGCGAGGCCGTTCGGATGCTTGTCGGTCGCGGAGGAGAGGAGCAGGGCGGCGGTGTTCGCAGCGCCGCATGCAAGCACGACGATGTCGCCCGCGAACTGCTCGGTCTCGCCCTCCCGCTCGACGGTCACACCGGTGATTGCAGTTCCGGCGTCGTTCGTCTCCAGCCGTACCGCCCTCGTGTTCGTCAGCAGCGTGACGTTCGGGTGCTCCAGCGCCGGCCGGACCCCCAGCACCTCGGCGTCCGACTTCCCGTGCACCGCGCAGGGGAAGCCGTCGCAGTTCTGGCAGCGGACGCAGGCGCTGTACGGCATGTTCGACTCGTTGAGCCGGATTCCGCACGGCGCGTGGAACGGACGGTAACCCGCGGCCTCGAGGTCGTCGGCGAGCTGCTGGATGCGCGGCTCGTGCGAGACGGCCGGGAACGGGTACGGCGCACTCGCCGGCCCCTCGGTCGGATCCTCGCCGCGGGCACCGTGCACCTCGTACGCGTGCTCGGCCCGCGTGTAGTAGGGCTCGAGCTCGTCGTACGAGATCGGCCAGGCTGGCGAGATCCCGTCGTGGTGGTGAAGCTCCTCGAAGTCCTGCGGCCGCAGCCGGTACAGCGCAGCGCCGTACAGCTTCGTCGCGCCGCCGACGAAGTAGTGCACCTGCGGCTGGAACGGCGTCCCTTTCTCGTCGTACCACGTGTCGGGCGACACGTATCTGTTGTCCACGAACACGTCCTGCGCAAGCCAGTTCGCGGGCTCACGAGGCAGCCAGTCGCCGCGTTCGAGCAGGAGGATCCGCTTGCCCGACGGCGCAAGATGCCGCGCGAGGGTCCCGCCGCCCGCGCCGGTGCCGACGATGATCACGTCGTAGGTGTCCATCAGTACTCCTCGAGCATCTCGGGGACGATGATGCGGGCGGCGGCTTCGATCAGGGCCAGGTGCGAGAACGCCTGCGGGAAGTTGCCGAGGTGGCGCCCCGTCGACGCGTCGAACTCCTCCGCGTACAGACCGAGCGGCGACGCGATCCGCAGCAGGCGCTCCATCAGGTCCCGCGCTGCCTGCTGCTGGCCGATGACCGCGAGCGCCGAGACGAGCCAGAACGAGCAGATCAGGAACGTTCCCTCCTTACCCGAGAGGCCGTCGTCGGTCTCGTCGGTCTTGTAGCGGAGGACGAAGCCGTCCTCGGTGAGGTCGTTCGCGATCGCCGTCACCGACTTGTGGAGCGTCGGGTCGTCGCCGGGCAGGAAGCCGAAGATCGCCGCCAGCAGCGTCGATGCGTCGAGCGCGTCGGTGTCGTAGTGCTGGCGAAGCACGCCGTCGCGGGCGCCGTGCTCGAGGATGTCCGCCCGGATCTCGTCCGCCGTCGCCTGCCACTTCTCCTGCGAGCCGGGGTCGCCCCGGATCTCGGCCAGCTTGGCTGCGCGGTCGAGCGCGACCCAGCACATCAGCTTCGAGGAGACGTAGTGCTGCGGCGCGCCGCGAGCCTCCCAGATCCCCTGGTCCGGGTTCCGCCAGACCTGCGTCGCGCACTCGGCCTGCGACTGCACGATCGGCCACAGCCGACGCGGCAACCGCTCGCTGTGCCGCGTGTGCAGAAGGATCGAGTCGAGCACGGCCCCGAAGACGTCGTTCTGACGCTGGTCGAACGCACCGTTGCCGATCCGCACCGGTCGCGCCCCCGAGTATCCGGTCAGCTCGTCGCGCGTCGACTCGGTCAGGTCCTGGCGCCCGTCGATCCCGTACATGATCTGGAGCGAGCCGTCTTTCGTGGGCTCGAGGTCGGAGACGAACTCCATGAACTCGTCCGCCTCCCAGTTCAGGTTGAGAAAGTGGAGCGCCTGCAGAGTGAACGTCGTGTCGCGCATCCAGGTGTAGCGGTAGTCCCAGTTGCGCTCCCCGCCCGGGGTTTCGGGCAGCGAGGTCGTGAGCGCCGCCACCGTCGCGCCGGTGGGCATGTAGGTCAGACCCTTGATCGTGAGCGCCGACCGCTCCATCGGATCGCGCAGCCGATGGTCGGGGATCCGGGCCGTGCCCAGCCAGGCGCGCCAAAAGCTCGCCGTGGCGTCCAACCTCGCGTTGGCCTCTTCGGCGTCCTTCGGCGCGGCAAGGCCCTCGGCCCAGGAAAGGGCGCAGTAGGCCCGCTCCCCCTTCTCCAGCACGTGCCGCCCCCGCACGCGGTCGCCCTCGATACCCAGCGCGACATCGGACTGCAGGCGGAAGGTCTGCTCGGCAGCGTTCGCGTCGACGGCGTGCCGGCTATCGTCGACCATCGTCCAGGTCGCTTCGGCGCGGCCGTAGTCGAACGCAGGCTCGCAGACCAGCTCGACCTCCACACGCCCGTCGAGACATTCGACAACCCGGACGAGCATGTGATCGGCGTCGTCGTCGGCCGGCGGCCGCGTGTGCGGCGTGATCTCGTCCTCGTGGGTCCAAGGCCCCATCGTCAGCGCGTCGCGGACGATCAGCCAGCCGGAAGGTGTCTTCCAGGTCGTCAGCAGCACGTTCGTTCCCGGGCCGTAGACCCGCTGGGTCGGGTGGGAGATCCCGAACGGCCCGAAGCGGAAGAAGCCGGCCTCCCGATCGAGCAGGCTGCCGAACACACTCGGCGAATCGAACGAGGGGATGCAGAGCCATTCGATCGCTCCATCCGGAGCGACGAGCGCCCCCGTGTGACAGTTCGAGAGAAACGCGTAGTCCGCAATGGGAGGGAACGGTGACGGCGCGGCAGCGCTCTGCGGCGCGCTGTCGGCTCCTTGCTTCTCCTCAACGGCGGTCATTGCCGCTCCTTTCACTCAGGATGGGGACTAGCTCTCGATCCAGGGGCCGTGCCAGCTCCCGTAGCCGGCGACGAGGTGGTCGGCGGCCTCCGGTCCCCACGAACCCGGGGCATAGGAGTGGACCGGCGAGGGGGCGTCGAGGAGCGGCTGCATGACCCGCCACGCCTCCTCGACGCTGTCCTGGCGTGTGAAACGGGTCGCATCGCCGACGAGCGCGGCGTGCAACAGAACCTCGTAGGGCGTCGGGCCTTCCCCGCCTTCCTCGGCGAACTCCATGTCGAGCGTGATCGGGGCCGGCCCGCCCACGTCGGCGCGGTGGGCGTCGAGGATGACGCGAACGCCCGTCGACGGGTCCAGCCTGACGACGACCTGGTTCGCCTCCGATTGCCGGCCGCGCGCGAAGCCGAGCCGGGGCGGCCGCCGGAAGACGAGGCGCAGCTCGGTCTGCGTCACCGGGAGTCGCTTGCCGGTGCGGATGAAGAAAGGCACGCCGGACCAGCGCCAGTTCTCGATGTCGAGCCGGAGCGCAGCGTACGTCTCGGTCGTCGAGTCGGGTGCGACCCCGTCGATCGAGCGGTAGCCGTCGTACTGGCCGCGCACGTAGTGCTCGGGAGTCGCCGCTTCGACCGAGTGAAACAGCGCGGCCTGCGCGTTCTTGATCGTGTTCGCGTCGTTGCGCGACGGAACTTCCATCGCGGAGGCCGCGACCACCTGCATCAAGTGGTTGACGACGACGTCGCGCAACGCGCCGACCGGGTCGTAGAAGTGGCCGCGATCCTCGACGCCGAACGACTCGGCCATCGTGATCTCGACCGCTGCGACGTAGTTGCGGCTCCAGATCGGTTCGAGGATCGCGTTCTGGAACCGCAGATGGAGGATCTCCTCGAGCCCCATCTTTCCCAGGTAGTGGTCGATCCGGAAGAGCTGTGACTCGTCGATGTACTGGTGGAGCTCCGCCGCGAGTGCCTCCGCAGACTCGAGGTCGTTTCCGAACGGCTTTTCGACGACCACTCGCGCGCCCTGCGTCAGCCCGGCTTCGGAGAGCTGCTTCACGACCTGGCCGAACAGGAAGGGCGGGATCTCGAGATAGAAGACCGGCGTGGTCGCGCCGTCGATCGCGGCACCGACGCGCTCGTAGGTCGCCGGATCGGTGAAATCGCCCGAGACATACGAGAGGCGTTCGGCGAACCGGTCGAACACCTTCTGGTCGATCTGCTCACCGGTGCCCTCGATCGACGTGCGTGCCCGGTTCTTGAGGTCCTCGACCGTCCAGTCGTCGACGGCGACGCCGACGATCGGGCAGTCCAGCAGTCCCCGCGCCTCCAGGCGGTACAGCGATCGGAACGTCATGACCTTCGCCAAGTCACCGGTGATGCCGAAGACGACTAGCACGTCGCCGACCGCATTCACGTCCGAAGTCCCAGCCGCGGGCGCGCTTGTAGTCGTTGCCGACGCCATCGCTCCTCCTCTGTTCGCTCGAGCGTTACTCGTCCAGCCGAGCACCGAGCCTACGGACGGCTGCGCCCCGCTTTCTAATCCCTTCTGGATGAAAGCTGCGCGCGCAACTGTTGACGACTGGCAACACGACCG
>Ga0335085_10005216_pt1 | contig 21047 bp, 16 predicted proteins | sample Lox_Sample_45_FD_206712 | JGI IMG/M metagenome (GOLD analysis project Ga0335085, IMG submission 206712) | Soil microbial communities from Loxahatchee National Wildlife Refuge, Florida, United States - Lox_Sample_4.5 | ecosystem: Environmental > Terrestrial > Soil > Wetlands | place: USA...
GCCAGCGTCGGCCCTTCGACTAACTCCATCACCAGCGCGCGCTCTTCCACACCGTAAATCGCCGCGATATTGGGGTGGTTCAGCGAGGCCAGCACCTGCGCCTCGCGGGTGAAGCGCGCCATGCGGTCGGGATCGGCGGCAAAGGCCTCCGGCAGAATCTTGATGGCTACTTCACGATTCAGCTTGGTGTCAGTGGCGCGCCATACCTCGCCCATCCCGCCCTCGCCGAGTTTGGCGGTGATGCGGTAGTGCGCGATCGGCGAAGGCTGTGGACTCATAGCGCGTGGGTTTCAGGAATAGTACCACTTCCGGGCGGGCGCGGATTACGGCTTCTCCCGCAGCAGCTCTTCGATGTCCGCCAACTTCTCATCCATCGCGTTGAGCTTGCGCGCCAGCCCTTGAATCTCCGACTCCGAACGGCGGTTGACGTCGAAATCGAGTTCGCCGCGCAGGCGGTCCTTCTCGTCCTGGCGGTTCTGGCTCATCATGATCACGGGCGCCTGAATGGCGGCCAGCATCGACAGAATCAGGTTCAGCAAAATAAATGGATACGGGTCCCAGGCGATCTTGCCCAGGGCGATGTTGATGCAGGTGTACACCACCAGCACCACGCCGAAGGAAATGATGAAGGCCCACGACCCGCCGAACCTCGCCACGCGATCGGCGATGCGCTCCCCCATGGTGGCTTCGGCTTCGATCACCTGGTTGACGTTGCGCGCGGCGCGCAGCCGCACCAATTGCTGCGAGGCGTGGAACTGCCGCCCGAGCACCGAGAGCATGTCCATGCCGGCCATGGGCTTGCGCTCCAGCAGCACGGCGATGTCGCGGCGGTCCACTTCGATGCAAACGGTTTCTTCGACGGCTATGGCGCCGGTCTGGTGCGGCGTGCCGTCCAGCATGCTGGCGAAGCCGAAGAACTCGCCGGCGGCCGGCTCATCCACGAGCACCTCCTGATGGTCCTCGTCCACGGTGGTCACCCGCACGCGCCCGGAAACCATCACGTAGGCGCGTCCGCCGGGGTCGCCGAGCTTATAAATGCGCTGGCGCGGTGCAAAGTGCTTCAGTTCCACCTGCCCGGCGAGCACGGCGGTCTCATCGTCGTCGAGCAAAGCAAACAGGGGAACATTTCTCAGCACGTCCGGTTGACAGGCCATCCCTTACCTCAATCTGAATATAGTAGCGAGCCCGGACGCGTCTACCACGCCTGTTGTAATTGTTGCGCCGCGATGAGCAGCGGATCCCACACCGGCGCGAACGGCGGCGAATAGGCCAGGTCGAGTTGCTCGAAATCGTCGATGGTCATGCGCGCCTCGAGCGCCGTGGCGATCACGTTGATGCGCCCGGCGGCGTCCTGCTCGCCGATCACCGAGCCGCCCAGCAGGCGCCGCGTGGCGCGATCGGCCACCAACTCGACGGTGGTCTTCAGCCCGTCGAAGTAGCGCGGGCGCGAGTAATGCTCGATGCGAGCGGCCACCGGCGAAAAGCCCAGCGCGCGAGCCTGCGGTTCGGAAAATCCGGTGGTGGCGAAACCCGTGCCGAAGATGCCCACAATGGCCGTGCCGGCGATGCCGGCGAAGCGCTCGCGACGTCCGGTGGCATTGGCTCCGGCGATCCGTCCGGTCTTGTTGGCGGTGGTACCCAGCGGAATCCAGGTCGGGGCGCCGCTCACCAGGTGGGTCACTTCGGCGCAATCGCCGGCCGCGTACACGCCCGGCAGATTGGTCTCCATGTGCGGCGTGGTGCGGATGGCGCCGGTGCGTCCGATCTCGATGCCGGCATCGGCGGCCAGTTCGACATTCGGCTTGAACCCCGCGGCCATTACGACCATGTCGCACGGCACGCCCGCGACACGGTCCGGCTCGATGGACTTCACATCGATACCGAGGCGCAGTTCGACGCCATACTCTTCGAGCACACGCCGCACCGCCAGCGTGAGGGCAGCATCGTCGCGCAGCAGTGCATTGTCCGAGCGCTCCAGCACGGTAACGCGCAGTCCATGGCGGCGCAGCGCATCCGCCGCTTCCACGCCGATGTAGCCCGCCCCGATCACCACCGCGCGCCGCGGGCGCTTCTCCGTAAGGAAGCGGCGCATGCGCTCGGCATCGTCGAGCGTGTGCAGCGTGAAGACGTGCGGCTGCGCGACGCCGGGCATTCCGCAGGTATCGCAGCGCGCGCCGGTACCCAGCACCAGGCGGTCGTAGCGCACCTTCGCGCCGGATTCCAGCGCCACTTCCCGCCGTGCGTGCGCGATCGACACCACGCGCGCGCCGGTGCGCACGTCGATGCGGCGTTCCTTGCGGAAATATTCGGGCGTATAAACGATCAGGTCTTCCGCGCGGCGCACGCGGCCTTCCACCAGGTACGGCAAGCCGCAGGCGCCGTACGAAATAGCGGCTCCTTTTTCGAGGACGATGATTTCCAGGTTGGGATCGAGCCGGCGGGCGCGCGCCGCGGCGCTGAGGCCGGCCGCCACACCCCCGATGACGACTAACGCCACCGCTTACTCCTCGGGCTTGAGCTGCTGCACGAATTCGAGGATGTCGAAGTTCTTCACTTTCCGATCGGGGTAGTAGCTGTTGATGGCGTCCTGCTCGTCGTTGAAGATTTCGAACACCGTGGCCAGCTTGGTCATCACCAGCAACTCGATATTGCGGCGGTTGAGGTTGAGCAGCTTGACGTTGCCTCCGGCCTTGCGCAGGGTGGTGGCGCTCATCACCAGCGCGCCCAAGCCGGTGCTGTCGACGTAATCGACCCCGCCCATGTTGAGCACCAGCATGCGCTTTCCCGCTGCCACGTCCTGGGAGATTTGTTCGCGCAATGCGGAAGCTTCGGGACCGACGGTGACGCGGCCCTTGAGGTCCACAATAGTGATGCCTTCCCGTTCGCGTTGGTGAATGTCGAGCGCCATGGCGGAAGGGCGTCAGACCTTCATCTGCACGCCGATTTGGGCTTCCACTTCTTCGATGGCCACCATCTCGATGGCGTCCCACGGGCAGCCATCCAGGAAAGCGCCGTCGGGACCCTTGCTGGTGCACTTCTTGCAGCCGATGCACAGGAAAGGATCCACTTCGATGTGGCCGAACGGCGGGTGGTCTTCATCCGGCACCCAGTACATGCAGTCGCCCACCGGGCAGTACGGGACGCAGGCGGGCGACCCGGCGCATCCGGTACAGCACTCGGTGATGACGGCTAACTCCTTGGGCCGCTTCTTGCGAGGGGTCATGATGCCCTCGCTCTTGGGCTCCATTTTGACCACGGCCGTTGGCATGGCAAGAATTATGACACAGCCGGATGCGGGCTGTCATCCGGACACGATTTTGGTGGGACTGTAGAAAAGCTCCGGCCGTGGTGAAATCCGGTCAGCGCTGCTCCGGTGGTGTTCCGCCGAGAACGAAGTCGCTGAATTCTCGCAGGGCTCTGCGATAGACCTGCAAAGCGTGGCGCTCGATGCGAGCCGCCATGAGTGCCGACATTCTGCCATCGGAGTGATTCAGAGTGAGTTCCGATCGAATATTCCGCAACCGCTCCGCCTCAGTCCTAGCCTTGTAGTAAGCTTCCCGGGCAGTAATCAGACAGGCTCGAAGCCGAACCTCGCGTCGCACCAGGTCTTCGGGACACATGGTTGACTACCTTCTGTGCGAAAAAAGTGTACCACCTCATGATGAGAAAATGAACGGCACAACGCGCGGTCTCGCGCGGTCTGCTGGGCGTTTGCATACGGGCCAATTCAGCAAACGGGTCAGACAGGCTTATAGCGTGCCGCCAGCAGGCCCGTGGCTATGGAGGGGTCGATTTCGGCGAGGAGCAGACCCACTTCTCCGTAGGGCTGATGACAAAGCAATGTGCCATCGGGATTTACCACCGCCGAGGTGGTGGGCGATCCGGGGACGGCGTAGTTCACCGTGGCAAAGTAGCAGGTGTTCTCGGCGGCGCGGCACAGGGCGGCTTTCTCGTGGAAGGAGTTGGCCGGATCGGCGAAGTGGGTCGGCACATAGCCTCCCGGTTCCGGCGGATGGAAGTGCGGATGGAAGACGATCTGCGCTCCGTGGCGTGCGGCCCAGCGAACCGTTTCGGGATAGCGCCAGCCTTCGTGGCAAATCACCACTCCGAAAGTCACACCGCCGGTTTGAAAGACACGCCGTTCGCAACCGGGCGTGTAGACGCCTTCCTCGGAGGGGTCGATCTGCACCTTGTCCTGAAACCCGGCTACGGCGCCCTCGCCATCGACCACCAGGGCAGCCGCGATCACGGAGTCGCCCGAGACGCGTTCGGTGCCCAAAATCACCGCGACGTGCGCCTCAGACGCAGCCGCGCGGATCGCCTCCCAGGCCTGTTCGAGGAAGGCGGCATCGGGAGGCGGCGGCGCGTAGCCGAGTCCGCGATAGCCCGGCACATAGCATTCCGGAAAGCAGACAATCGCGGCCTCCGCAGCGGCGGCGCATCCGATGGCTTCCTCGGCCAGGGTCACCGATTCGTCCGGAGTGGCGGGGTATGGCAGGTTGGCGAGCGCGATGCGGAACATGACTGCTCTTAGAGTAGCGAGGTTGGCGCGCCTCCGCGTGTTCCTGTGAGAAGATGAGATGAATTTTGCAGGCGGGAGGAAGAGTATGGCACTCCGCTTCGTGACTGCGATGCTCGTGGCGTTCGCGGCCTTCGCCCAGGAACCGCGATTGACGCCTCCGGTGGCGGCCGAGCATCCCATTCTGCCGATCGGGTCGCCGGCGCCGGATTTCGCGCTGCCGGGCATCGACGGGCAAACCCATCGGCTGAGCGATTTTCGCGATGACAACCTGCTGGCGGTGATGTTCCTGTGCAATCACTGCCCCACGTCGCAGCTTTACGAAGGGCGCGTGAAAAAGCTGGTGGACGACTACAGCGGCAAGGGCGTGGCGTTCGTGGCGATCCAGCCTAACGACCCGAAGGCCGTGCTGCTGTCGGAGTTGGGCTATACCGACGTGAGCGACAGCCTGGAAGAAATGAAGATCCGCGCCGCTTACCGGCAGTTCAACTTCCCATACCTCTACGACGGCGCGACGCAGGCGGTGGCGCGAGCTTACGGCGTGCAGGCCACGCCGCACGTGTTCCTCTTCGACCGCGAGCGCAAACTGCGCTACGAAGGGCGCATCGACAACGCGCAGCGCGAGTCGCTGGTGAAAATCCAGGATGCGCGGTTGGCGCTTGACGCCATGCTGGCCGGCAAACCGGTGGCAACACCCCACACCCCGGCATTCGGCTGCTCGACCAAGTGGAAATCGAAAATCGATAGCCAGTTGCGCGAGATGCAGAAGATCGAAGCCGAGCCGGTGAAGGTCGAGATGGCCACGGCCGACGATTTGAAGAAGCTGCGCGCGAATTCGACGGGCAAGGTCCTGCTGGTGAATTTCTGGGCCACCTGGTGCGGGCCGTGCCTGACTGAGATGCCCGATATCGAAACGACCTTCCGCATGTTCCGGCACCGCGATTTCGACCTGGTGACCGTGGCGGCGAATTATCCTGACGAAAAGGCCGGCGTGCAAAAGGTGCTGGAGCAGCAGCACGGCTCCAGCCGCAACCTGCTGTTCGCCTCCGAAGATACCTACGCGATGCAAGCGGCCTTCGAGCCAACGTGGGAAGGCGGGGTGCCGTTTACGATGGTGATCGCGCCGGGCGGTAAGGTGCTCTACCAGAAGCAGGGCGAGATCGACATTCTGGAAGTGCGGCGCGTGATTCTGGCGAACCTGGAGAATGAAACGTACGTCGGGCACCCGGCGTATTGGGCGAAGTAGCGGGCCACCATCAGTGCCCGGCGCCTTTCTTGGTCGGCACTGGACCGGCCTCCTCCCGGAAGAACATTTCCAGGTGTGGAAAGTCAAAGACGACCACGCTACCGTCGCACTTCAGGGCGAAAAACTTCGCCGGCGGATTCACCAGATAGGCCTTGCCACAAACCACTTCCGGCGGCGGCATCTTACTGCGCCAGTTTGCGGGCGGGATCCCGAACGTAACGACTCCGTCAATTTTTTCACCTTCCGTAATTTCGTTTTCCGGCGATGTTTCCCAAACAAGCTGATTATCGTGGACGTTGTCGTAACGATAAACAGAAATATCGTCGAGACTGATGCCGCCCTTTTGCGGGCAAGCCAGTTCGTTTGAGAGACAGAACTGGACCGTACCACGCTCTTTGTGAGCGTCCAGATGCCAGGATCGTGGTTGTGGTAGCTGGCAGCCGGCTAACAATGAGAAAAGGCACAGCGCTAGAAATCTGTTCGTCACGATCGGGCGCCTCCTTGGTTGCCAAAGGGCGGTGCGTCCGGTCATGCTAACACACAGCTCAGGCGCCGGCGGCCTTACGCAACGCCTGCAGGCGTGGCACGCGGCTCTTGGGGCTATCCAAACTAAACGAGCGCGCGTCGCCGAGATTGCTGCGGATGTAATCTTCTGCCGCGGCGACGGCTTTCTCTAACTCGCGGTTGCGTGGGATGAACGGCAGCCAGGCGATGGACTCGGCGGCCGGGTCGTATTCCCAGATGCCCACCACGCGTCCGCGATCGACGATCGCGTGGCTGGGCAGTTCGGTGAGCTCGCCGGTGGCGCGCTCGCGCGTCACCATTCGCTCCATGTCGGCCGGATCGACGATGCTCTTCAAATCGCGGCGCAGCAGGGCGATGCCGTCGATGCTGCTGATCAGGCGATAGTGCGCCTGCTTGGGCGCTTGGAACGCGTGCAGCTTCTCGAGGTCGTCCGGGAAAAGCAGGCGGTCTTCGCCGGGCGCGAGCGGCACCAGTCCGAGCGGCTCGATGGCGGCCTTGCACGCCTTGCCGGTCTTCGCGGAGAAGCCCTGGAACTCGGCAACCGAGGCCGGGCCGATCCAGCGGAAGTAGCGGCGAGCCAGTTCGGTGAGCGCTTCTTCGGCCGTAAGCTTACGGCCGGCGCGCGGATTGGGCCGCCACAGCGCATAGCTGTAGCGCTGCTGGTCGAACCGTCCGTTGGTCGCTACGCGGCGGATCTCGCCTTCGGTCTGCAGCAGCCCGAGCGCCACCGGCAGCGTGGTGGTGACGCCTTTCTTTTTGCCCTCATCGCCGAGGTTGCGCACGGCGGGTCCGGCGGCTTCGCGCAAGGCGTCCGGCTCGAGCGGGCCCTTGCCCAGCAGTTTGACCACAGTGTCGCAGAGCGTGCGGATTTCCTTCTCCGGCACCCCCAGTTTGCCCACCGTTTTGATGTCGCTATTAAAACCTTCGCCGCAGGTGAGCGCCAGCGCGAAATCGGTGGCCGGCACAACATAGGTGCAGTTGCGCGCGGCCGGCAGTTCGTAGATTTCGAGCGCGGCCGCGGCGGCATCGGCAGCCTCGCGGGTGGTACCGGCGCGGGCGGCCAGCGTCAGGTAAGGACCCACGCCGCCGATCGAGCGCGCCCAGCCGGTTTCGGCCAGCACCTGCGCTGGCGCGGCACCTTCGAGCCTTCCATCGAGCGCCTGTCTGTGCGACCACCAGGCGCGCAGTTTCGCGGCAAGTTTCGAGTCCATGGGTTCTATGGTAGTGCAGGGCGCGCGACCGGAAGGGGCGAGCGGCGTGATCCCGTTTGCACTTTTTACAACTGCCAGCGATCTGCTATCGTGCGGAGTGCAATGAAGCGGGCATTCCTGGTGGCGGCGGCGCTGGCGTTCCTGGCGCTGCTGCCGCGGGCGCAGCGGGTGGGGTTGGCGGGTGATTATCTCGACCCGATCCGCAAGATCACGGCGCAGGACGAAGCGCTGTACGGGGCGAGCGCGATCCGGATGGCCACCGAAGGCGGCTGGCTGACGCCGCGGTTTATGGGACGATACGCGCTCTACAAACCGCCACTGCTGATCTGGGGCGCGGCCGCGGGATGGCGCGCGTTGGGCGCTTCGCGCGTGGCGCTGCGGCTACCGGCTATGCTGGCGTGCGCGCTGGCGCTGGGGTTGATCTTCCTCTGGACGGCCGAGATGAGCACTCCGCTGGCCGCCGTGGGCGCCGCGCTGCTGGTGGCGTCGAACCATCTGTGGCATGTGCTCGGGACGCTCTGCATGACCGACGCGCTGCTGCTCGCCTTTTCGATTGCGGCGCTGTACGCGCTGTTCCGCGACCCGTGGCTGGAATCGCGCGCGTCATTGTGGGGCTTCGCGGGCGCGGTGGCGGCCGCCATCCTCACCAAGAGCGTCGCTGGGGCGATTCCGCTGGCGGTGCTGGCGCTGTACGCCTTGGCCGCGCCGCCGAAGTATCGTCCGCGTTGGACGCGCGTGGCGCTGGCCGCCGGACTGTCGCTGGCGCTGGCCGCGCCCTGGTTCGTGTATCAACTGGCGGTACACGGGCGCTGGTTCTTCGCCGAGCAGGTGATGGTGGAGATCCTGGGCTATGGCGCGGCCGCACCGCCGCAAACTTCGCAGGAGAACCAGGCGATGTTTTACCTGATGCGGCTGGCGCTGCTCGATCCGGTGCTGGCCGCGGTGTTTGCTGTGTCGCTGCCGGGCCTGGTGCGCGCGTTGCGCCAACGGTCACCGGGCGCGGTGCTGATCGGGTGCTGGCTGGCGGTGCTGGGCGTGGCCGTGCTGGCCTGGCAGTACCGCAACGCGACCTATCTCCTGCCGATGGCGCCGCCCATGGCGATGGCCGCGGCGGCCTACGGTCCGTTCTCCGAGGCGCACTATTCGCGCTGGCTGGTGGCGACGGCGGTCGTCGCGGCGCTGGCCAAGCTGGCGACACCGTCGATGCCGTGGGGGCTTTCGTATGCGCGCGGCACGGTGCAGCCGCTGGCGCCGCTGGTGTCGTCGTATTGCGAGCGCAACCGGGCAAGCGAGCTGATCATTGTCGGCATGCAGGACGATCTGTACGCCGCTGCGCTGCCGCTAGCCGGTCTCCGCTATTGCCTGATTGGCACGCCCGGCGCGGCCGGTCCGTACGCCATGGACTTCGGTTCGATGGGCATCGCGGTGACCGCCGAGCAGTTTAATCACCTGGACCAATGGCGGCCACAATTCCATCAGCGCCTGCACGAATGGGGACTCGAGTCGGACGCACCCATTGGCACGCTGATTCTGGCGGCGTCGGTGGCGGATCTGGCGGAGTTGATCCGCGCGCATCCGTATACGGACTTTCTGGTGCCGGACCGTTACCGCGCGGCCATCGCAGCGGCTGGTCCGCCACAGCAGGTCGTCACTCTGGCAAGCGGACACTGGCTGCTGCTGGCGCGCGATGCACGGACACGGTTGTTGGCGCCGGCGTGGCCGTGCGGGTTGTAGGCAGACCGCTCCTTCCAGTCGCGGCTCGGTCGCGCACGCGTAGCGCGCCGTGGGATGTTCTAATAGTGAATCCCATGGCGTCCATTCCTGCGGCTTCGACAGAAGCCAAAACTGCAAAGGCAGCGCCCTCCGGCCTAGTCCGGTGGCGCAAACCGGCGATGGCCGTGGCCCTGGTGGCTTACTTTTTCCTGGTCTCGTGGGACACCTTGAAGGCTCCCTTCGCGGCCGACGAGATGATTGCCATTTATTGGTATTTCCATCCCACGCCCTGGCGGCTGCTGTTCTCGCAGGTGATGCTGTGGCACGGGTACATCCGGCCCCTGGGCGGATTCTTCTATTTGCCGGCTTACCTGCTGTTCGGGCTGAATCCGGTGCCCTATCACGCCTACCTGCTGCTGTTGCTGCTGGCGGGCGCGTATATGATGTACCGGCTGGCGCGGGCGTTGGGCGCCGGCGAACTCGCGGGCGCCATCGTGGCCCTGATCGCGTGCTATCACGGCGGCCTCAGCAACCTGTATTACAACAGCGTGTTCGTATTCGACCTGCTGTGCGGATTGTTCTACTTCGCGGCGTTCGCGTACTACGCGCGTATCCGCGGCGCGGGACGATTGCTGGGACGCCGGCAGACGTTGGCGTTTCTGGGACTGTATCTCTGCGCGCTGAACGCCAAGGAGATGGCGGTGACCATGCCGGCGGTCATGCTGGCGTACGAGTGGACTTACCACGAGCGTCCGCGCCCGCGCGTGAAGGCGCTGTGGGAATGGCTGCTCGGACCGGGACGGCTGCTGGTATGGGCTTCGCTGCTGACCCTGGTGGCGATCTACGGAAAGGCGCTGGGTCCGCTGGGGCTGGCGCAGCGCTCTGCGTATAGTCCGGTGCTGAGCTGGGACCGTGCAGTCGAATTCGAAGGCCGCCACTTAGGCGACATTTTCTACCACCTGCCCAGCTTCAGCCCGGTTGCGACACTGCTGGTTGGCCTGGCGGTCACGTACCTCGCCTGGCGCAAACACCGGCCGGTGCTGCGATTCTGCTGGTTCTGGATTGTGCTGACGCCGCTGCCGATTCAATTTTTAATCGCGCGCGACCAGGCCTGCCTGTATGTGACGATGGCGGGGTGGGCGCTATTCGCGGCCACGGTGTTCACCGACTTTCTGCCGGCAGCCGCACGGGTGCTGGCGGGCGAACCACTGTTCCGCTGGCTCGGCGAAGCGCGCGTGCGAGTGCTGCTGGCGGCGATCGGGATGCTGGCCTACGCGGCGTATGGCTGGCAGTATAAACAGGTTGACGTGGACCCGGCGATCCATGCGCTCAGCCAGCAGACCGCGGCGGTGCTCGAGCAATTCCGCGCGCTGAATCCGAAGGTGCCCCGCGGCGCGACGGTGGTGTTCCTGGAGGATCCCTGGCCGGATACATTCGACATGTCGTTCATCGCCGAGCTATGGTTCCGCGATCGCACCTGCCGCGTGTATCTGAACAACAAAAATCCCGCGCCGCCGGAGGTGATGGCGAAGGCGGACGCGGTATTCACGTGGCACGAGGGGAAGTTGTTGCGGGTGCGGTGAGGCTGTGGATTCACCGCCGAGCCGCGAAGTCACGGAGAAAGACACGCGGAGAAAAACAAAAGAGTCAGTTCGGTGTTCCCGGCGCGTCGTTTTCTCCGGGTCTCTCCAGAAACCGCTCTGGCCGGCTTGAGAACCTGGCGCGGAGGCGCTGAGAAACGCACGGAGACCATACGATCTCGTTCTTTCTCCGTCTTGTCTCCGCGTCGAAGCCGGCGCCACACCCGCACTCCACGGTTTCTGACCCCATAAACGGCGGCCTCGCCGTTCGGTCTCTCCAGAAAGTTCCCTCGTTTTTCTCCGCGCTTCCTCCGTGCCCTCCGTGCCTCTGTGGTGAAAACAGGGCCCAATCGTCTGGAGTCGATGCCAGTGCCACACCCGCGCTCCACGGTTTCTGACCCCATAAACGGCGGCCTCGCCGTTCGGTCTCTCCAGAAAGTTCCCTCGTTTTTCTCCGCGCTTCCTTCGTGCCCTCCGTGCCTCTGTGGTGAAAACAGGGCCCAATCGTCTGGAGTCTTTCTGGTCCCATAAACGGCGCCTCGCCGTTCGGGCTCCGCGGTGAAAACAGACTATCGCGCGCCTAAGAACTTCCCGATATTCTCATTCAAAAACTTCGCGTCGGCGGGATTGCTGGCAGCGCCGGCGGTGTGGCCCCAGAGGGACGGGATAGGCATCAGGGTGCACTTGGGGATGAACGGCGCTTCGTAGCGCGCGTCGCCGACGGGGAAGTACAGGTCGGTTTCAGAGGGCATATAAAGCAGCGGCGCTTGGATCGAGCGAAGGGCGCGCTCGATGTCGCCGCCGAAGCCGGGCGTCGTGCCGACGTCGTGGCGCTGCCACGTGCGGGCTTGCAGGATGTAGTCGTTAGCGTCGGCGTTGAAGCGCGTGCGGAAGCGGTTCATGGCTTGCTCGAAGGTGGTGCCGGGCGGCGAGCCATTGCGCCACAGTTCGCGGCGCCACCACTCCTGCGAATAGAGCCAGGCGGCCCACACCATGCCGAAAGCTGCGAGCCCTTGGCGCGGCGGAGTTTGATAATCGCCGTCGTGGAATTCGGGGTCGGTGGTGAGCGCGGCGATCTGCCCTTCCAGCCGAACAATTCCGTGCCCATACGTTTTGGCCGTCCCGGAGGTGGCTACGATGCGATCGGCGAACGTGGGATAGCTGACGGCCCACTGAAAGGCCTGTTGCGCGCCCATCGAGAAGCCCACGACGGCGCGCAGGTGGGTTATGCCGAGTTCTTCGGTAAGCAGGCGATGAACGGCCTCCACGTTGTCCCGGATGGTCATCACCGGGAAGCGCGGTCCGTGAAGTGGCTCAGGCGTGTTGCTCGGCGAAGACGAACTGCCATTGCCGAACAGTTCGGTGGCCACCAGGAAAAGGCTGCCGGGATCGAGTGCTTTGTTCGGGCCGATGAGCCATTCGTAGCCGTGGAAGTTAGCCATGTAATGCGAAGGCAGCAGGATGGCGTTGCTCTTATCGGCGTTCAAGTGGCCGTAAGTGCCGTAGACGATGCGGGCTTGCGGCAGCGTCGCGCCGGCTTCTGTGCGAAAGTTGGCGATGACGAATTCGTGGCGCTCGCCGGCGGGTGCGGTTTGCGCCGTGAGCGCGCGGCAGAGGAGGAGCAGTAGCAGGGCGCGCATGGATCAGTGGATCTCCCGCTTGGCCAGCAGGCGCGCGGCGGGCTCGCTGGCTACGAGCTTGCGCGCGGGCCCGCCATCGAGCGAAATATCCGGCTCTTTGCCCTGCAGGTGCTGGCCGGCATCCGCGGAGAATACGAAACGGCCTTTGGAAACATCGGCGTGGACGTGGTCCGCGCCCGCGGCCAGCGCGGCGGAGAGCGAGGCGTGCTCTTCGGGTGAGAGCTTGACCCTCGCGGGCGTGGATGGGCCGCCGGGCATTTTCGGGAGCCACAACATGCGGGCTTCCTTTTCGCACGGTCCACCGGCGCAGGCGTCGTCGTTGTCGGGAGCTCCTGGAGGCACGGCGGCCGAAGGAACACTCTCGGGCGGGATGCCGGCGCGCTCGCGCGGGTGGTCCCGGTTGCAGGCGGCCAGCGCCAGCAGTAACACAACCGTAACTTTACTTATTTTCATTGGGAAGCCTCCGCCAGACGAACACAGTCCGGCTCGATGATGGAAGGACGCATTGCGGGATCGTGAATCGCCGCGGTGAAGTTACTCCACGCTGCTTGGGCCTCGCCGGGCTTATGAGTCTGGTTATAGATCTTACCTAGGACACAGTAAGCAGCCGCAGTCACTTTCGTGGATTGCAGAGCTAACTTGGCGTCCGATTCGGCTTGCCGATAGTAACCGAGTTCGGATTCGGCCCAGGCCAGGTTTTTGCGAATGGTCGCGGCGGTCTGCGAGTCGACGTTGGAGAGCTTGGAGCCGTCGTCGGCGATGCGCAGCGCATTTAGCGGCTGATTCTGCAGAATCAGCAGGCGCGCAAGGTTGGCATAGGCCGGGGCGTGCGTGGGATCGATGCCGATGATGGTATGGTATTCGTCGATCGCTTTATCGTATTGGTAAGCGTCTTCGTAAGCGATCCCTAAGTTGAAGTGCGCCTGGACCATTTCGGGATCGAAGGCGATGGCTAACTTATAACCCTGCAGCTCGGCAGTCGAATGATGAGTGTGAAAGGCGACGTTGTTATAGTCCTGGGCAATGATGCCGGGCGCAAACTTACGCAGCAGGCAGACGACCAGAAACAGCCCAAGCGCCGCAGCTAACTTCCAAGGCGGCAGGAAGCGCGGCCGCACGCGGCGGCGCAGGAGGGTTTCGAACCACTGCCGGCCGGAATCACTGAAAGCGCTGGTAGCGGCGACGGCGAGCACGGCCTGTGAGGCGATCCAGACGATGCCGGTTTCGTTCGGGTCGGTGCTGAGGACGCGGCGGGCGAAGTCCGTGATCATGGTCAGGCTGAGGGTGAGGAGTAAGACGGCGATCGCGGTCCACAGCGGATTGGCCGGGTCGCGCGGCTGCCACCACCAATTCTCCGCGGGCGGCTGCATCACGCTGCGGAGGGCGTCGAACGCGGCGCCTTGGAAGGCGGCCACCTGCTTGCCTTTGAGCCGCTTGTCGAGATCGCCGATCTTTGCGGCAAGACTCAGTGGCGGCGCCGCGTCGCGGATGGCCGCGGCGATGCGGTCGCGCACGATCAGCAGGCGGTAGCCGAGTTTGTCCCCATCGGGATGCTTCGCGCCGAGTTGGTCGAGCAACGATTGGTATTCCGCGACGAGCGCGTCCAGAGCGTCCGGCGCGGGAGCAGCAGCGGAGGGCGCGTGCCGGTCGGGCATGGGGAGATTTTATCACCCACTTTACTGACAAATCGATGGCGTACTTTGACTCCGCAATCATGCGGCTGGATCAGTTGTCGAGGATTGCGACATTCAGGTGAGCAGGTAACCGTCTTGAGTGCCTGATGTTCGGGAAAGATACAATACAGGCATCTTGAGTCGAACCCTGGTAGCCCTTGCGTTTCTCTGCGGCATGAGCCTGCCGGCGCAGGAGCACAGGAGCATGTTTGTGTTTCAGGACAGTCTCTGGCTCAACCTGCACCAATTCCTGCGCGGCGAAGTGTACCGGCGAACGGTCAAGGCCCCACCCGGACTCGACACCAGCGTGCTGACCGAAGGAGATCGCGGCGTCTGGGAACGCGCGCTGGACTCCTATGCCGACCTGGCCCGGCGCGACGTTTTGTTCGACGACCTGCTGCGGAAAATCGGAAATGCGCTGGCGACAGCCGGAGATGTCCAGGCGCTTCCCGAGGGCCTCGACAGCATCATCGGGACAAACACCAGGGTCGCCCTGAATTCCGCCGCTCCGATCTATCGCACGCGCGTCTGGCCGGCACGCCGGCGCGACAACGAGTCTTGGATCGTTGTGGCGAAGTCGCTCCTCGCGCAGCATGAAACCACCATGGCGGCGACCCTGGCCCGGATCTATCGGGTGGATTGGCCAGCCGGCCCGATCTTGGTCGACGTGGTCGGCGAGGTCGGACCGAATTCGGCGATCACGCACGGCGGGCCAGCCGGCTTTTCCGCCCACACCCAGGCGAGTGCCGGCAGCCGGCGCAATACCGGTGATGCACCGCTCGAACTGCTCTTCCATGAGGCCGCTCACGCCGCAGCGGTGGAGAGTCACATCCAAAACATGATCCGGGATGAGTGCGCCCGTCAGAAGCTCGATGTGCCCGAAAACCTTTGGCACGCGATGATCATGTACACGTCGGGCGCGGTCGCGCGGGAGGAACTGGCAAGGTCCGGGGACCGCGAGTATGTGCCGTACGCCTACCGCTACAACCAGGACACGCCCGTGGAACGATCCGCGTTTGAGCGCGACTGGCAGCCCTACGTGGAAGGAAGGGTTTCGTTCGACCGGGCGCTACGGGATCTGGTGCGCGACGCACGTTGAAGACGCACTTCGGACTCGTGAACTGAATGCGCCGGTCCAAGACCTACAAATCGATCGCCACCACTTCGTGATCGACGATGGACGGAATCGTCAGGCTTAGCGTGCCATTCGCTTCGGTGACGCGCGGGCGAGCCGTGCCGGCCAATAACTGCACCCTCCTGGCGCGCGCTCCTTCCGGCAACCGCACAGTTACCTGCTGCGGAGGCGTAGGGATAAATTCGCGCATCGGACCTTTCATCATCATGGAATTGGTCAGGTTCACCAGGTGCACGGTCATGGAATCCCTCTGACGCCAGAGGGCCACATCGAGCACGCCGGGGCCCGTGATGGTGACGGGGCGCGGTTCGTTGGCGGCCCAATCGACGGCGTTGCGCAGGAGCTTTCCGTGGTCGGCGGAGAGAATTTCCCAGAAGGTGCGGTCGATGTCCCAGGGAAAGTAGACCACGCGTCCGCGGCCGGCCTGGCGCGCGTGCAACTCTGGGATGTCGGTCTTGGGCTGGCGCGGGAAGACTTCCTCCATCGGCAGGTCGGGGTAGGACGGGATCAGCGTGAGCGGCGCGTAGGAATCGGTGGAGCGGGTGTGGACCCGCGAGACGCCGTTGATGATGCGCTCGGTGCCGTCGAGTCCGGCAAGGATGGGATGGCGATGTCCGGCCCGTGGATCAGCCTCGAGGCGCAGGTACGAGTTCTGCATGCGCGCATCGATCTCGCCATCGAACGTGGCGCCGAATAAATCGGCCAGACCGAAGTTGGCGCGGCGGTCGCCGTGGTCGTCGTAGAGCGAAGTTTCGTAAGTGGCGACCAGGCCGCCGCCGCGGGCGACGAACTCGCGGATTTGGGCGCACTGCGCGTCGGAGAGGACCGCGATGTTGGGCAGGATCAGCACCTGGAAGGCGGCGGTGTGTTCGGCATCCAGCAATTGATCGTGGACCATCTCGAAGGGGATGCGTGCCTCGACCAGCGCCTGGTAGTAGCCGAGCGTGTGGTCCTCGACTTTGGCTTGGGCGCGGTCGCCGCCATAGAGTTGCGCGGTGCGCTGCGAATAGACCAGGCCGGCGCGCGCCAGCGAACGCTCGTGGCGCAGGTAACGCTGGTTGCGGTAGTGCCAGCCGTAGAGGTCCTCGACGACGGGCAGCCAGCGGCGATCGTAGAGGGTGCCGGAAAATTTGGTGAACCACGGGCGGATGCCTTGGGCAATGCCGTCGAGTGCCCAGAGGCGGACTTCGGCGCCGTCCTGCACCGAGTCCTTCCAGCGGTACGGCTCTTCGACCCCCACGCTGAAGATGCCGCCGACGGGTTTGTTGCCCATGGTGGAGCGGTACTCCTTGGCGTTTTTGCCGTTGGCCCACGGCGCCATCAGGCCGCGGCGGGCCTGGCGATCGGCGAACAGGATGGGCGCGAGCGAGCCGACGGTCTTCATGTCGAGATCGCTGAGCGCGCCGCCGCCGCAGTTGGGGATGTAGCAAGCGGCCGGATGGATGCGGCGGATTTCGGTGTCCCAGAGGCGCCAGAGATCGAAGAGGCGCTGCTGGCGCCAGGCCAGATAGGCGCGGCGGGCGGGGTCGCGTGGATCGGTGGTGCGCGGCAGATCGAGCGAGGCGAAGGCGCGGAAATTCTCGCGGCAGTGCTCGCAGTAGCACATGCCGGACCCGGCCCAGCGGTTGCTGAAAACGCCATCGACTTTGTAGCGCGTGACGATCTCCTTGGTGACCTCGGTCATGAACTGGAAGTTATAAGGACCCAGCGCGCAGGTCACCCACAGTTCGGGCATGGCCCAGTGGCGGCGCTTCTGGCCGTTGGCTTCGACGGCAATCCAGTCGGGGTGTGCGTCATAGACATCCTGGTGGACGGCGTGCGGATCGGTGCGCGCGACCACCACCATGCCGAGCTTGCGGCATCCGGCCACCAGTTCGCCGAACGCGTCGCGGTCGCCGAGCCAGTGGCTGCGGTAGTGCAGCGGAATGGCGGTCGGGTAGTAGGCCACACATCCGCCGGCGCTCAGGCAGGCGGCATCGGAGTGGGTACGGGCGAAGTAATCGAGCCAGAAGGCCGGGTCGTAATTGCCGGGATCGTTTTCGACGAGGGTCAGTTGGGCCCAGCGCATCGGCTTGCTGAACCAGCCTTGCGCGGAGTCGGCGGACGCGGCTTGGGGCGCGGCCTCGGAGGAGCGGGAGAAGGCGGCGAGCGCGGTGGCGCCCAGGAAGTCGCGGCGCTTGCAGTCGGCGGACATGCTTCTGATGTTGATGTTTCTTGACTGGGAATTCAAGCGGCGGAATCGGACTGACACGGGTGGCGTCAAGTGGTGCGGTCTACGCGGGGTGTGTGGCGATGCTCGGGTGGGCCGCCGGCGGGAGGTGCTCCGGCGGCCCGGTGGGTTGTCTTTATTCCTCTGAATTTCGATTGCGGCGCATGGCGCCGGGACATTGGAACCGGTTCCCCCGCCCCTCCGTAGAGGAGCTGACTCCTCGTGACGGCGCCCGAAAAGATGCGCCGCTACGGATGCTTCAGGAACGTTGCACGCTCTGTTGCCCCGGATTTAAGGCCCCCTGCAGGTGTAGGCTCCGGCAGAACGCTCCGTTCGGACTGCTTCACAGCAACTGAGCAGTGCCTGATTCGATTTCAAAGTAGCAGACGGTTGTGCGGCCAGGGTTGCGGTGAGCTGTAACCGATTGAAGCGCCAGCGAAGAAAGGCCGCGAAGTCTGTGAACGCGTTCCCAGCCGGCGGGGAACTTTGGCGGCGGCCGGCGGGTCTAAACGAGGATGCTGAATGATCTCCGCTATGCCTGGCGGCTGATGCGGCGCAGCCCCGGTTTTACGGCTGTGGCGATTTTATCGCTCGCGTTGGGAATCGGCGCCAACACGGCCATCTACAGCCTCTTTTACACCATCATGCTGCGCCAGCTTCCGGTGCCGCATCCCGAACAGATGGTAGAGCTGGTGCGGGATTCGGCCACCGAGGTACATTGGGCGGGCTATTGGGGGTGGGAGAAGTACGAGTACCTGCGCGACCACAATGATGTCTTCTCGGGGCTGACCGGCATGGGGTTCGACAACCTGGCGGCGGTCAGCATCGCCGGGCGCAATCCGGAAACGCTCATTGCCGAGAGCGTGGCGGGAAATTATTTTCAGGTACTGGGACTGAAGCCGGCGGTGGGGCGGTTGATCGTACCCGAGGACGCGCCCGCGAGCGGGGATGGCGGCGTGGCGGTGGTGAGCTGGTCTTACTGGGACCGCTGGTTCCATCGCGACCCGTCCATTCTGGGGCAGCGGCTAATCTATAACGACGAGCCGAAGGTGATTATCGGCGTCGCGCCGCGCGGGTACGTGGGGCCGCGGGTGGGTTCGCGGACAGTGGTTTGGATTCCGGCATCGCACTACGGCCTGACGATGCTGGCAAGGCTGAAGCCCGGAGCGACCCTGGAGCGAGCGCAGGCGGAGATCGCGGTGATTTACCGTGCTATGCTCACGGAACTTGCGAAGGGCGGAGGACCGCGCGGCGGTTCGCGTATGGAGTTGCTGCCCGCCGGCGCAGGCCTGGTTTGGGCGCGCGATCACTTCGGCCGTCCATTGACGGTGCTTCTGGCGGTAGTGGGGCTGCTGCTGTTGCTTGCGTGCATCAACATGGCCGGAATGCTGCTCGCGCGGGGCGCCGCTCGCGAGCGCGAGATGGCCGTACGAGTGGGGCTGGGCGCGACCCGTGGCCGATTGATGCGGCAGATGCTGACCGAGTCGGTGATGCTTTCGGGAGGCGGTACGCTACTGGGGATTCTGCTCGCGTACTTCGCGACCGGCGTGCTGGTGCGCATCATGGCCAGCGGACGCCCAGGTTGGGGGGAAAACATCGAAATCGAAGTGCACCCCGATCTGTCTCTGATGCTTTTCTCCGCCGGAGTCGCCATTTTCACCGGGGTTCTGTTCGGGATCGCGCCCGCGTGGTATGCCTTCCGTACCGCGCCCGCTTCTCCGTTGAAGCAAACCGGTAGAGCCGGCGAAACGCGCTTCTGGCGCTGGTTCGGAAAGGGCCTGGTCTCGGCAGAGACGGCGCTGGCGATTCTGCTGCTTGCCCTCGCGGGCATTTTTCTGAATCACCTGGAGCGGATGCGCCATTTCGATCTCGGTTTTCGCAGCGATCACGTGCTGCTGGTGGAGCTCGATCCATCGCACAGCGGCTATCGCGGCGCCGAGTTGATCGAGCCGTACCGGGAATTGCTGGAACGGATGGAGGCGATTCCGGGTGTCCGCTCGGCTTCGATCGGGATCTGCGCTCCCATGCAGGGCTGCGGTATCGGAGCGCGTCACGTGAACGTGGAAGGCCGCGCAACAGAATCGGAGCCGGCGCAGATACCCGGCCGAATCAAGGCGGGGATGGCGCTGGCCGAGAATCGCCGGCTGACGCCGATCACCTACGTGGCGCCGCGCTATTTCGAGACGCTCGGCATGCAGATGGTTGCCGGGCGCGATTTCAGTTTTCGGGATGCGGGAGGCCCGCGCGTAGCGATCGTGAATGAACGCATGGCGCGGATTTATTTTCCGGGCGCGAATCCCATCGGCCGGCATTTCACCATCGATCGCGACTCTCGCGATGGCGACCGGTTCGGCACAGATTTGCCCTATGAAATCATCGGGCTGGTAAGCGACACCAAAGCGGATGGACCGCACGACGAGGTGTGGCCCATCATCTACTTCAACATTTTCCAGGAGAATCGTCCGTTTCATCATTTTGCGCTGAGGACCGCGGTAACGCCGGAATCGGTGGCCGGAGCGGCGCGCCAGGCGGTGCATGAGGTGCTGAAGAACGTGCCGGTGCGGCGGGTGATGACGCTTTCGGACCAGGTGGATGCGGCCATCGTTCCCGAGCGGCTCCTGGCGACGTTGTCCGAGGCGTTCGGCGCATTGGGTGTGGTGCTGGCGGGCATTGGGCTGTACGGACTGCTGGCCTATACGGTGGCGCGCCGGACCGGAGAGATCGGCATTCGCATGGCACTGGGTGCGAGCGCGGGCAGCGTCAGCCGGCTGGTGCTGCGGGACGTGCTGGGGATGGTGGGCGCCGGATTCGCAGCGGGGACGTGGCTGGTGCTGGGTAGCCGTCCGATGGCGCGAAGCCTGGTGGCCGATTTGAAACTGGACAGCGTGCTGCCATTGGTGATTGGCGGCGCGGCAATGATTGTGGTGGCTGTGGTGGCGTCCTATGTGCCGGTGCGGCGGGCGGCGCGGGTGGACCCGATGGAAGCGCTACGGCACGAGTGAGGGCGGGGCAATCCTGCAGACAGAGTATCGCGCCACAGCAGAGTTTGATACCTTATTATGTTTGGATGTATAAGTCTGACGGCCGGTAAGTTTTCCTCAAACGTTCCGGCCGAAGAGGCACCTCGGCGCAGGCGCCACATTTCCGACTGCGAATGGGGGCCCTCATGCCGGGTGGTTTTCACGTCTCACTACCGAGATTCTCGCTGATCATCGCCAGTTGTATCCTATTCTTGCTTCCGCCGTGCTATCCGGCGGTAGCTGCCACTCATTACGTCTCCGCGGCGGGCGACGACCGCAACGATGGCGGCAGGAGCACACCGTTCCGCACCATCCAACATGCCATCGATACCGCCACTCCGGGCAGCACCGTGATCGTCCTGGAAGGCCGCTACAGCGGACCTGGCAACACCGATTTGGATTTCGAGGGCAAGGCCATTACCGTCCGGAGCCGGGTGCCAGCCGATCCGGCATGCGTCCGCGCGACTGTTCTCGATGCCCAAGGCAAAGGAGTGATCGCGCGATTTGTGAATGGAGAAGGGGCGGGCACGGTGTTCGCCGGGTTCACCATGCTGCCTGGCGACTCTACCGCATCCG
>Ga0335085_10005217_pt1 | contig 21044 bp, 11 predicted proteins | sample Lox_Sample_45_FD_206712 | JGI IMG/M metagenome (GOLD analysis project Ga0335085, IMG submission 206712) | Soil microbial communities from Loxahatchee National Wildlife Refuge, Florida, United States - Lox_Sample_4.5 | ecosystem: Environmental > Terrestrial > Soil > Wetlands | place: USA...
CGCCGGCGTTGGCGCCGAGGACGCGCAGGCCGCCGACGAGAACCGTCATCTCGGGCGCGGTCAGCGTCAGCAGTTGCGCCCGGTCCACCAATGCCTCCTCAGGCAGCATGATCTGCTGGCCGTGGAGATAGTTGCGGAAACCGTCGGCGACCGGTTCGAGCGGAGCGAAAGAGGCCGCGTCGGTCTGCTCCTGCGACGCATCCATGCGCCCGGGCGTGAAGGGAACCTTGACGTCGTGCCCGGCCGCTTTCGCGGCCTTCTCGATCGCGGCGTTGCCGCCGAGAACGATCAGGTCGGCGAGCGAAACCTTCTTGCCGCCGGCGGCCGAGGCATTGAACTCCTTCTGGATCGCTTCCAGCTTGGTAAGCACCGTCGCGAGCTGCTTCGGCTGATTGACGTCCCAGTCCTTCTGGGGGCTAAGACGAATACGCGCGCCGTTCGCTCCGCCACGCTTGTCGGAGCCGCGGAACGTTGACGCGGACGCCCAAGCGGTCGAGACCAGTTGCGATACCGACAGGCCGGACGCCAGGATCTTCGCCTTTAGAGCCGCGACGTCCTGTTCCCCGATGAGCGGATGATTCACCGCCGGGATCGGATCCTGCCAGATCAGCGTCTCTTTCGGCACCAGGGGGCCGAGATAGCGCGCGATCGGACCCATGTCGCGGTGCGTGAGCTTGAACCATGCGCGGGCAAACGCGTCCGCGAATTGGTCCGGATGCTCGTAGAAGCGCCGCGAAATTTTCTCGTAGGCCGGGTCCATCCGCAGCGAGAGGTCGGTAGTCAGCATGGTCGGCAAATGCTTCTTCGACTTGTCGAAGGCGTCAGGGATCGTGGGTTCGGCATTCTTCGCTTTCCACTGCTGCGCGCCAGCCGGGCTCTTGGTCAGCTCCCAGTCGTACTTGAACAGATTGTCGAAGAAGTGGTTGCTCCATTTCGTCGGCGTCTGCGACCAAGTCACTTCCGGACCGCCGGTGATGGCGTCGGCCCCGATGCCGGTGCCATGCTTGCTCTTCCAGCCGAGGCCCTGATCCTCGAGGGCGGCGCCTTCGGGCTCCGGCCCGATCAGCGATGGATCGCCGGCGCCGTGGGTCTTGCCGAAGCTGTGGCCGCCGGCAATCAGCGCCACGGTCTCCTCGTCGTTCATCGCCATGCGGAAGAACGTTTCGCGGATGTCCTTGGCCGCTGCGACGGGGTCCGGTTTGCCGTTCGGACCTTCCGGATTGACGTAAATAAGGCCCATCTGCACCGCACCGAGCGGATTCTGAAGCTCGCGCTCGCCGCTGTAGCGTTCGTCGCCCAGCCACGTGCCTTCAGGACCCCAGTAGAGCTCTTCGGGCTCCCAGACGTCGGCGCGACCGCCGCCGAAACCGAACGTCTTGAATCCCATCGAGTCGAGAGCGACGTTGCCGGCGAGAACCATGAGGTCGGCCCAGGAAATTTTCCGCCCGTATTTCTGCTTGATCGGCCACAACAGCCGCCGCGCCTTATCGAGGTTCGCGTTGTCAGGCCAACTGTTGAGGGGCGCGAAGCGCTGCTGGCCAGCACCGGCGCCGCCGCGGCCGTCGGCGATGCGGTAGGTGCCCGCGCTGTGCCACGCCATACGGATAAACAATCCGCCATAGTGACCGAAGTCGGCCGGCCACCAGGGCTGCGAATTCGTCATCAGGGCCTGCAGATCCTTGATGACGGCATTCAGGTCGAGGCTCTTGAATTCCTTGGCGTAGTCGAACGCCTCACCCATCGGATCGGACAGGCTGGAGTGCTGGTGGAGACCTTGAAGGCTCAACTGATGCGGCCACCAGTCACGATTCGTCCTCGCTGTCGCGTGCATGACCGGGCATTTGCCCGCGTTCTCGTCGGTCTTTGCGTCCATGTTTCTCTCCGATCCTGTCCGTTTTTCCAGACAATTCTGTGCATCCGTTTCTGACCCAACGGTCCATTTACTCCCATGTATCCAATCAGGCAAAATTGACTTTAGTGATTGCCTCCATAAGATATTCTGATAGGGACCATAGCTCCCTCGCACAAATGGTGACAGCTTGTGCGATCTCGCAGTTGATGCAAATCAAGAAACGCTGAAGCGTCGCAAAGTGCTGCGCGCCTCAGAAGCGGAAGCTTCGAAACCGTCTCGCCATTTGCAGGGCACTTCGGCGGTGTCGTCTTTGATCTGTCCCCGTTATGGCGCGTCGATGAGTACGCCACATGACCATTGGCTTAAAGGCCAATATCGGGTCGGCGTATCGGGTGAAAGACTGCGCTGCGTGATTTTGAGTTAGCGGAAATGCGATTGATCCTGATCTGGGGTCTGCTGACTTCATCGCTGCTGTGTGCCCCTGTGGCTGGCGCGCGGGCGCAGGGGCAATATTGCGCGACATATGAAGACAATTCCCCGGAGGATTGCAGCTTCGCGACCTTCGAGATGTGCCAACAATCCGTCAGCGGCGTTGGCGGCTCCTGCGCGCCGGCATCATCCTCCGCGCCGATGCCGCCGCCGCCGCTCTTCCGGTTATTCCCGCCGCCATCTGCACCCGCGCCAGTGCCGCCGCCACCATTTGACCAGCAGCCGGCTGCTCCAATGCAGCTCCCGGATTCCTCCCAGCAATTGTGACCGCGCAACGAGGTTAAGCGCTTTTCCCGGCAAGGTCGTGCTCGTCGGCGATAAAGTCGCCGATACCGGCAATATGACGTCGCGACGCCTACGCTCGGCATCCGCGACGCCACAGGGATTATCGAGGTCCCCTAAGGCGCAACGCCCGGCATCCGGGCAAATTTGCGACACCGTCGGTCAGTGTCTCTTTTTTCCAGAGCCGCCGCCACACAAGCGCGGACTGTTGTCGATACGCCTCCATGTCACGTCAGCGGGCGTGCCAGTAAACTTTATCGTCGCGCCGCAATCCGACGTATCGGCGGTATTAAAGGCCCACTTCGATGTGGTCGCAAATGATATGGTCGACGAGCCCGAGACGACCAGGATTCCGGTGGCGGAGCCGCCCTGCCCATTGGTAAAGCGCCACCTTTTGTAGCCCGTGGCATATTCCGGCAAATTGCAAACCGACGCGGTGTAATTGCAAGGCCCCTCGCATTTGTAGGTGCCCTGCAGATTGGCCCACGGATCCGGGCAAGCATCCTCGGCGCGTGCGCCGCCGCCTTGAACAAAGAGCAGCGCAACCGCGCCAGCGACAATCGCAATAGACTTCATGCTCGCACTCTCCCGTATTCCTTCGGATCGATAGTTTTCACCGTTTCGACCACGGCTTCAATGACGATTCATGCGGGCGGCGGCCATCTGATCCGCTCCTCGCTCGCAAGGCGCCCGACGCGGCCGACCGCTACGGAAGCGCCGAACTCTGCGTCAAGCGATTGCGGTTTCCGATTGGCTCCTTGACGTGATACCCGTGACAGAGCGTGCAACTCTCCATTGAAGCCTGCTGGCTGTGGCAGTTGGCACACACGGATTTCTGGAGCGGCGTGAAATTCGGAGCGTTGTCGGTCGGATTGCCGCTCTCATAGGTCTTCAGGTAAAGGTTTTCGGTTTGCTTCAGCTCGTGACACTTAACGCAGGTCTTGCTGTCGAGCAGCTCGATATGCGGCTGATGAGAAAAATTGGTGAAGCGATTTCTGATGCCATTAGGATCGAAAGGCTGCCAATTAACGCTTTTTGCTCCGGCCTCGTCGTCGACGCTGTGGCACTTTGTGCAGCGCCCGACCGCATCCGACGAGGATAGTTCCCCAAAAATAGGGGCAAACCGATCGTGGAGCTTGGCGCCGTAGCCCGAGCCGGCATAGTCCAGCCAAGCCTGCAGGAATCGATCCGCATGCCCGGACGGACGGTAGCGAATGGTGAAATCCTGGCGATACCAGCCACCGTTGTCTGCCCAACTCTCGGGATCAAACACTTTGACCATTGTGTTCGCCGACGTGCTGGCGCCGGCATTCTGTTTTTCGTCGGTCTTGTTGGGCTCGTCGGCGCCGGGTGACAGAAGACTGTCGACGCCGGATTTACCCCCCGAGGCATCTCCGGATTTGCTCCCCGAAAGAATGTCATTGTTGTTGTCCGGGGTGAGGATCGCACTGCTGTTGTTGTCACTCGGCGGCGCAAGGATCGCGTTCTTATCATTGCCAGCGTTGCTCGGCGGCGCAAGGATCGCGTTGTTGTCGCCGCCAACGTCGCTCGGGGGAGCGAGGATCGCATTTTTGTTGTCACTGGAGTTACCCGCCGGGGCGAGAATGTCGTCGGAACTCGGTGGACCGGACGCGGTCGAACTTCCGGCGCTTGGCACCGGTTCCGACGGCTTTGCCGCGGCAGTCCGCTCCGGCGGCTTGAAATCGCGCGTCGGCTCGCCGCGATCGTGGCGTTGCAGATCATCGTCGAGGTTGGGGAACCATTCGCTAGTAGCCGCCAAAATGACGTCATGCGACAGGCCACCCGTGAGCGCCGCCGTTTGCTGGGGAGTGATCCGCGCAACCTCGCCCGAGGCCGTTATCTGCGCCGCCATCTGAGCGTTTAGCAACTGACTGAAGAGCTTCTTGACCGCCCACGCCATGGCTGCGACCCGCGCCAGTTCGGCATCGTTCGCCTTGCTCAGATCAAGCAAATCAAGTCCCGCTACGTCAGCTGCAGCATGATTGCCGTTCGAATCCAGAATCAGCCTCATGAACGGTGTCAAACCGGCTTCCGACTGTTTCGGCCAATTGCCGATATCGACGCCGTGTTCGTTCAGGGTCGCCAAGTCGAGGCCGGGCGCCGTGATGAAGTCGATGCCCTTGGTGCCGCTGACCCGCGCGGTTCCGGTAATATCGCCGCTATGACAGCCGGAGCACATCGTGTCGAATGACTTGATGATCATGAATTTCTGCCGGACCCCTTGTTGATGACAGTCCGTGCAATCTTTGGGAGCGACCTGACCCGAAACACCAGCTTTCACCGCGTCGGGGAAATACTTCCCCATGTGCGATACATGATCGAAGATGATGCGCGTCCGCCGTTCATAGGCGTAATTCACGAACTGCGGATGCGAGTCGGCAAACGAGCCGTATTTGGACACGTGACATATCTGGCAACGCGCGTTGGAGACCACTTTCAGGTCGTGCAGCGTGCCCTCGTGCTCCTCGTGGCAAGTCGCGCAATGGACCTCCTGTCCGCCCGATAAGGATTTTGCTGGCGTGGAAAACGTGATGCGCTGCATCCAGGTTTCCGTCGAGGTGTTTTGCGAATCGGCGCGAATCGTTTCGGTGATACGCCGCAAATCGTCGACCGGATGAGTGTGTGGAGCAAATGCCTGGGCTCCCATGTCATGGCAGGTCAGGCATAAATTTGAATTCTGCCGCGGCCTGACCGCGGTGACGAAGCGGTGCAGCAAATCAATTTGGCCCGGTTGTCCGCCGGCATGACACGCCGAACAGTCGGTCAAGCCGGCGTGATGCGTGGACAGCTTGCCCGGCATCATGTATTGACGCGCGTCTCGACTACCGAGAGCGACGGCCAGAATTCCGATCATCAGCGCGGTCGCCCAGAGCACGCCGCGCTTTCGCTTCATGCGCAGGCTCGGACGTGGAACGCAAGTCTCAAGGCTCAGGCAGCACTGTCCGTCCGGCAGCGGACCCGCTGCGCAAGGGCCGCCCTGACTAGGAGACCGCCGGCACTCCCAACGCCCATTCTCCAGTCGCGGCTGGCACGCGGTAGTGACCCGGCATCGTCCATTGGGGCCGGGACCTAGCTCGCAGGGTTTGCCGTCCGCCAAATGACCGCAAACCCAAGCGTCCTGGGGGCGCTCGTACTTGCTTTCCTTGAAACCGAATTTCTGCAGGACGATCATGCCCACTCAGCTCGTCGTAAACGCATATTCCAGGACGACATGAAGGGCTGTCGCCACAAGGAGTGCGTAGGTCGGTGGAACGTGCAGGAACAGCCACAGCCGCAGCAGCCCGCCGTTCGCGTAGTGAAAATCGAGATTGCTCTTGGCCTCGACGAGGTCGCGCATCTTTGCGAGACGAGCCTTGCCGGCTTCGTCGAGGTAGCGCTCGATCGCAGACAATTCGCCGAGAATCCGCGCGAGCGGCACCTTCGATCCCATCACATGCGAAAGCACGTTGCGCGGCCCAGCGAAGAAAGCGCCCAATCGATCGACATAGAGCTTGGCGATGCTGCGTGTATTGCCGTCGGTGACGGAATCCCGGGCGATGGCCTCCGCCTGCTCCGCCAACTGCGCCCGAAACACCGGGATACGTTCGAATAAGATGCGTTCGCCTTGCGCCTCAAGCCGCGGCGGGATGATCGTGGTCATGATCGCGCCCGCAAGGCCGCTGAGCGCCACGAGCACGAAGACGCTCCACAACAGCAGTTCCAGCGGAGAATTCGGAATTCGATATTTGGTGTGAGCGATGAATACGGCGACGGTCAGGAAGGCGGCATAATAATGCACCAGCAGCCATAACCTGACGCGGCCAAAGGGAAGGATGACGACCTTCTTGCGCCACGTCAGCAACATCATCACGGCCATGCACGCCAGTAATACCCAGCCGCTGTAGAATTGAGCGTCGTGGAGGGCTACGTCGCGCCGCCAATTTTCCAGGAAAAACAGCGCTAACGCGACGCCCACGACCGCCAGATTGACGACGGTGGTTCTGCTGAATAGTCCGCTTAACCAAGCCATGCCATCAACTTCTTGGAATCGCGAATATCGATGCGGATCAGAGCATCGTGCGGACAGGCCTGAACGCAGGCCGGCCCGGTCAACTGGTCGACGCACAGATCGCACTTGGTCGCGCGGCTGATCGGCAGGCCTTCGCCATCGAGCAGGAAGGCACCCGTCTTGTCGCGGATATCCACCATCTTGATGTTGTCATAGGGACAAGAATTGGCGCAGGTCGCACACCCGATGCAGGTGCTGTCATTGATGATAACAGTCCCGGAACCTTCGTCGCGATGGATGGCGCCGGTGGGACAACCGATCAGACAGACCGGATCGGTGCAGTGCATGCACGCGTTGACGACCATGGCATTGTGATAGGAGAAACCGTGCCGTGTGAAGCGTGGATTGTTGCCGTGAGCTGTGGCGCACGCCTTCACGCAATCGTCGCATCCGACGCAGCGATCCAGATTTATCACCATCGCTTTCTCGCCGTTGATGAAGCGATGATCGACGATGAAATCCATCATCTCCTGCGGCATCTCCGCGCGACCGGCCCCGTTGATCTGCACGGCCCGTTCATTGCTCAGGAAGCGGGGCGGCAGGCCGGGCAGAACATATTTGCTGACGAGCTTGGTCGGAATGCGGACGACGTCAACGTAACCGATTGCGCGCAGACTCGCTTTCAGCGTCACGCCGGTGCGGCCCGCGGCGATGTCGGCGATTTCATCAAGGCCGAAAACGTCGTTAACGGATAAATGCTCGACCGCCCGCTCGCCGTGATCGACATGCTCGGTGACTCTGGCAAATCCTCGATTGATCAGCAGAAGCCCGTCCACGTGATCGCCCTGCCCGCAGATCACCGTTTCCTGCTCGATGATACGGCTGGTGTCGGAGCTTTGCTCGATCTCCCTCTTAAAGCGATACATCCAATCGACGTTGCCATAGGTCTCGAACAGCGATTCCTTGGCGATCTCGTCCAGCGCTCGCTGGTCCACGTGATGAAAAATGGGGCATTCCCCCAATCGGCTGACCAGACCGCGTTCGCGATAGATCCGGTCGATACGCTGGCGGAATGGCGTCGACCAGGTGCGGATATCCCGAAGACCCTGCCAGCGCAGTTCAAACAGGAGGGTATCTTCGGCGGCTATGACGGTGGCCGTGCGCGGGCTTCTTGTGAGCGCGGCCAGTTCGCCGAAGACCTGATTTGCTTCGAGGGTGAAGGTTGAATATCGCGACTTCAGGTCATCGATCTCAACCTTACCTAGCCCGCTCGGTACCTGCGGCTGCAAGGGTTGAATATCGTGCCGGTGTCGGCGCCGCCGCGCCGGCCGATACTCGGGGACGTTGGGGCGCGTAAACAATTGTGCGATCGATCGCCACCAGTTCGTCCGCGGGTTCGGCGCCTGGCCCAGCATTTCGGCATCGATGGAAATCCTGAGTCCGACGACCGCGCCCTCCAGGATGACAAAGAGAGAATTGCCGTAGTCTCCTTTGCGGATGATCACCTCATTGCGCTGGAATCTGCGCAGTCGTCCGTCATTGGCGATGATCTGGTCAAGCGGCAACGAAGTGCGGAACTCGGCCGGATCGACATTCGCAAAGATGGGCAGCGAAAGAACGCGGGCAACGGTGTCCGCGTCAAGCGGCGCATCGCCAAATGGCTCATCCCATCGGCGGTTGCGCTCTTCGCCAGTCTCGGAATCCAATTCCGCCATCTCAATTCGAGACCGTGCCTTTGAACTTGTCGGGGCCCGGGAGATACTGGTCGATTGCGCCGAATGCCGAGCCATCATAGCCACTGGAAAATTTCATGGCGAGGACGGAAATCTTGTCGGCCGTGTCGTCCAATGCGGCCTGGTTGTTGAGCTTAAGCTCCGCCGCATTGGCCAAGTCGGAAATCTGCTGGAGTTCGGGAGCACTCGGCAAAAGCTTCGCCAGCGCGGTGACGGCTTTGCGGGCATCGTCCGCGCGCTTTGCCATCTTCAGCGCGTAGTTGTCCTTGGCGGTGGCAACGCCAACGCCTCTTAGAGAAACCTCCAACTCGACCACACGGCCAACCACGAACAGCATCCGCTTGCGCGGCAGCGGAGCTTCCGGATTGGACGCGCCTTTGGTGTACCAAGTGTTGTGGCGAACCTCGCCCTGGCTCCAGCTCACGAGCTCGAACGCGCTGCCGGCTGTATGGCCGCCGACATTGACGAGCTTCTCATTCGGGACGACGTGGCAGGTGAAGCAATTTTTGGCGAGTGCATAATAATTGCCGGGGCGAATCATGCCGGCCGCTTCCGACTTTTCCCATCGCGCGGCGATCTCGGCTTTGGTTTCCTCGCCTTCCTTCTTGCCGCTGAAGCCGGAATGCAGCTTGTTCCAGTCCTTGGCACCGGAATGACAGGATTCGCAGCTGACGCCAGCAATGACCTTATCGGGTGCTTGCACGGTGAAATGGCAGTTCAGGCAAAGGCTTTCCGACTTCAATCGCTTGACGCCCATCTTATCGGCGATGGTGTCCGCGTCTTTGTCGTTGGGAAGATCCCGAAAGGTGGTGAAGTGGTGTGTTTTCTGCCAGATCTCAGCTTCTTTCTTGTGACATTCAGCGCAAGCATTCGGTCCCACGACCAAATCCGGATTGGGCCCGGCCGCGACTGGCCCGCTCGCCATGGCGAATAGGCCAAACCCCGTAAGACACATGAGGGCCGTGATTCGGGTCGTCCAAGCCATTTGCACATTTGTCCGCATGGTCACCATTTCAGCCTCCAATTCACCCGACCTGCCATCTTGCCCGCAGTCTCGAATTTAGCCCTTAGGCATCAAGCGCGATATCTCCATTTGGATGCGCGATGCAGACCAGCGCTGAGCCCGGCGCCGGGGCGCTTGCGGGCTTGACGATGTATTTGACGTCGCCGTGTTTCACGGCGGTCACGCAGGTACCGCAATTGCCGGCACGGCATCCCGAATTGATCCTGACGCCATTCGCCTCGGCCAGTTCCAGCAAGGTCCCGGCCGCCTGGGTCCAAATCAAGGATTTATGCGACCGCGTCAGCTCGACCTTCACGCCCGCGCTCGCGGCACCTCCCGCCGGATCCGGCTTCTGCACCTTTTTGACGGAAGCTGGACCGAACGCCTCAAAATGGATGTCGGCCTCGGGCACGCCCCAGCCGAGCAGGTTCTTGACGGTCGCCTCCATCATCGGCGGCGGCCCGCAGATATAAAACTCGTAATTCGACGTCTTCAAATACCGCTTCAACACGTCGATGCTGAGAAAGCCTTTGCAGTCGTAATCCCGGCCTTCAACGCACTGATCGGTCGGCTCGGAATACAACGTGACCATGTGGAACTGTTTATTGTTCTTACTGACGACCGCGGCTATCTCGTCGCGCAACGCGATGTCGTTGCTATTCCTGACCGCGTAGAAGAACCACGCCTCCCGGTTGCTGCCGGTATCGCCCAGCCATTTGAACATCGACAAAACCGGCGTGAGCCCCACGCCGCCCGCGATAAAAACCGCGGGACGTTCGGAAGCGATGTCGAGATGGAAACCGCCCATCGGCGCTTTGACATCGACAATATCGCCTTCCTTGAGGCTGTCGTGAAAATAGCCGGACGAGAGGCCCGGTGGGACATCAGGCCCGGCCTTTGGCGGCGGCGGCACACGTTTGATGCTGACCCGATAGCGGTCACGCATCGTGGGACTGTCGGACAGCGAATAGCAGCGCACCACCGGGACTGGATGGTCCGGAATATTGAGCTCGAAAGTCAAAAACTGCCCCGGCAGAAACGGTGGCAAGACGCCACCGTCGTGCGGCTCCAAATAAAACGAGCAAATGTCGTTGAGGCGGTTTTCACTCCGCCGCATAGCCACGCGAAATTTTCGTTTTCCGGACCACGTCAACACGGCGCGGTCGCGAGACGCCTCCGCGTCGCGGATCAACAAATTTGTTTGCGCCACGAAAGCGGCCAGTCTTCGCTGGTCCATTCGACGTGCGCGAATGGTGTGGCCGACTTCTGCAAACAAACCGACGCCGGCTTGCAATAACGCCGCGCCGACGATCAATGCGCCGCAGAGCTGTAAGAGTAGAACCACTGAGCACTGCCTTTCGAATCTGCCAGCCTAGGCCGAACGATAGTCTTTCACCATCGCGTACGAGATTCGACGCTGACACCCGATCCAACGTGTCCACTTTCACCGTCCAACAGGAACGCATTGAACTGAATACTGGTCCTGCTGGTGATCGCCTGCAGATACTGGCCTTCGATGCCGACGACGCCCTGTTTGCTGCCATTGGTGTCGTTTTCGCCTGCAAGCTCAAGCGTCAACTGCTTTCTGGGACCGAAGAACATCTGATAGCCCAAGGCGCCGCCGTAGACGTGATCCGCGTAGCCGGAAATCGGTGAGCCGACGAGTCCGGCGGCCGGCGGCGTGAACATAATACCCACTCGTTCCAGCGGCCCGCCAGCGTCCGTGCTGCGTGCGGCAGAGGTGTAGTGACCGATGGTTTCGAAGACGTTAGCGTAAACGAGGTCAGTCGAGCCGGTCACAGTTCGGGAGAACTCACCCAGCAGCAAGGCGCCGTTATCGACCGCCGTTCCGGTGCCATCGAGCGCCGTCGAGGTATTGACCCTGAACGCGGTGTTGATGTCTCCGAACCGCTGCGTCGCGGAGGCGCCGAAATAAACGCCGGATCCACCCTGCCGCACGCCGGAGATGTCCGGGGGATTGTCGCTGCCGATATAGGAAAAATCAAAAGTGACGACGGACTTGCGCAAGTCCGTCTCGGTAAAAATTCCGAGCAGGTAGGCCGTCGGATCGACCAGATTATTGCCCCGGCGGATATCGGCCCAGCCGTACACGCCGGTTATGCGCATGTCCTGTGTGATGCCGGGGATTTGTATCGTATCTTTGGTAATCCCCAGGGCCTGAATGTTGTCGTCGATCATGATTCCTTCCTGGAAAAAGATCGGCTGGCGACCGACTGCGAAGCCGTAATCGCGGCCGAGCCTGTCGTCGGGATCGATCCCGGGAAACAGTTGCCGGGTATCGCCCTCAAAAAACAATGTCCGGACGTTCGCGTCGAGACCGTTATAGAACTGGGTCCCATCGCCATCGGTGTGCAGGAAGCCCGTGCCGCGCGCGCTGCCAAGCGAAAGCGGCGTGAAGCCGACGACAACGCGCTCGGTCGGCGTGAGCTGCAGATTGCCGAAAAGATCAGCTCGGCTCGAGATATAGGATTGTCCAGGATTTACGCCGTTATTGGCGTAGCCAGCGGTGGCAATGAAGTCTCCGAACCCCCAAAAGGCCGGCTGCCACACCGCCCCCGTCGGCGATTTGAATCCGGATATGATGTTTCCAGGCCCGAGAAACGGCAGGTTCCATTCGAAGATCGGCGGATTGCGCTCCGGCAAATCCTTATGTTCTTTCAAGAGCGGCTTGGGACTCTCGCTGAGCCTGCTTTTGTCGCGGGCCTGTGTCACCGGCGGTTTGGGACTTTCGCTCAGCCTGCTTTTGCTCTGATCGTCGCCGGAAGAGGATGCCTGGCTACTGGCGTCGGCGGTGCTGACGTCACCGGCCCCGGACGCCAATCGATTGGGGTCGCCGACCGCCGCTAGGTTCGCCGGCGCGAATGCAAGCAGATAGGGATCGGTGGCGGGCGCGACGGCCGACGCGAACGCCAGCAGCGGCAAGTCCGGGGTTGTGTCGGCAGCCCGCGCCGCTGTGCCGCCCATCTGGACAAGCACGCTACCGCAAGCAAGCAACAAACAGCCTCGCATATTCCCGCAGCCCCCTGCGCAATTACGACTTACTGCAGCGTCACGTCGGCGGTCCGTGTCCAGAGAACGAGACTTCCCTTGACGATTGCGCGTGCAATCCCAGCCGGACTCATGCCGTAGTCGAATCCGGCGTCTTGGATGGCGTCGATCAGATTGACCGGCACCATCTGGACGATGAAGCGGATTGTGATGTGGTACTTCTCGCCGCTTTTGAGTTTGTCAGCCGGGACTGTATAGGTCGCCGTCCGGTGGCCGCCGGGCTCAATCGTCTGCTTGTGCTTGCGCGCGCCGAGCGGATGCCCGACGAGGGTCGTCGCCCGTGTTTCCGGCCGCACGAACGGCAGCACGTCGGCCGAAAGATTGGTCGGCAGAATCTGTTCGCGCTCGCCACCGCGTATGGTGCGCACCAGGAAGATAGACTGCAGGCTGAACAGTTGCTCGTCGGGTGGCCGCTCCCCGTTATGCACGTAGACGGAGTGCGAATCGCGCACGTCGCCATTGGGATCGCGATCGCCTGAGACGAAGACCTTGTTGCCGTGGCTGTCCGTGACGGTGACTTCGAGGAAGTACAACCGTTCGGCGTCGAAGCCCGTGGGCACACCATGGCCAAGAGTGGCGTTGATCACATCGATGGAGAATTGCAGGCCATTGGAATCTTTTTCAATGACATTAATGTTGTCGCTCAGATGGATGCCATTGCGCAAAACCTGCGCCCGCAGTCCGCGCACCTTTTCCAATTTTTCAAACTGAACCTTGAGGATGGCCTGGGCATCGTAGCGGTCGTCACGCGATTCCCAGGCTTTCGGGAATTTGTAATCCTTCGGAACCGAGTTCTCGAACTTATCGGTACCCCACCCGGCCCTGTAATCGAACTGCAGCCATTCCGCGAGCGTCTTGAATTTTTGCGCTTCCGCGCTTTGCGGGAACAGCCCGGGATGGATGACGGAATAGTCCGGTCCGGCGAACGTGTGATTGGTGAGCTTACGATCCCTTGTCGGCACGCCGCCGACAATCGCGGCCGGCCCGTAATCATAGCCCGACGGCACGCCTTGCACCCGGCCCATATGGCAATCCTGGCAGGTCGTGCCGTTCTCTTTGACGGCCGGCGATGCCTTGAATTCGGTGAAAGCCTCTTCCAGCTTGAAGCCGTTCGCCAGCGTGACGTCGTGACAGGTGCCGCAGAATTGTGGCTTGGTCAGGAAAAAGGCTTGTTTGACCACGGTATGGATCTGGCGTCCCGGTTGGCTCTTGGAGGTGGAAACGCGGTATTGCCCGGGCAAGCTCAGCACCCGCTTGAGCTCGGCGCCGCCCTTGGGGCCGTAGACCGGGGAAAACAAGTCGCCTTCTACGGTCGCCATTCGCGCGCTGATCTTGCCATAGGCCTGATTGACCCGATGACATGCGACGCACGTCAGCCCCTCACGGGAGGCAGGCGAGCGGTCGAGGTTGGAACCGTAGACGGATTCGTTGAGATTCATTCCCAGCGGGGTATGGCAGCGGATGCAGAAATCGCCGTTGGTGCCGCCGGTGTTGATGTTGATCTTGGTCTGCATCGCATTGAACACGACGCTCAACTGGGCGTAAGCGTGTTGCGACATGGACCATTCCTCGAATTGCTTGACGTGGCAGGTCGCGCAGGTGACCGCGGAGGGATACTTGGTTTCGAGAAACAATTTCTCGTGCTCCGCATCGGCAGCCTTCTGCCTCTCTTCCTGCTCTTGCTTCTTTTTCGCGTCTTCCGCCGTCGTCGGGGCGCTGGGAGCAACCTTCAGCAGATCCTCCGGATTGCTGCCACCGGGAGTCAAGAGATCGCCACCACCACCGCCGCCGCCCGGCGTCAAAAGATCGCCGCCGCCACCGCCTGGCGCCAGGAGGTTGTCGTCACTAGGCTTGCCCGACCCCGACGGGGCCGGCGTCGGCGGGCTGGGCTTGGTCAGCAGGTCGTCATTATTATTCTGGGCAACTTCTAGCGTCTGCCGCTTCCGGCGATCGACTTCTGCGAGATAATTTTCTAGCCGGCCGCGATAATCGGCAGCGACACCAGCGGCATCGCGTTGTGATCCAGGTGGAGCGCGGGTCTGAGCGGCGAGCGGCGAAATACAAACGATTCCCGCCGCGCCGGCCCCCAAAACCGCGGCAACTGTCCACAAGCGGTTCCCAAACAAAAGAGACATCGCAACAAAACGAGCCTCAAGCAACGCCTTCCACGTCATTACGGGCGAGACAGCAGGCCCACGCGCTTATACGCCCAAAAAGATCATGACTTCAGAAGGCCCCATCCCCAGCTACATAAATTATAGGCTGATAATCCGACGCCGGGCAAATCGAATTCCAGCGTCTATCCGGGATTTCTCCCTAAATGTCCGGATGATGGTTTCGCTGCAACAGTGGCTGGTTCGCAGTGGGGACAACTTGTCATGCTTCGAACGAATGCGGAGAATAAATTACGCGCGAGGCGCACGCCGTCGTCGCGGCGATCATTCGATTGAGTGTCGTCTGGCCTCGCTACGCTTTGATCGCCCACGCTGGCGGTATCAAATTATTCTCGGTCAGCAAGCTATCGCGGGCGGCCATTGACCGGGGGTGGCCTCATCGAGTCGAACCGACAAGCTAGATATAGACCCAGCGCATGATTGCGAGCCGATCAGCGCAGGGTCGTGGCCACGGTCGCAGGCGAGGGAACGTGCTCCAGGACATGGGCGAGACGTTTTATGTTTTGCAGGTTGTGGTATGAAACGTTGTCGGTCGTCGAGTTGCCACCGAAGGTACCGCAGCCGAGGGAATACGAAGGCATCAGACCGGTGGCGATACCGCAAATGCCCTGAACCCCCGGAGCATTGATCAGAATACGACCCGCCGGCATCGCCAGACCGAAATTCGTGGCAAGTTGCGGCGATTGCGTGTGAATGATCGCGGTGTGGCCTGCACCCTGCAGCGCCAGAATAGCGCGACACAGCACGAAGGCGTCAGCGTCGCCGGTAGCGGTAAAGAGTGAAACCAGAGGGGCAAGCTTCTCCTTGGCAAAAGGAGAGCCTTTATCAACCTCGTCGGTGAGCAATGGTATGATAATGAGTTTGACTGGGTATGTGCGATTGATACCGATCGCGCTAAGGATGGACTCGGCCGACTGACCTATCATCTGCTCACTGAACCGCTTTCCATCCGAATGTGTCATTGCAGATCGAAAGCGCTGCGTCTCCATCGGATCGAGTACTGCCGCGCCGTGGCTTTCAAGCGCCGCGGTAAACGCGTCAAGCACTGAGGAATCGACCACAAGATTGCTTTCACCGCCGCAAATGAGGCCATTATCGAAAGGCTTGCTGCTGACGATGCGTGCCGCCGCAGCAACCAGATCAGCATCGCCGGCTATATAGACCGGGGCGTTGCCTGGGCTCACTCCGAGCGCTGGTTTTCCGGAACTATAGGCCGATTTCACCATTCCGGCTCCGCCGGTCGCCAAAATCAGCGAGACACCGTCATGTTCCATGAATTTGACCGTCTTGCTGCGACTGGCACGTTCCCTGACCCATTGCAGGAGGTGTGCTGGAACGGCGTGCTGTCTGAGCACCGCGTCCATGATCTCGCAGACCATGTTGCCAGTGCCGAGACATGCGCGATGGAAGCTCAATATGATCGCGCAGCGAGCCTTCAGTGCGATCAAGGTCTTGAAAACAGCCGTGGCAACAGGATTGGTGACCGGGATGATGCCAAACACCACCCCTGCAGGACTGGCGATCTCGGTAACACCACGCCTCGGATCTCCGCCGACAGGACCGATTCCCGGCTTGCCGGCCAGTGATTGATAGATACCAAGGCTGGCGTGAATATTCTTGAGGGTCTTATCGGCGACGTTACCGATCCGGGTTTCTGCCACGGTCGCTTGCGCTAGCGCTTTCGCACTGCTTGCGACCGCTTGCGCCAGCGCCAGAAGAAGCGCATCGACGTCCTGCTCGCTCCACGATTCGAACGCGCGCTGCGCCTGACCTGCCTGCCTCACGGCGCGATCGATTTCAGGATCCGCAGCGGACTCCGAAAGCAACTGGGCAAACCGCCTGTCGCTTTCGCGCAGTTTGAGCGAGGCATCGCGTGCCAGCGCCCGCAGGATCGCGGTGCTGACTTGGGGATTGGTCCGATCCAAGTCCAGCCACTTCTGACGGTGCAACCTCCGCGCAAGGACCGCGGTCTGTGCGAAGGCGCTGGCTGATCGCGGTAAGCCATCCAGCAAAGACAATTCACCTAGCAACGAGCCGGGTTCAAGATAGCCAAGCGTCCGTTCGGCGTCGAAATGTTCTGGGTCAGCCATTTCGAGCCGCACCTCGCCCTGCTCGATGAGATAGACACTGTCGCCCGGTTCGCCGCCGCAGAAGATGCATTCACCCGCGGCAAAGCTGAGCGGCTCGAGCGCGGCGTTCAAGATGTCCCGCTCGGCAGGCTCCAGGGTTTCGTGGAAAGATCGGGGCCACTGAGTCATTTCGAATGGCAAGCGCCGCACTAACCCGACGCCGTCTGATGTTCGTCAGCCTTGACAGTCGTCGATCCGCTCGAAGCGGGTGAGGTCGTGGCGGCGTGGGGCAAATGCTCCGCCGATTGCGGTACCTTGACGGCATCACCGAACGACTGCATCGCGCTAAGCGCGATAGACTCCGTATGCCCGATCGAAAGCAAATCGGCGCGCGTTCGAGCGCGCACGGACGCTGTACGCCGTACGTTCTGGAACACCGCCACTTCTCCGAAGTGCTGCCCGCGGGTCATTGTCGCAAGGATGTCCGGGCCCGACGGACCGTCGCGAAAGATTTCTATTTCGCCATCCAGAACGACATATAGTCGGCGGCCTATTTCGCCTTCGCGGATGATGATCTGGCCTGGCTCGTAGTGCTGGCGCCGGACGCCGAAGGATTCGTCCATCCGGATGTTGACGACATCGCGCCCGAATATCGGCCACAACATCCAGTCGATAACCAGGCGGATTTTGCGGTCGAAAGCGGGGACAAAGCGCAGCAGCATGAAACGCCAAGCAAACCAGGCGACCCGGCCGGTGAGCCGGATTCCCTTGAGGTGTCCGACCGCGCGCCGTCGTCCCAAGGAGCAGGCATCACCGAGCCCGATGAAGCGATAAGGTCGAAGCGGCTTGTCCGACACTGCGGCAACGATGTTCTTTGCGATTTGGCGTCCCTGCGTGGCGGCGAATAAGGCCAGCTGCGGACATGTACCTCCCTTGGGATGCGGCACCGCGGCACAATCGCCGCCAGCCCAAAGGTTGCTGTGCCCGAGCACCCGCATGGTCTGGTCGACCTTGATTCGACCGCGGTCATCGCGCTCCAGGCCAAGGCCATCCAGTAGGGGAGATTGCGCGGTACCGGAACAACTGATCACCGTGCGCGAGGGAACATGCTCACCGTTGTTCAAGATGACTTCGTCGGGAGTCGCTGCCGCCACGCGCGTGTTGTAGCGGATCTCAACTCCGCTGGTTGCCAGGAAGTTTTCGGCCCACGTGATGAGTGGCTCGTGATGCCGGCCGAGCTCGGGAAGAATGCGGCTGCCGGAATGAATCAGCATGACTTTCACTTCATCGATGCTGATGGACGGGTATTCCCGGCGTGTAACCGCGCGAAGATAGTCCTGTAGTTCCGTCGCGACCTCGATGCCACCGAAGTTGCCGCCGACAATCACAAACGTAAGGAGCCGGCGGCGTTCGTCGGGGTCCGTCTCGATCGCTGCCATTTCCAGCACGCCGATAATGTGATTGCGGCACCTGAAGCAGTCCGAATAGGTCTTGAGCTTTTGCGCGTGTTCCGCAGTCCCGGCATAGCGCGACAGATCATCAATCGAGCCAAGAGCCAGAATGAGATGATCGTATGGCAGGATGTATTGCCGTCCATCGAGGGGGCGGCTTGTAATGATCTGTCGCGCGGCAAGGTCGATGCGGTCTATTTCAGCATTGTGGAACTTCGCCGGCGGGAAAAGGCGACGCACGGGACTGGCGATCTGGCTGGGCTGCACCTTCGCGCAAAGCATTTCGTGAATGAAGCCATGAAAGACCGTGAAATTGTCGCGATCGACGAATGTTGCGTCGATCAGCCCGCGGCGGATTGCCGGACGCAAGTTCTTGGCGACGATCGCCGCGCAATGACCGCCGCCCAAACAAACGACGTGCGGTGGCATAGTCACCCTCCGAAACGCACATGCGCGTCTCTGCTAACTCATCCTATTGGGTCGCACAATCATTTACAATTGGTTGGCGGTTGATATGCAGATACCGCGATAGCCCATTCGCTAGCCGGTCGAAGTCCAAGCGGTAGCCTGACCATCGCGACAAGCGGAGCCGACGCCCGCAGCCGACCAAACTCTCAGCCATATGATCTTCTTGATCCGGCATCTGGTGGGATCCCTACTGTGAGCGATGAATGCGTAAGCTCTCTCGCGGTAAGGGGTCGATTGGATAACAGTCCCGTGCGGTGGCACCCTATTTCTGCAAGGACCGCCCTCCACACGTCGCGCACAGTTCACGATGCATTTTTTATGAAGCTGCCTGGGTCGCAGGATTGGTGCTTTTTTGTTCCGATATCTTGAACCAGCCCACGTACAGTGCTGGCAAGAAGACTAGTGTCAGAACTGTCGCGACTGCGAGCCCACCGATCATCGCGTAGGCCATAGGCCCCCAGAAGACGTCGAGGGCTATGGGGAGCATACCGAGCATGGCCGCCGCCGCCGTCAGCAAGATTGGGCGCAGTCGATGAAGCGTTGCATTCAGTACGGCATCGTAGGGATGCTGCCCCGACGCGATATTGGTGTCGATCTGATCGACCAATATTACGGAATTTCGGATGATGATCCCGATGAGCGCGATCACGCCCAACGTGGCGATGAAGCCCATCGGGGTTTCCGTCGCAAGCATGATCGCCACTACGCCGATCAATCCGAGTGGCGCCACGCTGATGACGAGCAACAGTCGTTGAAAGCTCTGCAGTTGGGTCATCAGGACCGTCAGCATGACGATGAGCATGATGGGCACCACCGCGATGACAGATTTTTGAGCTCGCGCACTGTCTTCGACAATGCCGCCCATTTCGATGCTGTAGCCGGTCGGCAGCTTCGCTCGGAGTTGGTCCATCTTGGGCTCGAGGCGGGCCACCACCGGCGCGCTTTGCCCGCCGGTCAGGTCGGCCTGGACAGTGATGGTCGGCAAGCGGTTGCGCCGCCAGATAAGCGGCTGCGTCTGGGTATATTCGAGCGTGGCGAGGTCACTCAGCGGAACCGAACCGCCGCCCGCCAACTGAATTTGAATTTCCCGCAAGGTGCGGAGATCGAGCCTTTCCGAGCGTTTTGAGCGGCCGACCACGTCGATTAGATACGTGGCGTCGCGAACCTGGGTGACGGTCAAGCCGCTCAAAACCGCATAAAGCGTCCGGGCGATAATGTCCGGATTTAAGCCTACTTTGTTGGCTTTATCCTGGTCGATGTCGACGCGGACGACCTTGATCGGCTCGTTCCAATCAAAATTGACGTCCTTGGTGTTGAGGTCCGAACTGACGACGCGCGCCACGTCGAACGAAAGCTGCCGCACGCGCTCCCAATCCTCACCGCTGACCCGATACTTGATTGGCCAGCCGACCGGGGGACCCAATTCAAGTGGCGCTACGCGACTGACGACATCCGGAAATTTTTCATGCAGCAGCGCCGTCAATCGCGCATGCACGCGTTCTCGGGCCGCTGCGTCTTTGGTGACGATCACGGCGTAGGCAAGAAACGGATTGGGGAGCAGCGGTTCCAGTGGCAAATAAAAGCGCGGTGCACTCGCGCCGATGTAATAGCTCCAGTGGATGATATCGGAGTCCTGACCAAGATGCTTTTCGACCTCATCAACCAAATGCTCGGTGGCATAAATCGACGAGTTCTGCGGTAGGTTTATGGTGACGACCAACTCAGAACGATCGGACGCTGGAAAGAACTGCTGGTCAAGCTTGGTCGCGCCCAACACCGAAATTGCAAATAGAATAACCGTGGCGCCAACGACGTAGTACGGGTGGCGCAGGCAGCGAACGAGAACGCCGCGGAAGAACAGGTGGAATCTTCCCTCCGAGTGATGTTGTTTCTTGGTGTCTTTCGGCAGCAGATACACGCCGATGAGAGGTGAAAACAGAATCGCCACAAGCCACGACGCCGCCAGCGCAATAGCAAGGACCCAGAACAACGAACTGCTGTATTCACCGGCATCACTACGCGCGAACCCCACCGGAATGAAACCGGCGGCCGTTACGATCGTGCCGGTCAGCATCGGAAAAGCTGTGCTGGTGTATGCGTAAGTGACAGCCGCAATTCGATCCATACCCTCTTCGAGCTTGGCGATCATCATCTCGACGGTGATCATGGCGTCGTCAACGAGCAGGCCGAGTGCGACGATCAGCGCGCCGAGCGAAATGCGCTGCAAAGAAATACCCTCGATCAGCATAACGGCGAACGTGATGGCAAGAACGATGGGTATCGATACGGCAACCACCAAGCCTGCGCGAATACCCAGCGCGAGAAAGCCCACGGTCATGACAATGACGATGGCCTCAAACAAAGCCTTGGTGAAGCCGTTGACGGCAGTTGTCACCACCTGTGCCTGGTCAGCGACAGAGTGCAAATCCAGCCCGATGGGCAGGT
>Ga0335085_10005218_pt1 | contig 21040 bp, 13 predicted proteins | sample Lox_Sample_45_FD_206712 | JGI IMG/M metagenome (GOLD analysis project Ga0335085, IMG submission 206712) | Soil microbial communities from Loxahatchee National Wildlife Refuge, Florida, United States - Lox_Sample_4.5 | ecosystem: Environmental > Terrestrial > Soil > Wetlands | place: USA...
AACATCAATTGGCGATCCGCGCGCAACGAGCAATTCAAACATGGCGGGGTCATCACGGACCAGGGCCCAATGCAAAGGCGCCAGGCCATCGCCCGCGAGCAGGTCGGCAGGAAAACCGGAGTCAAGACAAGCTCGCACAGCCTCCAGCTGGCCGCGGGCGACTGCGATGTGCAATAAGGAATGAGTGCGCAGGGGCTGCGTGGGGGGAGTTAGGGGAAGCGCATGCGGCGTCGCAAATTGAACCCTGTCGCCGAACATCGAAAAGCACCACGCTGCTGCTTCTCCGGCATCAACTTCCAGGCCTCCCGGCAGCGGAGCCGGGTACACCATGTTTAGAGCATGGCTGCGCAGGAGAAAATCCAGAATACGAGTGCTTGCAGATGGTTCCTCATCGCTCTCCGCAAATTGGCCTCGCATGTCTGCGACCTCAATATGTTCTCCGCGCGCCTCAATCCGGGCGACCACCTGGACCTTACGTAGCCAGCTGCGAATAAAGATCATTTGCCCGCGATGAAAGTATATTGCCCACTTGTGTTCCATCTTCGTGGGAACGAAAAGCGCGCCGTCGGCTAGCATGCGATCCACAGCGAACCGTAATCCGGGCGGAACGGTTCGCTTTGTTGCAGGCTCGACGCCTATAAAGCTTCTGCCGTCGTCCTGCCCGAAGGACATGGCATTTACCGCGCACGTCGGGTCCCTACTTGCCGAAAGCATGTGCAGAGTGATGGGCCGGACGTCCAGAACCGGCACACCCCACGGGTTGTCCGAGGCTCCAATCCAGCGGATTTCAGGCGGCTTGTTTTTTACGGCAGCACCACCCCCGCTGTCTTTCTTGAGCCTGCGGTTCAGCCATTCCCAAGTCATCTCATTTCCTACTGGCTGCTTGGACGCATGGCCGCGGGACGCTCGTAGAGAGACTCAAGGAAGCGTAAAGCTTTCCAACTGTAATGGCTTTCGCGCTGTGAAAACAGTCCACCGGTTCGCCGAGCCTCTGAGATCTTTCACTGAAGCGATCCGACTCGAATTGCTGCCGATTCCGGGCGAATGACGGGCAAACCGGAAGCAATGCCAGAATCTGTGCATTTCGCACACGCATCAACTCGACGAATGTGCGAGACGGAAGAGCCTCTCGGCAAATGATTCTATGACTGGCCGTCGAGCCAGTTTTTGAAGCCAAGATTCGGGAATCTCACTTTCCCCGTAGAATGCTCCGGCAAGCTGACTGTAAACTGCGCCAGTGGTATCCGCGTCGAGACCAAGGCTCACGGCGAGGAGACAGCCCTCACGGAACGAGTTGCTGTGGCAAAAGGCCCACAACGCTGCTTCCAGGGACTTCACAACGTATCCTGAGCCGCAGATGTCAGGGGGATTCCGACGTCGAAAAGAGCCACAAGCAATCTCGTGAACCTCGCCACCCAGCGGTTTGCCTTTCCAATAGCCTGGGACTGGGCTGAATGACTCACTCAGCAACTCTTCCCGGCTTGCTCCATGTATGGCGCCGACGATCAACGCGCCTAGATAACGGCAGGCATCCACGGCTGTACCTGCGGCGTGAGTCGTGCGTGAACTCTCTCCGCAGCGTTCGATGGCTTCCCTGGGATTGTTGGCATAGAAGAGCGGCACCGGGGCCAGCCGCATGATGGAGCCATTTCCGGCGGACATGGGGTCGGTGGAACCACAAAACGGCTCGCGCGTTTGAAGGAATCTCGAGAGAGCCGCATGCACGGTCCCACCGATGTCAAAGCAGCGTCCATTACTGCTCAAGCGTCCTTCGCGCATCCAGCGCACATAACGCTCAAGCTGGTCGAGGGGATCGAAGCCTCGCCGTTCGATCAAGCTCTCTGCTAAGCACAAGGCCATCGAGGTGTCATCGGTCCACTCCCCGGGCGCAAGATTGAAGGGGCCGCCTCCCACCATCTCCTCGCAGAGAAAGTAGGTACCAACGCCGGGCGGAAAGCCTTCAAATGGAGCGCCCAATGCATCGCCGACGGCCAGGCCGAGAAGGCAGCCGCGATACCTTTCAATCGTCTTCATTTTTTGGATAGACCCAGCTACTCAAGGCTTAAACTGGATCCCCCTCTCCGGTACGTTCATAGACGTCGCAACGGTGCTTGTCATAATCGTATCCATTCTGTCTGGGCCCAACAGAGCACTCAGGAAAACACAGAACTGCCAAGGGCGCCATTTGAGAAGGTCCACGACCTTCTCCAGGTCTTGGCGCGAAAGCGTCGCTTTATCAGCTATAAGGCTGACGCTATCGAAACCGGCGAACGCCCATTTCAGTGCCGACACGATTCGCCAGAGGTAGCGCTGCTCCAGCTGGAGGCCTGGATATTTCACCCAGGGGGATACATTGACTTTCTTCGCGCCTGCGACGGCGCCGGCCATGATTTTCTCCATGTTCTGAAGACCAAACAAAGCGCTAGAAAACAAGCAGAACTGCAACGGCCGAGGATTGATAAGTTCCACGACCTTTTCAAGTTCATGAGACGAAAGCGCCTCTTTGTCGGCGACCACGCTTACATCATCGAAATCCCAGAATGCCCAGACGAGGGCCGACACAATTCGCCACAAGTAGCGCTTCTCCAGAGGGAGCGCGGAAAGCTCCATCAGGGCCTGCTTTTTCGCCTCTGGCTCAGTCATGTCTGCCATCGCCAATCGAATATACGGTTCAACTGATTTCGCGTACTGGACGGCTCCTTCTTCATCATTCATCGCAGTGATCGGGACCAGCTTCGGTCCTGACTTTTTATCATCCGTCATCTGGATCCTCGTCGGATGGCCTGGCTGGCGGAAAAGCAGCAAAGGAAGCTCTTTGTATCTGAAAGGCTCATTCTGATTCGAGTAGCTTGCAGTTCAGCGTTGGCAAATCAATCAAAACGGCGCGGCGACGCGCGGCAGCGGCGACGTTGAAGTGATTGCCATCGCGCCCAAAGCGACGGTGGATGTGCCCGTGAATATGCGCCAAGACCGGACTCCGTTGAAGGAGCGCGGAGAGCGAGGGACTGCCCACGTGTTCCCCGTCGAATGTGGCATCCAGGCTGCCATAGGCCGGGGTGTGAGTAACCAACACGGTCCGCGAATCCACGAGGGCCTCCAGTGACCGAAGGTCCTTCTCAATCTCGCTCTCCTGCTTCACAAACGCTGTGCCCACGAAGGGTGGTGTGAACTGGTAGCCGACAAAATTGAAGTCGCCATGGGATAACCGCCTGCCGTGAAGCGGCCGAACCTGCTCGTCTTCGTAATCCAACGCGACGTTGTCGTCGTTTCCCATGATGTAGAAGACGGGGGCCGGAATTTTCCTGAGCAACGGCACGATGATGCTTTGCGCCTCCTCACGCTGCTCCTCCTCCCAACCTCCGGAGAACAGGTCGCCGGCCAGTACAACAGCGCCGGGGCTGTACTTCACTGCTGCGTCCCGGAGCCAGTGGTACACATCAAGTGCGCCGTGGATGTCCGCAGCCGCCAGGATACGCATATCCTTAGCCGGCTCCCTCGGAGTCTCTTCCGCATGGGCCAACTCGGCCATGCCGCCAGAGTTCGAACCAAGGTAGAGTCTCGTCCCCATTGCTGTCGGCCCTGTTCACGAGTATCCGCCCCGCTCACCGCCGCCATCGCCCGCTGGGAAATTCTTTTGCTTGTATTCACTCCTTTGGAGTTACGTAGCCTAGGTTTCTGGTGTAGACCTCCACTCCCTCTTGATCCCCCGTCCTGCGGCAATCCTCCACCGCAAGCAGAATATACTTGGTCGCTTCGGCCTTCTTGTGCAGGCGAAAATAGTTGATTCCCAGCTCGCCATACACCTTCGGGCGGTACTTATCGACGGCTGACCCAATCATCCCTTCCATCTCAGAAAGTATTCCAAGCAGAATCGAGATGCTCTCATCGTGCTTGCCCGCATCGGAGGCGGCCTCGGCGCGGCTGACTGCGTCACCCCAGCCCCACACCGGATGGTGCTTAGCAGCTCTCAGTCCCTCAAAGAGTCGAGGCTCTCCCGCTTCTTTGAATGCTTCAGCAGTCATCATAAGTGCTCGAACCCAGGTCTCTCTAGCCTTCGAGTCCTTTCGCACCGACTCCGGCAATGTCGTCCACGATTGAAAATGCATCAGAATGCTGGCGCCGTGTTTTCTGCAGACTTTGGTGAACGCCTCGGAATCGTTCCGTGCGACGGAATCGAACAAAGCCTCGCGAACCTTTTCGGGATCGCTCGAACTCTTATGAATGTTCTTCCACCGCTTCCAGAACCCTGCTGCGCATACAAAGCCTATCGCCAGGGGCACAGCCGCATTCCGAGCATCATGGGCAAATAGCAGCATCTCAATACCCCGCAAGATACCCAGTGCCGCGAACGCGCCGAGTAACACAAGCACGACCGGCTTCACGAATCACCTCCCCGGGTCGTCCCGATCCGAATCCGCATTCCAGGAAAATATGTCGATAAGATTTAATTCCTGTTTATCCGATTGATAGCGTGGAAGAGTCGGTCGGCCCGCGAGGGGACCTGCAGAAGGGGACGCGGCACTCGTCACCCCCAAGGCCTTTAGTCTCTTTTGCGCCAGCGCAAAGGTAGAGAGTGGCAGTCCTAGCCTCGACTCAGGCTTCTCCACCTTGCGATATGCGCTAGCGGCGGCATCGCGTAAGCCGTACTGCTCAGCCATCCGGCCAACGATGTACCAGATGAGACCGTTCGGCTCATCCAGGTTCATCGCGGCCATGGTTTGCAGCAAAGCATCTTGCGCTTCGCGCGTCTTGCCTGCCTCGGCATAAGCGCAAGCCAGCGTGTGCAGGAGATTCGGGTTCGGTGTTTGCGACAGCCGGATACCCCGCTGGGCCGTCTGTGCCCCTTCCTCAGCGGCGTCGCCGCCCTCGAAGAGCTGGTTCCAAGCGAGATTGTTCAGGTCGCCGGCCTCGGCCTTTCCGGAGTCGATCATAGCCTTGAGGATACGGTCCGACTTGGCAAAGTCACCGCGGCTCGCCGCGGCCATCGAATACGCACGGAGAGTAGAGACCTCGTCAGGGAAACGCCGCAAGCGCTCGTCGGCCGCGGACTCGACCTCGGCGTAGCGTTCCATTCCGCTCAGAGCAATGTAAAGAAAACGAAAGGCGGTGCGGGAGGCTGGTACTGCCGTTACTAATCCTCGGGCCACCGGGAGCAATTCCGCGTACTTTTCTTGCTTGGCATATAGCTGCGCCAATGCCAGGTCGAACGTCTGGAGCTCAGTGGGGTCTTTGGCTGCGGCTCTGCCCTCAAGCAGGATGGGGCCGGACTCCTCGGGATTATCAGCTTCGGTCGCTAAGGCTGCAGCTGCGTAGCGCAGGGTGGCGGCGTCGGCGGTCTGGCCGCGCGTCCAGAATCGCGGGAACGCACCGCCGACGAAGGGGTCGTCCCCGCCTCCGAGGGCAGCTTCTTCCCGGGCCCAATCGAGCCATCGGCGCGCGCGCTCAGGGTCTTTGTCGATGATCCTCAGGACGAGGCGGCCAATGTTTCCAGTCTCCTCTCCGGCCCCCAAAGTCAATCCCAGGAGGCGGACTTCTCCGCTCTCCTTCGTCAAGTAAAATACCCCCTTACCTACGCCCGGTATGTCTGCACGCACACGGCATCCATAGGCATCCTCCCCGTCCCTCTTTACCTGTATTTGCGCGAGCGCGATATCGGCCAAGACATCCGATGGCAAGTTGGACTTGCTCAATCCAGCTCGCATACCGGCGAAAGTAGCTTTAGCCTTCTTCAGCTCCCTGGCCTCGTCCTTCTCACGGGCAAGCGGACTCTGTAGCTTCAGGGCTTGCTCCGGAGTTCCCGAAAAAGCTAGCACCCAGAACTGCAACACAGCATCCTCGGGGCGGTCCTTTTTCAACTCGACCTCTTCGTGCTTGCGGATGCTGCGAAACATCTCCGCTCGTTGGGCGGTCTGCGCGGCTTGTGGCGAGCCTTCGCTGCTTGCTTGCAGCAGGTCCGCTGCCTCCCGATAGTGGCGCAGGCGCAGTAAATCACCGGCGGCGTTGGCCAACAGCGTACTACGTTCGCTCCCCGAGCCGGCCAGCCGGCGCGCCTCCTGCACCGCCGGTTTGCTGCCGTCGGCGACGGCGATAGCCTCAAGCAGCATTGTCCGGCGCAGCTCGGTCGGGGGCAGGATCTTCAATTGCTCCTTCAGCTCCTTGAATCGTCCTGCGTAAAGCATCGCGATGAGCAGGTTGTCCCCTATCTGCAGCTCATCGAGCTTGTCCTTGATGGATTCATACTCCCGGATCGCCGCGTCCATTCTTGCCCCAGGGCCGTAACGTGCGCCGTCAGGGCCATGCTCCAGCAGGATCGCCAAGTTACCCACGATCGTCTTGTCGTCAGGGTCGAGCTCCATGGCCTTACGATAGGCTCCCTCGGCGCCGTCGCGGTCGTAGCCTTTCTCAAATTCACGACCCAGCAGATCGCGCGATAGTACCCAGGCGAGGGTCTTGTGCGCCTCCGCGGAACCCGGTTCGAGCACCACCGCATGGCGCGCTTCTTCTCGCGCGGCTTCACCCAATCCTGCCTCCACGAGCGCGCGGGCCATCTGCACATGATGGAGAGCTTCGCCTTGGGGGTGGCTGGCCGCCAGTGCGCGGAAAGTCTCCAGCGCTTCTTTTACCCGCCCCGCACGCAAGAGCGCGAAGCCAATTTGCTCGAAATGTACGTAGGTCGCGGGACTACTGAGATACTCCTTCAGTCCGGCCCGGAAGGTCTCCACTTCAGCCGCGGTGTACCGCCGCTTCACGGTGTCAAAGCGCAGGACCCCGGTTACACTGCCGTCTGGTGCCCGGCTGTATTCTTCGGTGACCAATGCGGGGCCGAGTTGACGTTTCGCCGGTTCAGGCAGTTCGCTGGCTGTGAAACCGGCCGGTGGCACGATGTGGTAGCGCCATTCGGCCACGTGCGGCTGTGGAAGCACAAGATCATTCTTGCGCCGCTTCTTCTCTTTTTCCGCTGGCGTATCGGCATCCGCCATGTTCCCTTTGAGCTCGTCTGGCAACCACTCGAACAGGCCTCCTGCCTGGATCAGCACCGTGGCGCCGTCTGGCTCGGTATTGGCCACCTTCGCTTTGGCGGCCTCCAATCGCGACTGAAAGTGATGTGAGAGATCAGCCGCCGTCGATTGCTCCAGCGCAGTCAGCTTCTCCGCCGAGTACTGAGCCTTCACATAGGCTTCCAACCGTTCCCGGAGGGCTTTCGCATCGGCCCCGCTGTAGTACGCGCGATAGCCGCTCTCGAGGCTCCCCCACGCTTCGGTTTTTTCCTCGATTCGGGCGGGGCCGAGCTCCGACAAGAAAACCTGGCGCGTTTCGACAATGCGGTTTGCGCTGGAAGGGGATTCCGGCGTTCGTACCAATTGCGTTGTTTCGGACCGAGCGACCAGCGACCAGCGACCCTCATCCATCGGGGGTAACTCCATGGGACGCGAGAACTCAGCGGTGGCATCAATCCACGTTTCCGGCGGACCGGGCACGTATACGATGGCATGGTCGAAGCGACCGAAACCTGGTAATTCGGGCAGTAGATCTTCCCCTGGGCCGGTGTCAAGGAGCGCGACGTAAGCCGGAATTCCGGCTGCACGCAGCATCGCCACCAGCAGGGCTGATTTGTCCTTGCAGTCGCCGTACTTTCGCGTGAGGGTTTCGTTGGGCGACCGTGGAACGATGGCGGCTTCACTGAACTCCACGCCGGTATAGCGGACCGTGTTGTTCATTTCTTGGGTGAGTGTGGCCACCGCATCTCGCGGCGCCTGGCCGCGCGCTTTTTGGACCAGCGCGCTCACGTCGTCGTGATCGAGTGTTCGATCAACTATTCCCGCATAGCGGGCGGCGACTGCCTGCCAAGAGGCTCCCGTCGAGAACTGCACCTGTGGATACAGTGCTGCGTCACTGGGCTGAAGGGCCTCTGCGGGCTCCAGTGCGGCTATAGCTTCTTGCTCGAAAGTCAGTTGCACACCCCCACTGCTCTGTTTCTTCTCGATCTTGAGTTGCGGCAGAAGGCGGGCCGTGTAGCGTAGGGGCAGCGACTCCGGTGCTTCCAGCACGAGGCGGCTGAGCTGGACAGGAATGCTGGCGCCAAACTGCATGTAGCCCGCCCGGCCGGCGTCGAAGGAAGGCGCTATCTCCTGCACGATCACCTCGGTTTCCACCACGGCGCCTGACCCCAGCCCAGGTAGCGGCGCTTGCAGCACGCGTGCATCACTGATGGTCTTCCCGCCTTCTGAGCTGATCGGTCTCTCGGCGATGGTTTTGGGATCGAGTTCGTGGGCCACGCCATCGGACGTGATCACGCGCGCGCGCATTTGCGGGCGCTCTTCATGCCAGGGCTCCCAGCGGCAGGAAACGAAGTCAAAGCCCTCGACTCCGCGCTGAGTCACAATTCGATAGACAAAGCGCGACGCGTGTCTGGTCGTGCCATCGGATTGAAAGGTGTAGCGCTGTTCTTCGAGCAGCACTACGGCATCTGCGCCCTCTGGTGCCGGCACGGAAGCGGCCGCGCGCGCAATCTGCGCCGCGTCGCCGCTAAAAGCCGGCGTGTCCCATGGCGGCTTCTGAGCAGTGCTTATGCCGAGCACGGCCAGGACCAGCCCCAAAGCAAGCAACGATTTGACCAAATGCATTTTCGGATTGCCTCCGAAGTTAAATTCCGTTGATTTTAGAATGAGCATGGGTCGAAACCTCGCTGTAATCTATTGTCTTGCGGCGACGCCTGGCACGTACGCCGTGGACGAACAGGAGCGTGAGGCGCCGAGTGTCTCCTCCCTCAGCAGCTCGCGAATCGTCGGAACACGGACCAAGGCCGCGGGCGTTTTTTCGAGTGAGCCGGGAGAGAGCGTGGCAGGGAGCGGCTCGAGTACCGCGACGGCCCTTCCGCCATATTCCGGGTGCTCAACGAAGACCAAGCGCCGCCACTGCGGAATGCGGGCCTGATCAGGGTCAACTGTGTCCTCCGCCCGCACGCTGGCGTCTTTGCCGATTTGCTTCAAGCCTGCTACGGCTCGCACTGCGGCATAGAGCTCGCGCGCATCCCGCCCGCTCAACCGCATGCTCACTGACTTGTACACGAGCCCGCCTGGCGAGTTATCTTCCCAGGTGATCTGAACGAAATACCGGCTCCTATGGAAGAACAGAAACGGGCCGTTAATCAGTGCGAGCGCCCCGCTATACATTCCTCGCATTGTGGCATCATTGGCGTCCACGGCGGGGCGCGCCCACACATCCTCCAGCGCCCGGTTCAAGTTCTCGCCAGCGGGGTCTTCAACCAGCTTGTCGTAGCTCATCGCGGTGATTGCCGGGAGCGGAATCCTCTCGTGGGCCTCACCAGAAGCGGAGTAGACCAGCACGTTTGCATCCAGGCGAACTTCGCCGGCAGGATCCCTAGTCTTCCATCGATTCACCTGGGGGACTGCGCGATGCTGTGACTGGGCCGGCATGGCCACAACGAACAGTGCGGTGATAACTCCCGCAAACAGGAATCCAACCCGCGTACCGAGGGCTCCGAAAAACATGTTCACCTCCTCGCATGAGACCGCATTGCAGAGGCGACCACAGCCGCTGGGAGCTTCTGACTAGTCGCTCTCTTGGTTTCCCGTCATCGCTCAACTGACCTTCATTTGGTAAGGCGGAAAAAGGCATCCGTTCCTATCACCGCAGCCCCAGGCGAGAATCGGTAGATTTCGCCCTGCAATCGGTATAAAGGCGCGGCACAGAGCAGCAATCCGATTGGAAAGTGATAGAATCCGTTCAAGCTATCGGTCGCTTGTCTCTGCGAGAGGGCTACCCCATGCCGGCTCCCCCAAGGGAGATCACCGAATTGCTCCTCAAGTGGAGTAACGGGGACAAGGGTGCGTTGGATAAACTTATGCCCTTGGTGTACAGGGAGCTGCGCCCACTGGCCAGGCACTATATGGGGGGCGAGCGTCCCGGCCACACATTGCAGACCACAGCATTAATTAATGAGGCCTATCTTCGACTAGTTGACCACAAGAAGATGCACTGGCAGAACCGAGCCCACTTTTTTGCGGTGGCTGCGCAGGTAATGCGTCGGATCCTGATCGATCACGCACGAACGCGTCACGCCGCCAAACGAGGTGGCGGCGCAGTTAAGGTACCACTTGAAGATGCGGCGGTAATACCCCAAAGCTCGGCGGAACTTATCGCCCTCGACGAGGCGCTGAGGGATCTGGCCGCTTTTGACCCTCGAAAGAGCCAGGTCGTGGAAATGCGCTATTTCGGAGGACTGAGTGTGGACGAGACGGCGGAGGTGCTGGGGGTATCGCCGGTGACGGTAATGCGGGATTGGAGCACGGCGAAAGCTTGGCTGCTACGCGCTATGAGCCAGGGGAAAACAGGATGACGCCTGACGATGGATGATAGGAGTGCGTACCCGTTTCCGCCTTACCAGATGAAGGGCAGCTATAAGCCCATCTTTAGCTGAAAGCGGAGAGGCAAGGAATGCACAAGACGACAGACAAACCACGTTAACCGATGTGCTGGCCTAGCGAGTCGTTTTGTCCAGAAGGGGACAGAGGCGGTGTGACCGAAGGCATCTCGCAACAGTCCACCGCGCGAAAGGTTGCCTCATGACAGATCCACGAAGGAGCTCGGCGAAAGCATGCTCCTATTCGCCATCAGCCAGAGGAAGCCTGGATGACGCCTGAACGTTGGCAGCGCGTCGACAAAGTATTGCAGGCGGCACTGGAACGCCCTGAAGGCCAGCGGGCAGACTTCCTGGACAACGCCTGTCCTGGCGACGAGGCACTGCGAAAGGAAGTAGAGTCCCTGCTTGGCTTCCACGAGCGGGCGACGCGATTCCTGGAAGCGCCAGTGCGAGAGGCCGCCCTACGAGCCCTGGCTAAGGATGGGACCAAGTATTCCGACGCAAACGAAGTTGACGAGCGCCTTATCGGCCGGGTGATTTCCCATTACCGTGTCCTAAAGAACATCGGGTGCGGGGGTATGGGCGTCGTCTACCAGGCCCAAGATACGGACCTCCCCCGTTTTGTCGCCCTGAAGTTCCTGCCCGAACATCTCGGCCAGGACCCCGCGGTGCTGGAGCGCTTCAAGCGTGAGGCTTATGCTGCTTCCTCTCTGAACCACCCCAACATCTGCACGATTTACGGGATTGACCAGTACGAGGGCCAGCCGTTCATCGTTATGGAGTTATTGGAGGGACAGACGCTAAAGGAGCGTTTGGCAGGCGGACACCTTCATGGCGCTCCCCTTGAGCTGGAGGGCCGGAAGAGCCCTCCCCTATCCATGGACGAACTCCTCACTCTTGCTTACCAGATGGCCGACGCGTTGGAGGCAGCGCATCAGCAGGGCATCATCCATCGGGACATCAAGCCCACGAACATTTTTGTTACCACGCGTAATCAGGCAAAGATTTTGGACTTCGGGTTGGCGAAGCTTACACCCTCATCTGGCATTCGACCACTCTCTCCCGCCGATGTGGGAGAGGGTCAAGGGGTGACGGAGGGGGTTGGGGAGAGGACTCAGGGACTGAGTGAGGGCGCAACCGCTTCCATTGCCCCTGGAGCCCTCACCAGTCGCGGTCTGGTGATGGGTACGGCTGCCTACATGTCTCCCGAGCAAGCGCGAGGAGAAGAGATCGATGCGCGTTCGGACCTGTTCAGCTTCGGCGCCGTGCTTTACGAGATGGCGACCGGCCGACAAGCGTTCTCGGGCGCAACCACAGCCATCATTCGGGACGCCATCCTGCACAGTACGCCGGCATCGCCCATCGAACTGAATCCGGGTCTGCCGCCAGAATTGGTACGAATCATCAACAAGGCGCTGCAGAAAGACCGCGAGGTGCGCTGCCAGACAGCGGCTGAGGTGCGATCTGACCTTAGGCTGTTGCAGGGAGCCCGGGACGGAAAGGACTATGCAAGATGGGCGGACTGGATTAACCCTGCTTTCTCTTTTTTCCGACCGAAGAAGCGATTGGCGTTCTTGTCGGCCTGTGTTCTTGCCGTCTTCTTAGTAGTCCGGGTGTCACTTCCGTCCGTGGCCCGCTGGTACAACAACAGGGGAGTTGGTTTTCAGCAGAAAGGCCAGATGACCACTGCCATCGAGGAATACCAGACCGCCCTAAAGCTAAACTCCCGCTACGCAGAGGCGCATTACAACTTGGCGGACGCCTACGAGGAAATTTCGGATTTCGACAGAGCAATCGAAGAGTATAAGCAAGCTATTTTAAGCGATTCTGCTTTTTATCAAGCGTATAATAATCTCTCGCGTTTATACATTCTCCGGAGGAGCGACTTCAGCGCCGCCATGAGGCTGCTCGACCGTGCTTTGAATCTCCAGGCTCAGGAGCCCTCGGTGAGGTACTCGCTTTACAAGAACCACGGCTGGGCCAACCTCGGTCTACACTCCTTCGGCCAGGCCGAATTAGATTTGCGGCGAGCGCTCGCTTTGGAGCCACATCGAGGGGCTGCGCACTGCCTTTTGGCCTTAGCGCTGGAGGGGCAAGGGAAACAGGCCGCTGCGATGGGTGAATGGGAGCCTTGCGCAGCCTACGCCTCGGGGGACCGAGACGTGGAACCGGATTGGCGCAGCCTTGCCCAAGAGCGCCTTACTCAACAGGACGCGAAATGAACAGGCTATTCATCAACGCGGCATCGCTTGTCCTGCTTGGCTCTCTGCCGGACGTAGTGGCCATGGGGCAAACCGCTGATTCCGCTCTTCACTTGGCTGTTTTCGTGCAAGGACCGGTTACTGTCAAGCGGCCTGGTTGGAGCGGCTACGCGCCAGTTACATTTGGGACATACCTCAAACTTGGAGACCTGCTGCGTCTGGACGAATCTTCTCAGGCGAAGGTGGTTTGTTCCGACCTGACGCTGCACGATGTTACCAGCGGCGTCGCGGGCGTCCCCTGCCTCGCCTCCCAACCCCTGCTGCGACGGCCAAACGGAAGCTTGATCAATCCCACGCGGGGCTGGGAAGGCTACGGATCCCTGCCTCTAGTTCTCTCGCCGCGCAAAACAAAAGTGATTTCCCTACACCCGCTTCTTCAGTGGACACCAGTGGAGGGAGCTTCCAGCTACCGGATCATCGTGCGCGGACCGAACCTAGTCTGGTCGGCGAACGTCGGCGCGGTGACGAAGTTTGTCTATCCGGAAAGCGCCCCTGAGCTTAAGCCCGGCACGGATTACAAGTTGATCGTAGAAGCGGGCGGTCAGAGTTCGGCTGCCGAACCAGGCCTCGGTCTAGGATTCTCATTACTCCCCTCGGACGAGGAGAAGGCCGTGGCTGAGGAGGAGAGGAAGATCGAGGATCTGGGTCTGCCAGCCGGCCCCACACAATTCCTGATTGCGCACCTCTATGCCGCTCATGGATTGAATGCCGATGCGATTCAGCGGCTGGAAGAAATATCGCCGACCTTCCACGCGCCTGCGGTCGCGCGGTTGCTGGGCGATCTGTATCTGAGCGTTGGTTTGACGCGTCGCGCCGAGGCCAGCTACATGAATTCGCTGAATCTCTCCAAGAATGATGATGATGATGAAGGCCGGATGTCAGCCCACATGTCCTTGGCACGCATATACGAAGAAGCTCTGGGCAACACAAAGGAAGCGATCCAACATGTGGATGCATGCTTGGCATTGGCAAACAAAATAGGGGACAAAGAAACGGCCCGTCAGGCCGAGAAAAAGTTGGCCGAGCTCACGAAGCAAGGCCTATGACCCGTATATCGGCTCAACGCATGGACGAATGAGACTGGTTCTTGCGGAAAGAGTTACAAAACCGTAAGCGGTCGTCGCCGGAGCAGTGGGCGACTGAGGAGGCTAATATGGCTCGGACGGTAAGACTTTATGTCAACTGTCTGCTCATCGTGTTCGCAGTTCTGGTCGTAACGACGCCATTAGCGTTCGGGCAAGCGACAACACCGCCGGCGTTCCAGTGCCCCAATTGCAACCAGCCCGCGAATCCCCCCCCAGTCCTCCCTCCGGCGGTCACTCAAGCACTTACGGTTAACTTGGCGGGGCAGGTAGGCTCGACCACGAACACTACTCCCCAACCCCTAGGACCTTTCAATCCTCCGAACATGAGAGCGCCAGGCTACCCGACGTCCACGCCGGGCGTGGCTGCTCCGTGGAGCACGCCGGTCGCCCCCGCTCCTGTCTATACGAGCCCGTTCGCGGCGTCCTACAATCCTTCCAATTTTACAAATTCTAGTAACTACGCGGCACGCTACTATCAGCCAGCCCCGTCAACGACTTCACAAATGACGAATCGGCAGAGCCCGGTCTTATCGTCGACACAGTTGCCCAGGGCATCGACGGAGGGATACGGCACTTTCGGCTCTCATCCAGCCGACATAGAAAAGGCGCAGCAAGGCCGTCAGCGTGCCTTGGAACTCAGCGAGGCTGCCGGGGACAAGATTGGAGAGGCCATCAATCATGCTGCTCTCGCTCAACTGTTCGTTGAGCAGGGGGATCCGGGACAAGCGATCAAACACTTGAACCTCGCAGAGCCGCTATTTGAAGTTCTCCGTGACCCTAAGCAGCAAGCAGATCTTTTCCGGATTAAAGGCGCGGCCTACTTGTCGTCAGGCCAGTTCGATGAGGCGATCACCGCGTATCGCCAAGCCATTCCGATCGTCAAGTCGCTGAATGACCAGAACAGCGAGGCTCAGATCTTGACGACCATCGGCTGGGTCTATCAATCCCTCGGCGAACCACAAAGCGCGCTCAAGCACTACGAGGAAGCTCTCCCAATTTTCGTCAAAGCGGGAGACAAGGACGGCGAGGCCAGGACGCGTTTCGGGATCGGGTTGCTCCATCAATCGCTCGGCGAGCTGAACGAGGCTACTGAGCAATACCGAGCCCTTGCTCCAATTGCTTCAAGAGCGCAACTGGCCGCCCTACTTTCAAGCATCGGCGAGTTTTATCAGTCTCAGAATAGGTTCTCAGAAGCCCTCCAGCGCTACGAAAAGGCCCTTGCGCTGATTCGACCCATGGATGATCGAGCAGCCGAGGCCGGTATTCTGGCCGGGATCGGCCGATGCCAAATGGGCTTAGGGGCATCTCAAAAGGCCCAGGAGCTTTTCGACCAAGCCCGGTTGCTTATGGCGAAGGCCGGCAATAGAGCAGGCGAAGCGGGCGTAATCGCGAGCATCGGGGAACTGGACTATTGGAATGGGATTTCGTCTCTAAATTCCCACCTCGACTTCAGGGGTCGGTATTTCCCGAAGGCCTTGAAACATTACAACGACGCTCTGGCCCTGATGCGCGAAGCAAGTGACCGGACCGGGGAGATAGGTGTTCTCACCAACATCGGCCTTGTGTACGACGCGTGGGCCAAGCCCCGCCAGGCTCTCAGTTATTACACTCAGGCGCTGCAAAAGTTGGACGAACTCCAGACTTATGCCCGGCTCGAGGAATTCCGCATAGACGTGGCCGGGCAATCGGCCAATCTCTACGAACGCGCGATTCTGCTGGCAGTACACTTGAAGCAGACCAAGGACGCGTTTGATCTGAGTGAGCGAGCCCGAGCCCGGACATTCCTGGACCAATTGGGGAATAAGAAGATTGATGTCCGTGCTCACATGCCCGCGGAGTTCGCTGAGCGCGAGCAGGAATTGCAGCGAGAGAACATTTCGCTCGAACGGCAGCTTGGACAGGAGCTGGCAAAGCCTGCCGGAGAAATCAGCCCGGAAAGAGTGCGATCCCTTGATTTGCGGTTGTCCTTGCTTCGAACCGAATACGAACGATTGCTTACGCGCCTGAAGATATCAAGCCCGGAGTATACATCATTCCTGAGCATCTCTCCGCTTACCCTTTCTGAAGCACAGCGAGTACTAGCTCCGGACATAACACTGATTTCTTACTTTGTCACACCGGAGCTAACGCTCGCCTTTGTAGTGACACGTGATAAAGTTCATGTTGCGAAGGTCCTTGTAAGGGAACGCCAACTCGCTCTCGCCGTCGCCACCTTTTTAGATTTCCCCGGCCAGAGCGGCGCCTCCCCGAGTCTCACGCAGCTCGACAGGTGGTTGATCGCTCCGATCAGGTCGCAGCTACGGACATCGATGATCGCTGTGGTTCCCCATAGTGTGCTCCACAACTTGTCCTTTGCCGCGCTGACGCCGGACGGGAGGCAATACTTAGGTGATAGCCACGAGATTTTTTACCTGCCTAGTGTTAGCGCTCTCCCTTACATTCGGGCGAGGACGAAGCCGGGCGGTGACCAGATGCTGGTCTTGGCGAATGACAAGGAGGAGGGTCTTCCTTACTTAGGCCACGCGTATGGTGAGGCCCGAGCAATCGCTTCGGTTTTCGGAACGCAACCCCGGCTTGGCGATGCTGCAACCGCGTCGGTGGTCCGCACACTTGCGGGCGATTATGACATCCTGCACCTGATCGCTCATATTGAGCCAAACAACAAGAATTCGCCGGTCGCACGCATCATGCTCGCCCCTGGTCAGGGAGACGAGGGACCATTGGAACTTCATCAAGTCTATGGTCTGGACCTCCGCAGGACGAACTTGGTTGTGCTGAGCGGTTGCCAGTCGGAGTTAGGTAGGCAAAGCCGTGGGGACGACATCGTGGGCCTCAGTCGTGCCTTCATTTATGCCGGCGCGCCCTCGGTTATTGCCAGTTTGTGGAGCATAGATGACGCGGCAACTCAGCAATTCATGATCTCATTCTACGAGCATCTGAAGCATGGAATGAGCAAAGCCGAGGCGCTGGGCGCCGCTCAGGTCGAGATCCGGCGCACGCACCCGAATCCTTACTACTGGGCCGGATTCGTCCTAACCGGCGATCCGGGCCTGATCGCTGCCTCCAGTTAAGTACCGTCGAAGACTTATCGAAACAGAGCGTCTTGGTCATCCGCCTTGAGGGGGCTCCTCAGTTCGGCGGCCTGTGGCCCTACGCGGGATTGTTGACCACGCCCATGAAAAGAATTGTATTGCTTTGGTCGTCGCGAATTGCGAAGAAGAACGGTCGATCCACGATCATTTTGAAGGGCGGCGGTGGACTCTGAGGCATGCCGACAGTAATAACCGTGGCGGTGGCTGCCGCCGCTTCGGTTCCCTGTTCGTTTACCTCCACGACCGCGCTGTGAATCACGGCGTCCAACCAGAGTGGTGGAGGCGGAGCCGCTATACGGTCAAACCGCGCTCTTTCGGGGCGGAAAGCTTCGGCCATCCCTAGATTCGCAAGCATTGGTTCCAGTCGAATGCCATACTCGAACTTGAAGCGTGGCAAAGCCAGGATGCCCGGTCTCGTTCGAAGATTACGCAGCCAACGATCCCAGTGCGTAGGAGTGACAGCACGAAGAAAATCGGGGAGGCCGGAATCCTTGGCTGGAAGGAAAACGTACATGCCCACACGCTGGCCTCGATAGGAGATGCGGACAGCCTGAAACGACTCTTCTTCGTAGTACGGGTATTCGTCGTCCTGGTGCATGAGGGGGACCTGAATCGTTTGTTTCCCGGCCGCGAGGAAGGATTCCATGCGGGTAAAGTATTTTTGAAATTGCTCCTGCCAAGCGCCTTTGAAATAGATGGCATTCACAGCTGCTAGGAGCGCCAGCGAGTCGAGGGAATCGAGAACTTGAGGAATCTTGCCGTCGGTCTTCTCCGCCACCCAGCCGTTGATGCGCGCGACGGATTGCGGTTCGGCCATAGGAATGGGGAAAACCTCAGCGGCGTAATTCTTCTTCACCTGAGACAGGTAAGCGGACTCGACTCGGAGCTGGTCGCTGTACCAGAGAGAGTTGGCAACGGCTAGCTCCAAACCAGGAATGCGGATGGCGAGCGCCGACTTCAGAAGTTGAAGCACCTTCGCGATTCGCAGCGGCCTCTGCGACGGATCGAGATCCTCCCCGGCAATTTCGAGAACACGGGTCATCGCTTCGCGGGTCTCCCCGCTGGCGCCTTCCCAGACCATCAGCAAGCAGAGCATCACGCTGAAGGGAGAAAAAAAGACATTCGAGGTCTCCCGCCCGCGAGTGAGTTCGCGGAAGAGCTTAAAAGCGAAACGGTCAGCGGGAGAGGTGTTATCTGCACCCACTTTGGAGACCTTGGGGCCGTCCTTGCCTGAAAACGGCCAGATTCGGATTTCGGGAAACGGGAGACGGGAACCGGCGGGCATTGTACACCTGCGGGGCTGGGCCCGGCTCAGCGAGGCAATCGTTTTCTCGTGCAATTCGCCTTCGCCAGTAAGATACAGCCGCCCGAGGCCCGCTCGTTAAAATAATGCTGTAAGTTCATAGCTAGCTTCGGTCGGAGCGCCTTGGTTGGAGGTCGAAGGTTCAGGTCCCATTCAGGACGGAAGATCTTCAGACATCTGTGAAGCGAACTCATCTAGGTGCCCCCCCAGCACGCAGCTTCAGTTGACCATCGGCCACGCCCCACTTTTTGCGGTCTTTATCTCCGGCCATTTAAGTTGCCGGACTGGCGGGGGGTGTCCTTTCTCTGGCCGGCGAGAATAATTAGGAAAATCGTAATCTGGCTTGCCTAAGGAGAGACCCCATGTCACTAAAGGTCAGGCTATAGCCTTCAAGCCCGATTATCTCGACGCCCGCGTCCGACTCGGAATTGCCCTGGAGAAAAAGGGAGATCTGGACGGTGGCGAAGCCGAGGTACGTGACGTTCTGCGGCTTAAGCCCGATTCTGAATCTGCCCATTCCACCCTCTGCGGTCTCCTTATCGACCGGGGAAAGAGTGAACAGAGGATTTCATACTGTCGCGAAGCCATCCGGCTCGACCCCGATAGCGCTGCGAGTCACTTCGTCCTCGCGGTGGCCTTGGAACAGAAAGGTGATTTTAAGGCGGCGCTGACCGAGTATCGCGCCGTTGATACTCTCGCGACCACCCTGCCGACGCTTCGCGATGCTGCTCGAAAGAAGAGTGAAGAATTGTCTGCAAAGCTCACTCCGTAGTCCGAGCCTGTTTGGTCCGGGGGATCTTTCCTGTAGAGAACTCTCCCAGTACTAAGAGCTCTGTCACAGGCACTCGCATTGAGCGGCTCACGTGCAGTCTGATAGAAGGTAGGAGACAGTTGGTAGGACTGTCTCCCACCTCGAATGAATTCGGCCTTCCTCTCCATCCTGTCAGCAACCACAAGTTAGTTTGAGGTGCTGGTTGCCGCTTCAAGGAACGAGCCGAGCCTGGCCGTTGCCTTGAACTGCGGAATCGCTTCCAGTTCCTTGAAAGCCGAGGTGAACGCGTTCGACAGGCTCCACATCGTTCGGGGAGCGAACTCCTCATGCCGCGGATCGAAGTAGTGATTGTGCACCACCCGGGCCAGATGCCGGGGGACCTCGAGTTCTCCCTCGACGAAAGCCCTATAGATTATGAGCTTCGCGGCATCGTCGGAAAGCTGACTTGCCCGCCAAGTCTCGACCTGCCGTCGCATTGGATCGAAGTTGCGTTGCATGCGGTCCACGCCGACGGAAAGGCTGTCCTTCAACCCGAAGTTCTTGGTGTGCTTCGCCAAGACCGGGGTGTAATCTCCCTGAAACGCGAGATTCTGACACACGAACACCCGCAGACCGACTGTGCAGGAAAGGCGAAAGCGTTTGTTATTGGCGTTCCGGATGCCAATCGCAAACCGGCATCCGTCAAAGGTGGTTTCGAGGTCGAGGACAGCAAACATCTCCATCCCGTCACTCGACACCGCAAACTCCTCCCCCACGACACCGATGTGTCGAAGACTCAGAGTCTCGACCAGCGTGTCCACAACCTCGATGTGCGGGATCGGGATATGGGTTGATGTTGCCGGTGGCGTCCGAATTTGCGCCAGATCCGTTCTATTGATCTTCCCTGAATAAGAAATGAGCGTACTTGTTTCTGACATGTGACTGCCCTCCTTTTCTCCTGATGATTTCGGGCCCTCCGGCAGAGCTGTTGTTCCGGTTGGACCTGAAAGCCGAACCTCCCGAAAGGTCCTCGATTCTTCCATCTTTTGCATCGGCCGAGGCTCGCCGTAAGTCTTTGAGGAACGACCAGTTAGGCTAAACATCCCTTACTTTTTTGCCCGCGACCGCGGAGGGTGCTAGCTTCCGCCTCGAAGTGGCCGCCGTCGTCAATACCGCTTCGTGCCTCACGAATCCTGGCCTTCCTGCCGCAGCAAGGTGGCTATGAAAGCCATTCAAGCCGCTCTTTATGCGCGTGTCTCCAGCGAACAGCAGGCGGCCGCGCACACGATTGAAAGTCAGCTTGCGGCGCTCACCGAGCGCGCAAAGAACGACGGCACACCCATCCCGTCAGAACGGCAGTTCGTTGATGACGGATACAGCGGTGCCACGCTTGTGCGTCCGGCGCTGGATCGCCTGCGCGACCTCGCTGTCACGGGTGCGGTAAACCGCATTTACGTTCATTCGCCCGACCGACTCGCACGCAACTACGCATACCAAGTCCTACTGATCGACGAGTGGCGCCGAGCGGGCGTCGAGGTTGTCTTTCTAAACCGACCCCTTGGCCAAAGCCCAGAAGACGACCTGCTACTGCAAGTGCAGGGGATTGTCTCGGAGTACGAGCGGGCCAAAATCATGGAACGCAGTCGACGTGGCAAGAAGCACGCCGCCCAGCGCGGTTCTCTGAACGTGATGTCTGGGGCGCCCTTCGGATATCGGTACGTCAGCGTCCATGAGGGCGGAGGTCAGGCCCGATTTGAGCCCGTTTCGGGTCAGGCGCAAATTGTCAAACAGATTTTCGAGTGGATTGGCGTGCATCGCTGCAGCCTGAGCGAAGTTTGCCGCCGACTCCAGCAAGCAGGTGAGCGAACCAAGACCGGCAAATCTACCTGGTCGCGACAGGCAGTCTGGCACATTCTGCAGAACCCCGCCTATTACGGAAAGGCCGCATTTGGAAAAACGCGCATGATCGAGCGGTCAAAGAGCGTACGACTGCGGCCAGCGCGAGGGCGACCTGCGCAACACCGAAAATCCAGTGTCCCAAAACCTGTTGACCAGAAGGACTGGGTACTTGTGCCCGTTCCACCGCTGATCGAGTCGGACCTATACCGGGCAGCTCACCGGCAGCTAGTTCAAAACCGCTCCCGCGCCCGAATGGGGGTACGAA